>Ga0302310_10002083_pt1 | contig 16382 bp, 15 predicted proteins | sample III_Palsa_N1_2_FD_200451 | JGI IMG/M metagenome (GOLD analysis project Ga0302310, IMG submission 200451) | Peat permafrost microbial communities from Stordalen Mire near Abisko, Sweden - III_Palsa_N1_2 | ecosystem: Environmental > Terrestrial > Soil > Palsa > Peat permafrost | place: Sweden...
CCAGAGAAACGACAGTTGACCCGTCTACAAGGAACTCCGACGGTGCAGGCGAAAAGCTTTCCCACTCTTGCATAAGCGGAGCGAAGACTTTCGTCATAACCTCAGCAGGCCCCTTCTCCTGAACGTGGAAGTCGACAACCGAGATCCATTCGATATCGGATGTCATTAGTTCGACCATCTTGCCGGTGTCACCTGCTGCAATTGCGGAGTAGAACGTACGCACAGTTTCGACTGGGGTTGTCATTTGATTCTCCTTTGCTTTCACTTCAGAATGCCCTTGCATTAATTGCGGTCATATCTATTTTTGCGGTTCTAAGCGAGTTGTCGGTGCCGGTACTCTCGGGGCGATTGGCCAAAGTGATTGAGGAAACATCTACTGAAGTGGCTGTGGCTCATCCCAACCTCGATGGCAATCCGGGAAACGGAAAATTCCGAAGTCATAAGGAGCGACTGCGCACGTAAAATGCGGCGTTGGGTGATGAATGCATGCGGAGAGATCCCCAGGGTCGCTTGAAATCGCCGCAGAAAATGCCAAGGGGATAACCTGGACTGCTCCGCAAGCATGGGGAGACTGATCGATTGCTCGAGGTGCTCGTCTATAAAACGTTCGATCCGGGATATCTGAAAGTACGAAAAGGCTGGCTCTCCGGCCCGATTGCCGATCTTCTTGCACCTACCTGCAGCGGTTCCCACCCGATAGGCAATCAATGTTGCAATGGTCTCGGCAAACACTGGGCTGAGCGAGGATCCTGCTCGCATTTCATTGCGCAGTGCTATCGCCGCCGCAGAGACAAGTGCGTCTCGAACCATGAAGGTATCCGGAAGGCATAACTTGGTGCCACCAAGTGCCTCGGAAACAAAGTTCTCATGGAGCTGTAACGAGACAATGTCGGCCTCACGTCTCCACGCAACGGAGTGTGGCTGGCCCATGGGTATAGCGAGAATGTCTCGTGAACCCATATGGTGAACCAATGTGTGACCTGTTTCAGACTGCCGAGACACGCTGTATTGCGCATGTTCCAACGGCACGCATATCTGGAGCTTGTCGGGCGCTTCTTCCGCGAAAACGGCAGGCCCGGATCGATGGCAATACAGCTCAAATCGTTCCGGATCCGAGAAGGCGGGCGGGCTGTTGCTCATTTACCCACCGTGCGCGGTCTCAGCACCGAAGTTGCACGACACTCGACAGTATCAATAGACCGAAGACGGTAACATCGGTCATAGTTCGGGATTGCTAAATGAACGGTGATCATCGGGGCGTCCAGGCAACTGTGGTGTGGGCACTTTCGATAAACTCTCAAGAAGTGCAGGTGGAGTAGCCCTAACGTTCCGGTCTTGCCTCACGTCGGGTAGTCGATAAATCCACGGTCGTTATCCGATTACTTCGTAGCAAATGCCATTTTTATCTCGTCGGCTACCTGCGGCGCATTTTCATCGAGAACGAAGTGACCCGCGTCTAGCCAGACGAGTCTTGCCTCGGGCAAGTCGGTGAGGTACGCGCGCGCACCCGGTGGAATGAAAAACGGGTCGTTCTTGCCCCATATGATCAGCGTCTTTGGTTTGTGTGCGCGGAATGCCGCCTGCCATTTAGGGTAAAGAGCAATGTTAGTTTTGTAATCTTCCAGTAGATCGACTTGATAGTCCTGTACACCCGGCCGATCGAGGAACGCTTGGTCGAGCACCCAGTTGTCCGGATTGATGGCCTCGGGATTCTTTGCACCCACCAGCCAATGAAACTGCGTGCCCTTCAAACTTACGAAGTCGCGCGCCGGCTTTTCTGTCTCCGGCGTGCGCCGCTCCCACAGCGGAAGGAGCACGGCCTTCGGCGCATCTCCCACGCCTTCCATGTAGGCATTGGCGTTTTGGATGATGAACCCTCTGATCCGGTCCGGGTGCCGGGTAAAGAGGCGAAATCCCACGGGGCCACCGTAATCCTGCATGTAGAGGATGTACGACTTCAGCCCCAGTACCTCGACGAGGCCTGCGACGTGCTCAGCCAGATTGTCGAATGTGTAGGTGCACTCGCTGCGAAGCGGCGCATCGGAGTGCCCGAAACCCAAGTAATCCGGAGCAATCAGGTGGAAGCGATCTGCCAGTCTTGGCATGAGATCGCGGAACATCTGGCTGCTCGTCGGCAAACCATGCAGCAGCAAAATCGTAGGAGCCGCGGCATCCCCCGCCTCACGGTAGAAAATCTTACGGCCATTTACCGTGGCGGTGCGATGAAGAATGGACGTGGACATGGCGGCCTCCTGTATGGGCGACCTCTCGTCGTCCGATAAAAGGCAGTCTCAGCCCTTCCGATATCCGTCGCTAGACCTTAGAATCGGGAACATCCCTTCCAAGAAATGGAACCCCACCGTGGACCGTCTCGATGCCATGTCCGTACTACTCGCGGCGGCGGATTGCGGGAGCCTGTCTAAGGCGAGTCACAAACTGCGCCAGCCCCTTGCCACCGTCAGCCGCAAGGTGTCCGAGCTTGAGAATTACCTGAATGCCAAGCTGTTGGTTCGATCCACGAAAGGCTTGGAACTGACACCAGCCGGCCGCTCCTACGTTGCCGGAGCCAAGGCCATCCTCGAGCAGCTGCACGAGGTGGAGCGAACCGCCTCCGGCGAGTACACGGAGCCAAAAGGTGATCTTGTGGTGACAGCGCCGATCATGTTCGGCCGGCTGCACGTACTTCCGGTAGCCAGCCGCTTCCTCGAAGCTTTTCCAGACGTCGCGGTGAGGCTCCTGCTCACTGATCGAATAACGCATTTCCTTGACGATCAAGTCGATGTCGCACTTCGGATCGGCAAGCTGACAGACAGCAGTTTGACGGCTACGCGCGTCGGCTCGGTGCGACGTGTGATGTGCGCGAGCCTCGACTATCTTAGTGCCCACGGAACGCCCACTGTGCTGGCAGAACTTTCACAGCACAGCGTCATCTCATTCGAGAGCGTCTCCGCCCCAACCACCTGGCGTTTCAAATGCGAGGGCGAAGAACTCGATGTGACCTTTCGCGCTCGCCTGAGCGTCAACACAATTGATGCGGCGATCGATGCGGGACTCGCCGGCTCGGGCATTATTCGTGCCGTGTCCTACCAGGTAGCCGAGTACGTGCGTGCCAAACGCCTTGCACTGGTGCTCGAAAACTTTGAGCCACCGCCACAACCCGTACACGTGGTCTATGACCGGCAGAATAGACTGCCGCTCAAACTGCGCGCCTTCATCGATTTTGTTTACCCGCGTCTGCGCGAGCGCCTTACGCAAGCCTCCCTGTAACAATTCGCTCTTCTCGTTCACTCGCTTCTTCCACACGGCGGGAGGCAGCCTCCCTTTTTTGTAGAGGCGGTCCCAATCTCACTATATCTCCTGGTTCTGGGTGGCCGGCGGGCGTCTGAGGCGAGAGCGATTGATTACACCATTTGCAGATCCACGGTTTCATGTGAAACACGTGTCCGATTACCTCATTCGCTCCTCGAGCTTACGTAACGCTACTGAGGTAGCAGCGTTCGAAAAATGGCTACGATCCGAGACACGACGGGATTACCTCAATGCAGTATCCTGAACTCACAACTGAGCGGGCGCTCACTCCGCTGGCTAGTTCTTCATCCGAAGGCTTCCTGAGTTCCCGGTTACTGCCGCCTTACATGCTAAGCACTTAGGGTGTCGTATAGACACCGGCGGGAAAGCTGGCCATTGTTAATTTAAAATCTCCATTTCGTCCGCCGAGCGCGCTCCACAGTCCTTTGATGACCCGAAGCACTTCGCAGTTGCGCGCCAGGCGCCCGGTGCGCTCGTACAGATACGCGGCAAGCCGTGGTGCACGCACGTGCAGTCGGTGCGAACCAAGAGATCAAGAAGGTCATTGACGAGGAAAACAGGCGCGCTTTCCTTCCCTCAGACTATGCCTTCCGTGCCGGAAATTGGTTCCAGCGTATCCAGGAGCGGCCCACCTTTGAGCCGGCATTCATCAAGTGGATGGCCGAAGAGCTATCGGCGGAGATGCATGAGAACGCAAGGCAGTCCTGGCCGATGATCCGCCGCCTACTTCAAATCGACTGAACGGGCGCCCTCAGGATGTCGTCTGACTAAGCCGAGCAGAGACTTCGGGTTAAATAACAGGGGAGCTGGTGCGGGACGGCCCCCGGATCTCCGGGTACGCCGTCGATCCGACTTTTAAGGTAGTGGATCGGTGTCAGGCGCTATTGGCGACTCTTTTTCTTCATCGACGACCTCCGGCTCTTCTGAGGTAATCTCCAGCGGATTGTTCGTGTGATTAAGATCACGCTCGTAGTCGGCGCTGTTGGTAAAAAGAGGCTCACTCACAAGCCGCGGGATCCAAGGCTCGCGGTCTTTCTTTTCCTCTGCCATTTGCTGCTCCTTTGTGCTTTCGGCTGCGCCTTCAGTTTGGCGCCGAGAATATTCTAGCCTGCCTCATGCATGAAAGAACGGATATTCACGGTAATGCGGGCAAAGTTGGCGATCTCGCAAGCGTCATGTTGGTGCGCGGCGGTGATTTCCCGGCGCTCTCTGCAGAGCATTACTTGTGAACTGGGACCCAAAGGTGTACACATCCGGCTTCGTAATCTTTGACGGACAAATGCAGTCCGAGCGCTATCTCGTGCGTGGTCTGAGAAGTTCTTGTCCGCCACGTAATCGGCGAATTAGATATGACCGCAATTTATGCACAGTTCACCGCTGTTCGACGAGACATTGACGGCAACGAAGCTTAACTTTCAAGCCGGCTTTCGTTTGACGGAATGCGTTGAAAACCTTTCTGCAGGCGGACCGACCACTGTCCTGGGCGGCGTATTGCCGTACCGACAGTGCTCGATCGTCCGATAAACTTGTAATCACCTTCGTTTGCCGAGAACGCGTGAAGAGCAACGAGCAACCAATGATGGCGTCGCTCTCCAGCGCTAACTTGCTGTGAACCCCCAAGGAGCAACTTAAAATGAATATCTCCCGCGTTCTTTCTGCGGCCATTGCCGCAGCCGTCGTATTGCCCAGCATCGCCAGTGCCGGCCCTGCACCGGTTCCGACCTATGACAATGAGAAGTGCTACGGAATTGCTGCAAAGGCCGCTAATGATTGCGGAACTGCGACACACAGTTGTGCCGGCACAGCCACAAAGGCTAAGGATCCTGCCTCGTGGGTATATCTGCCCAAGGGTACGTGCGAGAAGATCGCCGGTGGGTCCACCTCGGCGAAGACCTGACCGGTAAGGCCACCACGCTGGATTAACCAACGACGCTCCTCTCACGCGGAGGAGCGCCTGGCGTGTCGTTCGGATGTCGTCTAGCTAAAGTCGCCCTGAGATCACTTGGCAGACCATCGCACACCATGCCGGCTCGATGGCATGGATCTGTCCGTGCGCCGGTGCCCAGCCAAATCGGAGTCGGGCGCCTTTGGGGATAATTCAAACCGGCGCGGTCCTGTGTCTTTCCCTCGACTATCTGCTGATTGGATCTATGCAGAAATTCATCGCTACGTAGAGATGATTAAAACTGTAGTGCCCTACAGATTCCCGGCACTTAGTCTCGATCGCGGCCGCCGCTCCGGATCTCGCCACCCGTCACACACCGATACCGGTCGACGTGGGCGCCTCTCACCACACCGCCACGAGGGCTTAGTCACCAAGCTATTCTCACCGCGATAGCCGTCAAAGGATCTGAGCGGCGGTTTACTGATAACCTCTTTCGCCAAGGTAGATATTTAGGTATGCACAAGTCACTACCCATCGTTTATCTAGCGCGCCATGGGGAGACAGAATGGAGTCTCTCTGGCCAACACACGGGACGTACCGACTTGCCCTTGACGCCAGCGGGTGAGCGTGACGCCCACGCTTTGGGCGAACGACTGCGCAAGCTCGGCTCTGCGGATGTTTTCACAAGCCCCCTGCAACGCGCGCGCCGCACGTGCAAACTGGCCGGAATGATGGATCGCGCGCAGGTGGACCCGGATCTCGTCGAATGGAACTACGGCGATTATGAAGGGCTTCGCACCTCAGAGATACATCTGGAGCGCCCCGGCTGGAACCTTTTCCGTGATGGATGCCCGGGTGGCGAGTCGCCACAGGATGTCCAAGATCGTGCGGATCGGGTAATCGGGCGGTTTCGCGCAAAGAAGGGCAACCTCCTCGTTTTCTCCAGCGGACATTTTCTGAGGGTTCTTGCCGGCTCGTGGCTTGGCCTTGATAGCCGTGCGGGTAGTCTGTGGCTCCTAGGCACGGCAAGTCTCAGTGCCCTAGGCTACGAGCATAGTCCAGATGAGCCGGTGATTCGATTTTGGAATGATGCGACTCATCTGCCTCGCTAACTGTGGACAAGCGGCAAATTTGGCTTCCCACTTCTGTGGCTTACACAGATTTCGCTACTCAGCAGAACAGTCCTGCCTTCTCACTGGCGTAGCGAGCCGCACCGAGAAGAGCGGTCATCGGATTTACAATCACGTGGACCGGAATAGACTCTAGAAGTGCCCTCATGCGGCCTTTCGCTACAAAGGATCGCATAAAGCCGCCCTCTTGCAGTTTTCTCGCGATCTTCGGTGCGATACCGCCGCCAACGTACATCCCGGACACCGCCATGAATTTGAGCGCAACGTTACCCGCCTCTGCGCCGTAGACTGATACAAAGAAGTCCAGTGCCGACACACAGAGAGGGCAACGCTTTTCAAGCGCAAATTCTGAAATGACCGCTGCTGGATCTCGGTCGCGCATGGCCGCCACGACGAGAGCGGACTCCGGCGCGCTATGGGTGTCCCGTAAGAAATTATATATCCGAGTGAGCCCTGGGCCGGATAGGACTCGTTCGTAGCTCGAATGACCAAATTCGCGAATGAGTTGACCCACCAATTCAATCTCGAGTGCGTCGCGCGGTGCAAAATCCACGTGGCCGCCTTCGGAGGCAAAAGGTCGGTATGACTCCCCGTCGAAAAAGATGCCGGCCTCGCCAAGCCCGGTGCCGGCCGAAATAAGGCCCGCGTTACCGCGAACGGTCGGATCACCTACGTTGAGCGTCAGCAAATCCTCTGGGCCGAGGGCACGGATGCCCCAGGCGTTTGCTTCCAAGTCGTTGATGAGCCCAACCTCCAAAAGGCCCAGTTGTTGGGCAATCACGGAACTATCCACGATCCACGGCAGGTTGGGCGTCCTGACGCAGCCATCGCGTACGGGACCTGCAATGCCAAAGCATGCGCCAGCCAGGATCGATTGCTGCTTTGGCATAAACGCCCTCAATACAGCGCCAATGTTTTCGAAGTCCGCACTCTTAAAGGTATGCGAATCGATCACCTGTAAAGCACCGTTCACCACCTCAAACGTCGCCATCCGGGCTGACGTGCCGCCGATATCCGCTGCGAGAATCATAGGGCGAAGCCGCCGTCCAGGCGGATCCGCAGCCGTACTCGCGCAAAGGCCGCTCGCAACCGCGGCAACGGGAGGCCGATCGCACCGCTGCCTCGATATTCGCCTTCCTGGAGCACGACGAACCGCACCTCGGGGAATAGTTCACGCATCCGGGCCGCCTCGGTTAAAACCACTGGGTGCCGCCCCATCGGTTAGGTCTTAGGCGAGGTAGCCCCGCCAACAATTTTCTCGCACGTACCCTTGGGCAGATAGACCCAGGACGACGGATCCTTGGCCTTCGTGGCCGTGCCGGCATAGTTGTGTGTTGCCGACCCACAATCATTACCGCCCTTTGCGGCAATGCCGTAGCACCTCTCATTATCGTAAAGCGGGACTGGCGCGGGTCCCGCATTGGCGATGCTGGGCAGTACAATGGCGGCCGCAAGGGCCGCGGCAAGAACTTGGGACATATTCATCACAGCACACTCCTTGGAGTTCCTAAAGGTCTTGTAACGGCTCAGGCATTAAATGGATGATTGCCGTGCTGGTTACTGGAGGCCTTTTTACGTAGCGATCGAAAATGCAATGGCGATTTACGAGACTCGACACAAATTCGCTGCTGTGGCTATGGCGAACTTCTTGGTCTTGTCGCAAGCCAATCGCGCTGGCTCCGGCCCCAACACACCACAGGCCGGGGGTATCTCGGCTTAGCCGAACGGCGTCAGACAGCCCGTCACCTCGCCCTGCGCAAAAGCTATATTTTCCAGGCGCAATGGATTACGAAGAATGTCGGAGGTAAGCATGTGTACCGCGCCCTCAGAATACAGGGCTATTTGCAGGATCTCGCGGCGAAGGAAGTGCTCGGAACGATTAAGCGAGGAGATTGGTGCCGCCCAGGTCTCAGCGGCTGTGCATACCACATCGAACCTGGGCACAAGGTCCGGCAGATGCGACGTAAAGTCTGCTTCGGGGCCTGGCGATGGGATATCGTCCATTTCCAGCTCCCCTCGCTTGAGTTTCAAGCCATAGATGGTAAGAGGTGCCTCGCCGGTCGAAAGCAGGACCTCCTTCTGGAGCTCCAAAACATGCCGAGCCCCAATCTCGAGGTCGATTGCCGAGTAAGTTTTCATGCCGTTGTACGGTTCAACTGCCGCTTGGCCGCTTCCACGATCTTTGCCGGCTCAAATCCGAATTTCGCCTGGAGTTCCTTGAGCGGCGCTGAAGCCCCGAAGGTCTTCATGCCGATCACGGCGTCCGATGTGCCGACGTAACGCTCCCAGCCAAATGCTGAGGCCTGCTCTATGGCCACACGCGCCTTAACCCTAAGCGGTAGGACGCTTTCCCGGTACTCGGCGCTCTGATCCTCAAAAATGTCCCACGATGGCATTGAAACCACGCGCGATCGGATACCTTGCGCCGATAGCGTCTCGTGTGCGTTCACGGCAAGGCCAAGCTCACTTCCAGTAGCAATGAGAATGACTTCAGGGTCCTTATTTGGCGCGTCCGCCAACACATAGGCGCCACGGGCGACACCGGCGGCGGAGGCGTACTTGGTGCGATCCAAGGTTGGGAGCGGCTGCCGCGACAGGGCCAGCACTGCAGGCTTATGCCGCAGCTTCATGATGTAGCGGTAAGCCTCCACTACTTCGTTGGCGTCTCCAGGTCGCAGCATGACCAGGCCCGGAACGGCGCGCCAGGAGGCCAAGTGTTCGACCGGTTGGTGCGTCGGCCCATCCTCGCCATCCCCCATCGCATCGTGCGTGAAGATGAATATCGTCGGAAGTTCCATGATTGCGGAGAGGCGTATTGCAGGTCGGGCATAGTCGCTGAAGATGAAAAACGATGCGCCAAATGGGCGCAACTTCGACAACGACATCCCGTTCACTACTGCAGCCATACCGTGCTCGCGGATGCCGTAGTGCATCATCTTGCCATCTGGCGTCTCGGCCTGAAAAGACTTTGCCCCCGGGTACGTAAACAAGGTCTTGTTCGAAGGCCCCAGATCCGCGGCGCCTCCGACAAACCAAGGAACGCTCTGCGCCAGAACGTTGAGCGTCTTGCCTGAAGCATCACGCCCGGCAACGCCCTTGGCGTCCGCCGGAAATACCGGCAGGTCCTTGTCCCACTCTGAGGGGAGTTCGCGCCGCTGCATCTGCTCGATCTGAATGGCGAGCTGCGGGTATTGCTCCTTGTATCCCAGGAAAGTCCTATTCCATTCCTGGTGAACAGATGCGCCACGCGCGCCGATACCTGCCGCGAAATGCTCATACACGCCATCGGGCACCAGAAACTTTGCCTCCTCGGGCCATCCGTAAGCGCGCTTCACGAGCTTTATCTCATCCTCGCCTAGCGGCTCGCCATGTGCCTCGGGCGTGTCCTGCTTGTGCGGAGACCCATAACCAATGTGGCTGTCCAGGATGATCAAAGTGGGCCGACCCTTCGTCGCCTTGAAGGCCTCAATAGCCTCAAGGATATGGGCTGTATCGTTGGCATCGACCACCCGCAGGACGTTCCACCCGTATGCCGAAAAGCGCCCCGCGACATCCTCGGTGAAAGCAATCTGAGTGGCGCCCTCGATCGTGATGTGGTTGTTGTCGTAAATCCAGCACAGATTATCGAGCTTGAGATGGCCGGCAAGGGACGCCGCCTCCGAGCCGATCCCTTCCATCAGGCAGCCATCACCGCAGACCGCATATATGTTGTAGTCGAAAACTTCGAAATGGCCCCGGTTAAAGTGCGCGGCGAGCCATTTCTGCGCTATGGCCATTCCCACGCTTGTAGCGATGCCCTGCCCGAGCGGGCCTGTCGTCGTCTCCACACCTGACACCCAGTGATATTCAGGATGGCCCGCGGCCTTGCTATCCAGCTGGCGAAAGTGGCGGATGTCATCAATCGTCACGGAGGGTTCGCCTAGCTCTTCGTAGTCGGCATTGAAGCTCTGCACCTTTGTAAGATGCAGCACCGACCACAACAGCATCGAGGCGTGTCCGTTCGAAAGAATGAACCTGTCTCGGTTTGGCCAGATCGGCTCATTAGGATCAAATTTCATGACCCGGTTCCACAGGGTATAGACGAGCGGAGCCAGCGCCATCGGAGTTCCCGGGTGGCCCGACTTGGCCTGCTCCACGGCATCGATCGAGAGAGTGCGAATTGTATTGATACACAGCTGATCAAGGTCTACGCCCGAAGTTCGCTGTGTCTGGTCTGTGGTGCTCATGTTCCTAACCTTTGAAATACGCTGACATGTCGATCATGCTCATCATCGCTTGAGGGATATTTGGACTTCCTAGACTATGTTCACGCTCGCGGCTTTACGCGAGCATCCGTCAGACGGTCTGGGCTGCTACGCGGTAGTCCTCTTCGTCCTTGGCGGTCGGGTTCACCCAGCCTCCCGGAGGCGTAACGGCTTCGCCAACCTGAGTGGGACCCCAAGTGCCCCTCTCGTAGGCATAAATTGGCGACTCTGCTTTGAGGATAGGGTCCACGATCCGCCAAGCCTCCTCGACGTAATCCTGGCGGGCGAACGATGTCTGATCTCCCGCCAATGCATCCACGAGCACCCGCTCGTATGCCTCCATCTCCTCGGGGCGGGGATGCCGGCTGGCTACCATCTCAACGGTCTGCCCCTTAAGCCCCTGGCCGGACGCAAGAACAGTGGCGCCCATCGCTATCGTCATTTCAGGACTTATCCTGAAGCGCAGATAGTTCTGCGGGAGTACCTGGCCCTTCAAGCTTATGGGGGGACTTCTGAACCTCCCAATGACCTCCGTACAGGTCACCGGCAGGTTCTTGCCTGCGCGAATAAAGAACGGCACCCCCTTCCATCGCCACGAGTCGACCTCAAGGCGCAGAGCTGCGAAAGTCTCCATGACAGAGCAAGAAGCCACACCCGGCTCCTTCGAGTAGCCATCGAATTGGCCTCGAATGAGGTTCTTGGTGCTCAAGGGTTCGATCGCTTTCAGGACCTTCACCTTCTCATCGCGGATCGTTTCGCTGTCAACCCTTACTGGGGGTTCCATAGCGACGTTGGAAACGATCTGAAAAAGGTGGTTTTGGATGACATCCCTGATGGTGCCAACCTGATCGTAGAACGAACCGCGACCCTGAACCCCAAAGTCCTCTGCCATGGTGATCTGTATGCTTTCGATGAAGTTGCGGTTCCAGAACGGCTCCATGAAAGCGTTCGCAAACCGAAAGACAACGACGTTATTCACCGGCCGCTTGCCCAGATAGTGATCGATCCGAAAGATCGAGCTCTCAGGAAAAGTCGCATGCAAGATCCGGTTGAGTTCCTGCGCGGAAGCCAGATCATGGCCAAAGGGCTTCTCGACGATGACCCGGGCTCCCTTGGCAGAGCCCGACCTCGCCAGCTGCTCCACCACCGTCCCAAACAACGAAGGCGGAATGGCGAGGTAATGCGCCGGATGCTGCGCACCGGCAAGCTGCTGGCTTATGGCCGTGAAAGTGTCCGGATCGTTGTAATCGCCGCCCACGTAGCACAGCAAAGCGTTGAGCTTCGCGAACGCGGCTTCGTCTACCCCGCCGCCGTGCTTCTCAAGACTATCCTGCGCGCGTGCGCGCAGCTGTTCCAGGCTCCAACCGGCCTTCGCAACCCCAATGACCGGAATGTCAAGCTTTCCGCGCTTGATCATCGACTGCAACGCAGGGAAGATCTTCTTGTAAGCCAGATCGCCGGTCGCACCGAAAAACACCAGCGCGTCGGCTCGTGAGTCAACCATGGAGGAAATACCTTTTGAGCCTAGTGGCCAGACGCTTTCTCTAAGTGCCCGCCGAAACCAAAACGCATCACCGAAAGCAAGCGGTCCTGGTAGTCGGCCTCGCCTCGAGAGCTAAAGCGCTGATACAGCGCGGTAGACAAGACCGGCACCGGCACGGCTTCATCGATCGCGGCCTTGATCGTCCAGCGACCCTCACCTGAGTCCGAAACCCGGCCTGCGAAGTCAGATAGATCGGGGTCCTTGACCAAGCCTGCGGCAGTCAGATCAAGAAGCCAGGAGGCTACAACGCTTCCACGGCGCCACACCTCCGTGATGTCGCGCAGATCAAGGTCGTACTGGTAGTGTTCCGGGTCGCGTAGCGGCGTCGTTTCAGCATCGATTGTGTCCTGCTTTTTGCCGATGTTCGCCGCACGCAGGATGCCCAATCCTTCGGCGTACGCCGCCATCAGGCCGTATTCGATGCCGTTGTGAACCATCTTCACAAAGTGACCCGCTCCATTTTCTCCGCAGTGCAGGTAACCATTCTCGGCGGTTCCCGACAGCGCTTCGCGCCCAGGAGTGCGTGGTGCATCCCCGCGCCCGGGGGCGAGTGTCGAGAAGATCGGATCGAGCTTCTCAACGATAGCCTTCTCCCCGCCGATCATCATGCAATAGCCGCGCTCCAGCCCCCAGACGCCGCCGCTCGTCCCCACGTCCACATAGTGGATGCTTTTAGAGGCTAGCTCCTTAGCACGCTGGATGTCATCAACGTAATACGAATTGCCGCCATCAATAATGATGTCATTGGGGGAAAGCAGTGGCTGTAGGTCGGCAATCGCTTGCTCAACCGTCGCTGCCGGGACCATCAGCCATACCGCTCTTGGACTTTGCAGCCTCGAGACGAGATCCTTGAGCGAGGAGCTTCCGATCGCCTTCTCCTTGACGAGCTCCTCTACGGCCTTGGGCGATCTGTCGAACACAACGCATTGATGACCTCCTTTGACAATTCTTCGGACCATATTGGCCCCCATTCGTCCTAATCCGATCATTCCTAGTTGCATGGATCGCTCCCAAAGCTTAAGTCGCCATACCTGAACATACGTATTTCGTCGTCTCCCACTCTCAATCCAGCTCCTCAGTGGGCGCCTGAATTGAGGCGGCCCGACTCGAAGATGTCTACAAACTCCCGATAGCGCCTTGAGATCTCCTGGACCGCTTCGGCTCTTGAGAGCTTGCTGTCGCGCCAGCCAACCAGAGGATCCCAGAAGGCCGTTCGCCCTACGGCGAAACCAGTGAACCCCGGCACTAAGGCCGCGGTCATCAGCCATTCGTTGACCTTCTTCTCATCCTCGCCCCGGCCCAGGACAATGCAGCCGACCTTGTCGCGCCCACCGCGACGGGCCGCCGCGACAATCGCTTTGCAGTCCTCTCGCTTGTCGAGGCCTTCGATCTTCCAGACGTCTGCTTCGACACCCGCGTCCTGGAACTGTTCGATGGTCTCGACCATCAGCTGGGGCCGAAGCTCGCGGCCGAACGCATTCTTGTCGCCCTTGAACCTCTCCAGCTGCAAAGGCTCTGGCGGCACGAGGAGCTCGAACATGAAACGGCTGGCGTCTTGCGCCTGCAGGTAGTCGGACAGTCGCTTCAGACGGGCCGTTTGCCTACGGTTTAAGAGTGGATCGCCGCCCGGGTTGTACCTGACGAGAACCTTGCAGAAGGTCGGCCTGAACGCCTCGATGTGCTCCGCGAAATCATCCCCGTATTCAAAGTCAAACTCATCCTGACCACTCTTCTCCGCCGGGCAAGCCGTCACATAGCCTTCCGCACGCGCCGAACGCAGGATGGCGGCTCCGAACTGTTCGTCTACCAGGATCCCAGCTCGTAGCGGGTCTATCCCTTCCGCGATCGCAGTCTCAAACGCATCGTAGATAACTTGCTTGGCCTCGCTTACGCGCTGCGTTTGCGTAAGACTAAGGTCGCCCTTCCACCCAAAAAGCCCAGTCTTGAAGGACCCTCTGTGATCGAAGGGGAGAAAGTACAGGGGCTTGTCGTACCCTCGCGTCATGGGGCAGCGCCCTTGGCGCGCCGATACCGGCGAATGAGATTGTTGGTCGAGCTGTCATGCGCGAGCGTTGGCTCTTTTTGGCTCTCGAGCTCCGGAATGATCCGCTGCGCCAGTACCTTCCCAAGCTCCACACCCCACTGATCAAATGAATTGATCTGCCAAATGGCGCCTTGCGTAAATACGCTGTGCTCATAAAGCGCGACCAATTTTCCAAGAACCTCTGGCGTCAGCTTCTGGGCAAGCAAGGTGTTGGAGGGCCGGTTTCCTCCGAACACGCGATGCGGGACAAGCCAGTCGGGCATACCTTCGGCTTTCACCTGCTCCGCTGTCTTTCCGAATGCCAGTGCCTGCGTCTGCGCGAAGACATTCGCAAGAAGCATGTCGTGGTGGTGCCCCAACGGGTTAAGCCCTTCCACGAATGCGATGAAGTCACAAGGTATGAGTCTCGTACCCTGGTGGATGAGCTGGTAGAAGGAGTGCTGGCCGTTGGTGCCAGGCTCCCCCCAGTAAACAGGCCCCGTGGGGTATGTGACCTCAACGCCATGCAAAGTTACGTGCTTGCCGTTACTCTCCATAGTCAGCTGCTGCAGGTAGGCTGGAAAGCGCTTGAGGTACTGCTCGTAAGGAAGAACTGCCACCGTTTGCGCGCCGAAGAAGTCCGCGTACCACAGGTTCAAGAGTCCCATTATGACCGGCAGGTTCTTCTCGAATGGTGCTGTCCGGAAGTGCTCGTCCATCTTATGAAAGCCGGCCAACATCTCCCGAAAGTGCACCGATCCGATGGCAAGCATCGTCGAAAGACCGATTGCACTATCCATGGAATAGCGACCGCCCACCCAGTCCCAGAACTCGAACATATTGGCGGTGTCGATACCGAACTTTGAGACCTCAGCAGCATTGGTGGAGACCGCGACAAAGTGCTTGGCCACAGCGGCCTCATTACCACCGAAGGCTTTGATCGACCAGGAACGCGCGGTTAGCGCGTTCGTCATCGTCTCAAGCGTTGTGAAGGTCTTAGAGGATACGATGAACATCGTCTCCTGAGGATCCAGGTCGATGACCGCTTCGGCAAAATCGGTACCGTCCACATTCGAGACAAACCGGAACGTCATCGCGCGCTCGCTGTAGTGCCTGAGCGCCTCATAGGCCATCACAGGCCCTAGGTCGGAACCGCCGATACCGATATTGACGACGTTGCGGATGCGCTTGCCTGTGTGCCCCTTCCATTCTCCGCCTCGCACGCGGTCAGAGAATTTCGCCATCTTGTCCAGTACCGCGTGCACCTTCAGCACGACGTCTTCACCGTCGACGACAATTGACACATCCTTTGGCGCCCGCAGCGCCGCGTGAAGGACAGCACGGTTCTCCGTCGTGTTGATTTTCACGCCCTGGAACATGGCATCGATCCGTGTTTTAAGCCCCGACTCCCGAGCCAGGCCGAACAGAAGCTTTAAGGTCTCTTCGGTGATCCGGTTCTTCGAATAGTCTAGGAATAGACCTTCGGCCTCGGCGATCAGGCGCTCACCACGAGCCGGATCTTCTGCGAAGAGTTCCCGCAAGTGCAGGTCCCTGGTCTCATCGTGGTGAGTTTGCAGTGCCTTCCAGGCGTGTAGCTTGGTGAGCGCCTCCTGTGGCGGCCGCGCCGTGTCCGCTATAGACTGCTTCGTCATGTGATCCTCGCCTTCAGCCTGTGGCAGCTTTCTTAAGCGCCGTCCGCTTGGATTTGATTACTCCCATCAGATCCTCCCAGGACTTAACGAAGGACGCCGCGCCTTCATCCTGAAGTTGAGCCGCGAGCGCCGCTACATCGATGCCGGCGTACGTGAAGCGTCTAAGCATATCTTCAGAAAAGCCGCCGTCCGGAGGCAGCGCCTCGCCGACTTCACCGTGATCACCCGTTGCCCTTAAGGTCCCCTCCGGCATCGTGTTCACCGTGAAGGGTGCCGCCAGTTCCTTGACGTAAAGCACGTCGGACGCCTTGGGGTTTTTAGTGCCTGTGCTCGCCCATAGGATGCGTTGCGGTCTGGCGCCACAGTTTAGTGCTCGGTGCCAGCGGGCTGATGCCAGGAGATCCCTGTAGGCCGCGTAGGCGCGCATGCCCACGGCAATGCCAAGTTTGTCGTGCAACGCCGTCGGTACCTTGTCCATGACCGCCGTGTCCCAGCGACTGATGAACAGCGAGGCGACCGAGCCGACATTTGGATTAAGGCCCGCGTCAATGCGCCGCTCGACTCCGCGCAGATACGCCTGTGCCGCATCCAGATAC
>Ga0302310_10002100_pt1 | contig 16314 bp, 10 predicted proteins | sample III_Palsa_N1_2_FD_200451 | JGI IMG/M metagenome (GOLD analysis project Ga0302310, IMG submission 200451) | Peat permafrost microbial communities from Stordalen Mire near Abisko, Sweden - III_Palsa_N1_2 | ecosystem: Environmental > Terrestrial > Soil > Palsa > Peat permafrost | place: Sweden...
TGATGGAGGGCGGGCGGAATGATGTGCTACTGGCGATGATGCTAAGGAAGGATCCGCCGAGCTATGGGTCGCAGCTTGCGGCGGGGGCGACGGCACTGACGGAGGCGTGGGATGCGAATCCGAAGAGCAGCCAGGACCACTTTATGCTGGGTGGCGCGGAGGAGTGGTTCTATCGTGGGTTGGGTGGGATCGATTTCGATATGTCACGAAGCGCGGAGGAACGGATTACGATTCGGCCTCGGATGGTGGATGGGGTGGACTGGGTGAAGTGTGGATATGACTCGAAGCTGGGGATGGTGAAGAGTGCGTGGAGGCGGGAAAATGGGAGTGTAACGATGGAAGTTACAGTTCCGGTTGAGGCTGAGGTCTGGGTGCCTGCGCGTGGCGACGGGGCTCAGGTTACGGGTGGTGAGGCTGGTGGTGTGAGGAAGATTCGTACGGTGGAGGGAGTTACGGTTTACCGGGTGCAGGCGGGGAGTTACCGGTTTGTTGTGAGCGGGACGGGAGGATGAGAGGCGGCTGGGTTTACCTGGCTATATCTTAACGATGGGTCTCCGGAATTTGTAACTTATTTGGTATTTTTCTACCAGGGCTTTGAGCGGGCTACGGCGATGCCGCGGACCTCGTTGGGGTACTTGCCGCTGACGGCGCAGTAGAAGTGGTAGAGGCTGCCCTGATGGTAGATGACGGATGGTTTGTGGGCGAAGGTCTCGTCGATGGTGCCGGGTGCGCCGGTGTCGATGAGGATGTCGGGGACTTTGGTGAAGTGGAACGGGTCGTTGCCGAGGGCGAGCATCTCGCAGGCGCGGCCGGGGCGCTGATAGCCGAAGCCGAAGTAGAACATGGCGTACTGGCTGCCGTTTTTGACGACGTAGGGGTTGGAGGCGAAGCGGCTGTCGCGGGTGTCGGGTGTGGGTGGGTTTTGGTCGTGGAGAGGATTTGATGCGGGGTAGGTGTCGGAGCCGCGTGGGCCGTTGCGCAGGATGGGGTTGAGAGGAGAGCGGGTCCAGTGGATGAGGTCGGTGCTGGTGGCGACGCCGGTCTGCTCGTGCCAGCCGCCGCCCTCGGATTTGGGGAGGGTGTCGGTCTTGGCGTTGTAGTAGAGGTAGTAGGTTCCGTTGTCGAGGAGGAGGTCGGGGCGGTAGAGGCCGCCGTGTTCCCACGGGGCTCCGTCGGCGGGCGAGAGGATGGGATCGGTGAGGGTCCAGTGGAGGAGATCGGAGCTGGTGGCGAGGCCGATGACGGCGGCTCCCTCTTCGTAGCCGGCGGATGGGTAGGCGTTCCAGGCGGCGAGGTATTGGCCGTTGACTTTGAGGGCTTCGCCGGTGCCGTGGAGGTTTTTGTCGCGCAGGATGGAGCTGATGGCGAGGTTGTATTTCGTGTACTGCGAGGATGGATTGCGGGGACCGACGAGAGCGGTTCGGGTCCAGTGGATGAGGTCAGACGAGGTGGCGAGGCCGGTTTGATAGCCGGTGCCGTCGTAGCCGATGTAGAGCATGTGGAAGTGGCCGTTGGCGCGGAAGACGATAGGATCGTCGACGGTGAGGCCGTCGAAGTCCTGCTTGTTGCCGGTGGCTTTTAGGATGAGTTCGGGGTATTTGTATGGGGTGCGGTAGGGGGCGATGGAGTCGGTGGCGGCGTGGAGCGCGCGTGGGGATGCGGTGGCTACGGAGGCAGCGAGGGTAGAGGCGACGAACTGGCGGCGGGTGGTGTTCATGGGGTGCTGGTGGTCTCCGGAATGAGGACGGCTACGCCCTGGGGGGAAAGATCTATCTGTGTGGCCGGCAGATCGGGCGCAGTGCGCGTGGGTGTCAGCGTGATATCGGGGAGAAGAGAATGAAAACGGCCGGCAAGCGTGATGCGTTTGCTGATGCTGTTGTGATTGATGAGGACGTAAACACTTTGTCCATCGGCTGAGGTGCGACGACAAAGCTCAACCTCGGCGGGAAGTCCTGGATTTGCCAGCCACGCGTGAGCCTGCATGACCGCAGAGAGAAGGAGGTCGCGAAGAAGCTGAGCCTCCGGCAGAGTACCGAGGTAAGTAATGCTTCCCTTCCCGAGCGGTCGCGTGATCATGGCGGCCTTATCGGAGAGCCAGCCGGTGTCGTGCGCGTAGCGCAGAACTACCTGGGTGTCGGGCGCTGTGGGTATAAGGGTTTCGGCCCAGATATCGGCTCTGGAGCTTGCCGGATGAAGTAGTTCCATGCACCTCTGGTCCGCAGAAGGATCGCTAGGTGATGGATTACCTGGCGGGATGCAGCTTACGCCCGCAGGAAGATGGGGAGGGTTGGTAAGCGCGATCGACACGGGCGGCTCGGGGTCGAGGGCGTAGTACTGTTCGACGTGAGCGCCGAGGGCTGCAGCTAATGGGCCGGGCTGGCGCTGGGGGTTAAGCCCGTTGAACTCGTCCTTCATGCCGGATCGGGGACCGAGGAGGAGATGGCCTCCCTGTTGCACGTAAGCGAGGAGTTTTTTTGCCAACGATTCTGAGATGACGTTGAGGGATGGAGCGACGAGTAATTTGTAACCGTCGAGGGGCGCGGCGGTGGGGTCGATGATGTCGACGGCCTGGCCGGAGGATTGAGCGATGCGCTGGAGCGGGGTGTAGAAGCGGAGGAGAATTTGTTGCTGGTCGTAGTCTTTGGTGTGGGGCTGGAAGTCGATGGCCCAGCGTGAGTCGTAGTCGTGGAGGATGGCGATTTCGGCGTGGGGGCTGGTGCCGGCGATGGCGGTGCGGGTGAGGTCGAGGTCGTGGCCGAGCTGTTTGATCTCGTCGTAGATGGGGAGGGGTTTGCCGTCGGGGCCGACGATGGCTCCGTGGTACTGCTCCTGGCCGTTGAGGGCGTTGCGCCACTGCCAGTAGAGGACGGCGTCGGCACCGTGGCCGATGGTCTGCCAGGCGAGGGCGCGGGTTTCGCCGGGCGAGAGGGCGTTGTTGATCGGGGCCCAGTTGACGGAGGCGGGTTCGGTCTCCATGACCCAGAAGTTCTGGCGCTTCCAGCCGCGGACGAAGTCGTTGAGCATGGCGTTCTTCGGTGCGTCGAGATGGCCCTGGCCGACGTAGTCGTCCCAGCTGGCGAGGTCGAGGTCGGCGGTGATGGCGTAGTGGTCCCAGTTGTCGGACCAGGCGAGGCCGCCGATGTTGGTGGTGATGAACTGCGTGGGGAGGATGGATGCGCGGAGGATGTCGAACTGCTCGCGCTGGAAGCTGCGCCAGGTGGCGGTGACGAAGTGTTTGTGATCGAGCAGAAGGCCGGGATTCTCGTTGGTGTTCTGCATGGGGATCTGGGACCAGGCGGTGTAGGCCTGGGACCAGTAGGCGGTGGCCCATTGCTGGTTGAGGTTGGCGAGGGTCTTGTATTTGGCCTGGAGGAAGTGCTGGAACTGCGCCTTTGTCGCTGGGTCGAAGGACTCGTCGGTGTACTCGTTGCCGATCTGCCAGCCGATGACGTTGGGGTTGTGGCCGAAGCGTTTGGCGAGTTGCGTGACGATGAGAGCGCAGAGCTGGCGGTAGCGGGGGCTGGCGTAGTTGAACTGGCGGCGGTTGCCGTGTTCACGGTATTGGCCGTCGGCGTTCATGCCGAGGGTGTCGGGGTATTTTGTGGTGAGCCATGCGGGTGGGGCGTCGGTGGGAGTGCCGATGACGACGGCGAGGTGATGTTTTGCCGCGAGGGTGATGGCGCGGTCGAGCCAGTCGAGGTCGTAGTGGCCCTCGCTCGGTTCCATGGTGGACCAGGCGAACTCGCCGATGCGGACGACGTTCATGTGGGCGTCCTGCATGAGCTGGAGATCGTTGTCCCATTGCGATTCGGGCCATTGCTCGGGGTACCAGGCGGAGCCGAGAAGTGGGGCGTTGGGGGTTGCGTAGGGTTTGGTTTGAGCCTGGGAGGGAATGGTGAAGATCAGCAGGAGGAGAGCGGTCGAGATTCGCTCGATACTCCAGCCTTTCCGGTGAGACTGGAAAGGATGGGGCACCCGGATTTGTGCGGCTTCGCGAGTGGCTCGGAGGAGAGGGGCGAGATTCATTTGGGCTTCGATTCCAGAGGATAGAGGACGGCTACATCATGTGGTTTGAGCTGAAGTGTCTGCTCCGTCGACTCGCCTGCGCCCATGAGCAGGTTGCGCATGGCGTGGGGCAAAGCCACTGATTTTAGTTCGGTGCTGTGATTGATGAGGATCCAGACAGGGGGATGGGTTGGGCTGGAACGCTGCATGAGTTCCACTTCTTTCGGAAGGCCGGGAAGGATGGGTTCGACGCCGGCTTCGTGGAGCATGGCTTCGACGGTGGGGCTCATGAGCTTCGGGTCGAGGGTGGCTCCGATGTAGGTGATGGTGCCTTTGCCGTAGGCGTGGGTGATGGCGGCGGGTTTGTTGGCGAGCCAGCCGTTTGCGTTTGGCGAGGCGGCGTAGGTCATGAGGACTTTGGTGTCAGGCGCAGTGGGGGTGAGTTGCTCGGCCCAGATAGTGGCGTTGCCTGTGCCGGCAGGGCTGGTGATGGGCGTGGGTTTGTCGAGGGCGTAGTACTGCTCGACGTGGCCGCCGAGGGCTGCTTCGAGTGGACCGGGTTGGCGATCTGTCTCGAGGGCGTTGTCTTCGTCCTTCATGCCGGAGCGGGGGCCGAGGACGAGATGGCCGCCTTGTTGAACGTAAGCGAGGAGGTTCTTTGCGGTGGGCTCGGAGAGGACGTTGAGCGCAGGGGCGAAGACGATTTTGTAGTTGGTGAGTTGCGCGTTCGGGGAGATGATGTCGATGGTTTGCGCGATGGGTTCGATGGCCTGGTAGAGGTCGGTGACCTGGGAGACGTAGTCGAACTTTTGCGAGTGCTTCTGGAAGTCGATGGCCCAGTGGCTGTCGTAAGACTGGAGGATGGCAACGTCGGCGTGGAGGGTGGTGCCGGCGAGGGCCGGGGATGCGCGTTCGAGTTCGACGCCGAACTGCTGGATCTCGGCGTAGATGGGGTTGGGGAGGCCGTCGGCGCCGAGGACGCTGCCGTGGTACTGCTCCTGGCCGTTGCGGGACGAGCGCCACTGCCAGTAGAGGACGGCGTCGGCACCGTGGCCGATGGCCTGCCATGCCATCTCGCGGGTGACGCCGGGGGGAAGTGAGGCGTTGATCGCGCCCCAGTTGACGAAGCCAGGCTGGGTCTCCATGAGCCAGAAGTTTTTTTGCTTGTAGCCACGGACGAGGTCGTGCTCGGCGGCGTTGAGGATGGGGTCGAGATGGCCGTCGGGGAAGTAGTCGTCCCAGGCGGCGATGTCGAGATTTTTGTGGAGGAGGTAGTGGTCGAAGCCGTTGTTCCAGTGCATGGTGTTGGTGGTGATGAACTGGCGGGCATCGGCGTTGGGGCGGATGGCGTCGATCTGCGTCTGGAGGTAGCTGATCCAGGTGTCGGTGACGAAGCGCTTCCAGTCGAGCAGGAGTGCGGGGTTTTCACCTTTGGAGTGGACGGGGATCTGGTCGAAGGTGTCGTAGGTCTGGGACCAGTAGGCAGTGGCCCAGCGGCGGTTGAGTTCGGCGATGGTGCCGTATCTGTGTTGCAGCCACTGGTGGAACTGCTGTTTTGCGCTGTCGTCGAAGGAGGGTGCGGCGAGTTCGTTGTCCAGTTGCCAGCCGAGGACGCTGGGATTGTGGCCGTAGCGCTTTGCCATCTCGAGCGCGATGCGGGCGGTGAACTGGCGGTAGTGCGGGTTGGTGAAGGAGAACTGCTGGCGGTTGCCGTGTTCGGCTCGGCGGCCGTCTTCGTCGACGCGCAGGGTCTCGGGGTATCGGCTGGTGAGCCAGGCAGGAGGCGCGGCGGTGGGAGTGCCAAGGACGACGGCGAGGTGATGTTTTGCCGCGAGGGCGATGGCGCGGTCGAGCCAGGCGAAGTCGAAGCGGCCTTCGGAGGGCTCCATGGTGGACCAGGCGAACTCGCCGACGCGGACGACGTGCATGTGGGCCTGTTCCATGAGGGTGAGGTCGGCGTCCCAGCGGTCTTCGGGCCATTGCTCGGGGTACCAGGCGGTGCCGAGCAGAAGCGGAGTGGGCGTGGATGGCTGAGGGGCTTCAGCAGACGCTGCGCAGGCGGTGAAGGTGAAGAGAAGAAGCGCAGTGCAGAGAAGGCTGGGACGCTGAAGCAAGACGAGACCTCGTATGAGTGAGACGTGATCAGCATAGAGACATGCGGAGAGATTTTCCACGTGAGTCAGATTTTGAGGAACAGAGATTGCATTGTTGGCGAAAAGCACGGGTGCGAGAGGAGAGTGGGCAGATTTCCGTTCCGCCATGCGGTTTGCCTTTTGCGGGATAAGTGGCGTTTATCGCGGGGCCGGGGGACAGATGCATCCTCTGCTTTACATCGCATCGAGCTGCGCGTAGAAGAAAAGTCGTCAATGAGCCGGCTGCATACAGACAGCCTGCAACGAACGACGGAGGATGAAACACCTTGGCCACGACACTTGCACTGATTCACACCAGCCCTACTCTGACCCCGATGTTTACTGCCCTTTGCACGGAGCAGATACCGGAGACGACGATCTTCCACATGGTGGACGAGAGTCTGATCAAGGACACCATTCGTGAAGGAGGGCTGCGCCGGATCACGATGCGGAGGTTGCTGGTGATGATCGAGTCCGCGAATATGTCGGGCGCGGACGCGGTGATGGTAACGTGCTCGTCGATCGGACCGGGCATCGCGATTGGGCAGCAGCTGTTCGACTTTCCGGTGATCCGGGTGGACGAGGCGATGGCAGAGACGGCGGTGCGGATGGGCAAACGGATCGGCGTGATGGCGACTCTGCGCACCACGCTGGAGCCAACGATTGCGCTGCTGCGGCAAAAAGCTGCCGAGGCGGGACGAGAGATCGAGATTGTGGATTCGCTGTGCGATGGAGCGTTTGAGGCGGTACTGAGCGGGGATACGGCGACGCATGACCGGATTTTGACCGACGCGTTACTGAACGATATGCGCGGCGTGGATCTGGTGGTGCTGGCGCAGGCTTCGATGGCGCGCGTGGTGAAGACGATGCCGGAGGGTACGCTGAAGATGCCGGTGCTGAGCAGCCCGGAGCTCGCGGTGCGGCAGGCTCGTGAGATTCTATCGGAGTTGAAGAACAACAGAGGCAACGGGAGGAAAGCGGGTTGAGGAAGAGACACGGCGTTCTGGGTCTGCTTTGCGTCGTGTCGGTGATTACGTTTCTGGACCGGCTGGCAATTCCGGTGGCGGAGCCGGGGATTCGTGGGGAGCTGCATCTGACGCCCGATCAGTGGGGATGGGTGCTGAGCGCGTATGTACTGGCCAATGCGTTGTTTGAGATTCCTTCCGGTGCGCTTGGCGATAAGACGGGGCAGCGGCTGGAGCTGACGAGAATTACGGCGTGGTGGTCCGGGTTTACGGCGCTTACTGGATGGTGCAGAAGTTTTGTGCAGATGGCCGGGGCGAGGTTTCTGTTTGGCATTGGTGCGGCGGGGGCTTATCCGAATGCAGCCGGTGTGATCTCGCGCTGGTTTCCGAAGAAAGAACATGCGCGGGCGCAGGGGTTTGTGTGGGGCGCGAGCCGGTTGGGCGGGGCGCTGGCTCCGCTGCTGCTGGTTCCCTTTGAACGGCACTTCGGTTGGCGGTCGATCTTCTGGGTGATGGGCGGGATTGGGCTGGTGTGGTCGGTGGCGTGGTGGATGTGGTTTCGCAATACGCCGGAGGAGATGGCCGGGATTACCGCGGAAGAGCTGGTGGAGATTCGCATGGGTAAGCCGGCTCATATGCGGGAGCGGGCGGCGATTCCGTGGAGAAGGCTGTTTGGGTTGCCGCAGCTTTGGCTGATCGCAGCGGCGTACTTCTGCTATGCGTGGGGAAGCTGGTTTTACTTTGGATGGTTTACGACGTGGCTGGTGCGGGGTGCGGGCTTCTCGGTTGCGCAGATGGGACTGTTTGCTTCGTTTCCATTTGTGATGGGATTTCTTGGCAATCTGGTGGGTGGGGCCGTGAGCGAGAGGCTGGTGGAGCGGTATGAGCGTAAAAAGACTTATCGCTGGGTGACGGGGGTTTGTCTGCTGGTGACGAGCGGACTGCTGCTGGGAATGAGCCTGGTGCATGGGCATGGAGCGATTGTGGTGCTGGCGACGCTGGGATTCGGAGTGATGGACCTGATGCTGCCTTCGGCGTGGGCGATGTGCATGAGCATCGGTGGTGAGTATGGCGGCACGGCTACCGGCGTGATGAATACGGCGGGAAATCTGGGTGGGTGGGTGTGCACGATTGTGTTTGGGTACGCAGTCAGTGCGACGGGAAACTACAATCTTCCGCTGCGTGGGGTTGCGGCGATGGTGCTGGTGGCGACAGTTTTGTTTTCTCAGGTGGACTGTACGCGGGGGCTGACGGAGGAAGGTTAGGGTGTTGCGCCGCGTACGACATCGAAGAAATCTTCTGTGCCGACCTGGCCGCCTTTGAGGACGAGTTCGAGGTGGTGAAGGTGTGATTGAGGGTCGTCGGCGTGAGTGCGGCAGAGGGGCGCTCCGGGCTGCATGTCGGCGAGCCAGGTGAGAGCGTAGAGGCCGAGTTGCTGCACGGCGTGAGAAGAGGTGTCGCCACCGCAGAGCAGAACGCGGCGGACTGCAGTGCGGGTGATGATCTCTTTGAGGAGCAGGCCGAGCGCTGTGCCAAGGCTGTCACCGTGGGCCTCGGGAGTGTCGGGAGGGCCTAGCGAGGTGTAGAGAATGGTGTTGCGGCCAGAGGTCAGGGAGGTCACGGCTTTTTGCACCGCGGCTGTTGCGGCGGAGGCTGCCGTATCGGGGGATAGCAGAGTTGGGGGGTCGAGATTGATTCCGTGGTAGCCGTCTGCGAGGGCATAACGGATCTGGCGCTCGGTAACGGGAGAGCACGAACCGCTGAGGACGAGGAGCGGCGCGGTGTTTCCAGGCTTCTCGTTTGGAATGCTTTCGGGAAGAAGACGCGCGCTTCTCCATGCGTGGATGATTGCGGCGGTGAGGCCGGAGCTTGAGGCTGAAAAGATAGTCTGCTGCTGAGCCTGTTGCCATAGAAGCTCTCCGACAGCGACCTGGGTTTGCGTGTCGACCGTGTCAAAGAGCACGGCGTGGCTGCCGGCGGCGAGCTGGGTTTCGAGGGCCGTGGAGGGTGCTTCCGATTGCAGCGCGGAAAGATCGACCAGGCCGATCGGTGTTGCGGTCTGAGCCTTCAGGTGAATGCGGAGGTCGGCCTCGCGCATCGGAGTGACGGGGTGATGGCTCATGGGGTGGCGGTCGATGCGGTGGATGGCTCCGTCGGACGCGGCGGCGAAGAGATTGCCGAATGCGACGTAGCGGCGAAGGTGCGGGGCTCCGACGACGATGGGAACGAAGCGTGGGTTGAAGGCTTCCCTGCCCAGCTCGATGGCGCGGCCGATGCTGCCGTGAGTCGGGGAGCTGTCGAAGGTGGAACAGACCTTGTAGTGGACGATGGGGGCGTTGAAAGTTTTAAGTGCAGCGAAGATGGCAGGGAGATGCGTGGACATCCACCTGGGTGAGCGGGAGCGGCTGTCGCCCGCGATGCCGATGGCCTTTGCCTCCGGAAACGCTGTCAAATGAGCTGGAGTAGGGGGGGTGAGGTACAGGACCGTGGGGACACCGTTCGAGGCGAGCTGCTCGAGGACGTCGGTCGAGCCGGTGAAGTCGTCGCCGTAGAAGGTGTAGAGGATGGACATGAGTTTGTGTGGTGTGCGGGATTAGCTGCCGAAGGTTTCGAGCGCAGACTTCAGCTCGGGATGGGTGTTGGCGTAGGTGGTGAGCGGGATGTTCTGCATCGCGGCCTCCCAGGCCTGTTGCAGGCTGCGAACGCCGGCGGCTACGCCCATGGGATGGCCGAGGATGCCGCCGCCACAGGCGTAGATGAGGTCGGTGGCGCCGAGGGCTTTGAAGGTGTCGGGAGCCTGGCGGGCGGACTGGCCGGAGGAGAAGACGGGCATGATCTCGCAGCCGGCGGCGGGTGGCGGAAACATGGGCGTGAGGCAGGCGCGGGCGGAGGCGATGACGGATTCGTCGGACTCGCAGAACTTGTTGCGGAGGCCGTTGACGTGGGTGTGGTCGATGCCGGCGAGACGCCAGAGCTTTTGGAAGGCGACAAACGACATGCCGGTTGCAGGAGATCGGCCAAGCATGCCCCAGCCGTTGCGATGGCCGTGGATGACCAGCTGTGAATGCTTCCTGAGGATCTTCATTGCGGGCAGGCCGATGGAGTTCATGCTGACCATGACGCAGGTGCCTTCGCTGGCGAGAACGTGGTCGTGGCGAGCGAGCATCTGGTCGAGGTCGCCGGTGATGTTGGCGGCGTACATGACGCGTTTGCCGGTGCGTTCGCGGTGTTGATTCAGGACATGCTGGACGGCGGTGATTCGGGCTTCGAACGGGCAGTGGGGGCCGTCGGTCTGGAGCTCGTCGTCCTTGATGAAGTCGATGCCGGCCTCGGCGAGGAGTTTTACCTGTGCGGCAGTGGCTTCGGGCGACATACCGATGCTTGGCTTGATGATGGTGCCGATGAGAGGACGGCCGTGGACACCGGTGAAGGTGCGGGTTCCCTGTACGCCGAACTGCGGGCCCTGGTATACGTCGAGGAAGGCTGGAGGGAGGGTGAGGTCAAGGAGTTTGAGGCCGCTGAAGGCCTTGAGCTCGGAGAGATTGCCGGCGACGGTGGCGAGGAGGTTGGGCAGCGATGGGCCGATGTTGTGCAAAGGCCAGGAGAGGGTGACGAGAGCGGTGCGGCGGACGCCGTCCCAGTTGGGTGGCGTGCCGGAGCCGGGGAGGCTGGGGTGTTGCGCGGGGGATTGTTCTTCGATGGATTCGACGCGGGCGGCGTAGAGCTCACGGAGCTCGTTGGTCTCGCCGGGGACGCGGAGGAAGGTGCCGGTGGACTGCTCGCCCGCCATGGTGGCTGCGGCCTGAGCCAGAGGGAAGGCGGTTTCGATCCAGTATTGGGCGTAGATGCGGTCGTTATTTTGGGTGATGCCGAGGTCGTTTTGTATGGTCACGATGTGGTGTCTGGTGTGGCTAAGCACGGCTGAAGTAGGTGGTGTAGGTTTCGTTCCGAACCTGGTGGAGAGGAACGAAGACGATCTGGTTGCCTGCGTAGTTTTCGACGAAGGATTGCGGGGCGATCTGCTTCAGGCCTGCGGGGAGGGAGAGGCGATCTTCGTTGAGCTTGGGTGCGGGGTTGAGGGCGACGTATTGAATTGGGCCGCGCATGAGGGCGACGACGTTGGGGTGGAGATCGTCGATGGGTTCGGTGCGGAAGGTCTGGGGCAAGGTGAGGTCGATGCGGTCGCCGGGGCGCCAGGTGCGGCGGATGGCGGCGAAGGTGCCGGGCTGCGAGGGGGATGTGGAGGGTTTGCCGTTGATGGTAATCGTCGCTGGGCGGGTGAGCCAGGCGGGGATGCGGAGGTAGAGGGTGAAGGTGGCTGGATGTGCGGGCTGGAGGGTGATCGAGACAGTGTCCTCGGCGGGGTAGCGGGTCTCCTGGGTGAGGACGATGGGAGTGCCTGCGTGGGTGAAGCTCAGGTGCGAGGGGATGTACTGGCTGACGTAGAGGCCGGCGGTCTCCGGTGAGTTGCCACGGGTGGGCTCGGGGGCGTGGAAGTAGAGGTTGAGGGGGTAGTCGGCTACGGTCTGGATGAGCGTGCCGGAGCAGCAGGGCCACTTCTTTTGGTAGTAGACCTTTTGTGCCGCCGGGGAATAGGTGGAGTAGTAGGGGTAGTCGCCATCGGAGTCGGGGGATTTGACGGCGAGGATGGCGTTGTAGAGGACGCGTTCGAGGTTGTCGCCGTAGGTGGTGTCGGTGGGGTCGGCGGTGAATCGCGTGAGGTAGCGGGCGAGTTTGGTGGCGGCGTAGGAGCCGCAGGGGGTCTCGAAGTGATCGACGGTGGTGGAGAGCGAGTCGTACAGTTCGCCTTTGTGCGGAGTGATGAAGGTCTCGTTCGGGCCCCAGCCGCCGGAGGCGAACTGCTGCTGCGTGGTGAGCAGAGTGAAGGCGTTCTGCATGGCCTGTTTGTATTTTGGATCGCCGAGGGTGAGGTAGGCACCTGCTGCTGAGCTGAGGGCGATGGCGTGAGAGTAGGCGTGCTGGCCGGGAAATGGGTCGGCGCCGCGGGCGAGAGGGTCAAAGAGTTCGCGGTCGAGCAGGTAGCGTTCCGCTAAAGCACGGAAGGCAGGGTTCCCGGTGAGTTCGGCAGCGGTAAAGAGATTTTCCGGCATGACGAAGGTCTCGTCGTAGGGCGGTTCTTTTTTGCCGATGCGGTCTCGGCCCTGGGGCGGGAGCAGAGGTTCGGAGCCGGCGAGGACGCGGTTGAGGAGCTCTTTCGACTGCGGGAGGTTGCTGAGAGTTGCGGCGTCGATGAGGCCGGCGAAGTGTTTGTCGAGGGTGTAGCAGATCCAGAGATTTGTTTTGGGGCGAAGGATGCTCTGGTTGTCCGGGCCAAGGGTGGCGGCGAAGCCTTCGACCAGATCATGGACCTTCTGGTGGCAGGCAGGATCGCCGGTGCTGGCGCCGATGCGGGCGAGGCCGGAGATGTACTGGCCGAGGCTGTGGCCAGGGACGAAGCCGTCGAGATCGTACCAGCCGCCCATATCTGCGCCGGGTGCGGGAAGACCGGCGCGCTGGCGATAGACCTTGAGGAGGCGGTCGTTGGAGAGCGCGAGGTAGTGGGCGTGGAGGGCGTCGTACTGTGCGGAGAAGGGTCCGCCGGTGAGCTGTACCTGAGCGTAGTCGAATTGACGCAGGGGTTCGCGGGTCTCGGACGGGACGGAAGTGGCCAAAGCGGCAAGCGGACGAACCGCAGTGAAGGCAGCGGCTGTCCTGACGAAGGTGCGTCGGGTAAGGGTCATCAGGATGCCCTGCTTCGCGGGTCTTTTCGCTCGGATGAGAGAGCGGCGAGGAGATGTCCGATGGGAAGCGAGAGTGCGACGACGAGCTTCATACGAGAGGCAGAGTAGCGCATGAGGGAGACGGTTGGCGCACAGGAAATTGACAGACCGTAAATTCCGAATTGCGGAATCATCTTATCCTCGCCTCGCGAAGAGGTGCGGCTCCGAAACCCATCCTGACGTCGTGACGTTCATCGAGCGGATAGATGAGATCGACGTTGCGCGGAGTGATGAGCTGATGCTTGACGAAGACGGTGGAGGGGACGGATTTCTTTTGCAGAATACCGATCGCGAGGGGGATGATCTCGTCGCCGTAGCGCTCAGGAAAATAGGCGACGGTGCCGACAAGACGTGTGCCTGGACGGCGAAGCTCGTTGCGCGACTCGCGGATGGCGTTCTGGCCGAGGACGGCGCACTTCTCGCTTGCACCGACCTCGTCGAAGGCGCGCAGAGCGGCGAGAGCGCAGATGTCGTTGACGGTGCCGATGAGGGTGCGGCGGGCGGGCGAGCGGCGGAGATACTGGCGCACGACCTCGAGGACCTGTTCGAAGTCGCCGCGACCGTTGAGGTGGACGACGGGAACGTTGACGATGCTGGGTAGTTCAGCACGGAGGCCGTCGGCGAAGCCGGTGATGCGAAGTTCCAGCAGCGAGCCGGCGATGGGGAGTTCGAGCAGGAGGAGTTGCTCGACCTTGCCGTCCCAGTGTTCTCGCGCCCAGCGGCCAAGCGCTTTGCCACCGATGAGGCCTGCTTTGTAGTTATTTGCACCGAAGTAGGTTGCGCCGGGATGAGGAATCTCGATGGCGATGACGGGGGTGTTGGCCTCGAGAAACTTGGAGGCAATGACGGGAGCGACGCGCTCGTAGGTCTGGTATTCGAGGACGAGATCGACGCGTTCCCGGATGAGTAGATCGGCGTTGCGAAGGGCTTCGCGGGCGGAGTAGCGGTTGTTGACGGTGATGAGATGGACGTGCTCACGGGCGGCGGCAGTCTCCATATTCTGCATGACGGTGCGGCAGAACTCGGAGTCGCCCTGCGCGGCAAAACCGATGCGGAAGGGGCGCGCCGTGACCGGGCCGAAGCGGTTGCGATAGACGCCGGAGCTGGCGCGTTCGAGCAGACCGCCATGGATGAGGGTGCGGAGGAGCCGGAAGACGGTCGTCTTGGGAAGCTGGGTGCGCTCGATGACCTCCATAAGGCCAAGCTCCTCGCCGAGGCTGTGAAAGGCCTTAAGAACCTCGCAGGCGCGAAGGACGGTCTGGGATTCGTTGCGGTCGCCGCGGCGGTTGGAGACGACGGTCGTCGAGGTGTCGGGCTCTTCCTGAAGTGTTTTAGGGAGAGATTGTTTAGGCGGTGTCATTCTGGATTACCTCTGACTCGAGAAGCTATCTTATATTCCGGAATTCGGAACGCGCAAGTCCGACAATCGGTTAGGCTGGTGCAGCTTTGGAAGGAGTGTGAGGTTGAATCCGAATCCGTTTCTGGGAGTGCTGTATCACTGGACGGGTGGCCTGTCGGCCGCGAGTTGTTATCTGCCGTTTCGCGGAATCAGGCGTTGGTCGTGGGAGATCTACTGGCTGGTGCAGGGGTGGTTCAGCTGGATCGTGGCTCCGCTCGTGTTTGCGGGTCTGCTGGTGCCGGAGCTGGTGAGGATACTGCATGGGGCTGATGGAAGGACGCTGTTCTACACGTGGTTCTGGGGCGCGATGTGGGGGATCGGTGGATTGCTCTTCGGGCTTGGAGTGCGCTACCTGGGGATTGCGCTGGGGTATACGATCGCGCTGGGATTCAGCACGGTGTGCGGAACGCTGGTGCCGCCGCTGTTCGCCGGCGAGCTTGGGGCGATTGCACGGGACCGCGCGGGTCAGGTGATTCTGCTGGGCGTGGCGGTGTGCGTGGCAGCGATTGTCGTCAGTGGCATTGCCGGGAGAATGAAGGAACGCGAGCTGGCGGGAGGGCGCGCGATGGAAGCGGCTTCGCCGGGTGGGCGAGGCGAATATGCGTTTGGGCGCGGGGTGCTGGTGGCTTCGTTTGCGGGCATTCTGAGCGCCTGCTTTGCGTATGGACTGGCTGCAGGCAAGCCGATCAGCGATGTGACTCGCGGAGTGTTGGCGACGCATGGAAGAAGCGATCTGTGGCAGAGCCTGCCGGCGCTGGTGATTGTGCTTTGGGGTGGGTTTACGACGAATGCTCTTTGGTGTGGTGGGCTGCTGGCAAAGAACCGGTCGGCGGGACAGTTTGCAGGCACTGCGAATGATGGAGGCGGGCGACTGGATGGACGGCGGATGGCGTTGAACTATGGGCTGGCCGCGGCTGCGGGGCTGCTTTGGTATCTGCAGTTTTTCTTCTACTCGATGGGACAGACGAAGATGGGACGGTATGACTTCAGCAGCTGGACGCTGCATATGGCAGGAACGATTTTGTTCGCGACGGTGTGGGGTGCGGTGCTGCATGAGTGGCGCGGAACAAGCGTGAGGACAAGGGTGACCGGAGCGCTGGGATTTGGTTTGCTGGTGGCGTCGACGCTGGTGGTGGGGTATGGAAATTATCTGAAGGTGAAGTAGCTAGTCGAGGCTGGCGTCGGCGTGGCGGAGGAGATCGGCGATGGGAGTTGCGGTGGTGATGGTGTCGGTGACGAGCCTGTCGATGACGGCTGCGATGCGCGGCCAGTCGGGACGCTGAGGAATCTCGCGGGCGTGGTTGTGGAGCTGCTCGATGCGATGGTAGAAGGGGATGGCGACGTTGACCTCTGCGTCGTGCCAGGTGGATCTGCGGCAGCCGATGGCTCCGCTGGTGGTGGTGAGTTTGTCCATGGCGGGAGTCTGAGTGTGGCGGAGAAATTGCCATGCTGTGGTTTTGTGCGGGCTGCCGGATGCGATGGAGAGAATCCAGTAGACGTTGAGGGAGGCAGTGCTGCCCTGCTCCGCGTAAGGGATGGTGGCGACGTCGACGTTGCCCTGTACGGCTGACTCCGGCGAGGTGTGGGCCATGGTCGCGAAGCCGAACCAGTTGATCATCATGGCGACGTGGCCGGAGGCGAAGGCGAGGCCGGCGGCTACGGAGTCCAGCGTGAGGCAATCGGGGTGTACGGCTTGTTTGTCGGCAAGCATGGCGCGGTAGAAGGAGAGGGCCTGGATGGCTTCGAGGGTTTGAAAGCGGAGTTTGCCGAGGGAGTCGAAGAGATCGCCGTTGCGGGTCCAAAGCTGGAGAAGGAAGTCGTAGACAGAGTTGTGACCGTCGGGATAGGCGGCGAAGACAGTGCCGTAGAGCTGCCGGGCGGGCTCATGGAGGAAACGGGCGATGCGGTGGAACTGGTCCCAGGTGGTGGGTGGGGCGAGAGGTTCGCCGAACTGCTGCTGGTAACGGCTGCGGATAGCGGGGTCTTCGAAGAGATCGCGGCGGTAGATGAGGCACTCTGGACCATCGTGGTAG
>Ga0302310_10002102_pt1 | contig 16310 bp, 15 predicted proteins | sample III_Palsa_N1_2_FD_200451 | JGI IMG/M metagenome (GOLD analysis project Ga0302310, IMG submission 200451) | Peat permafrost microbial communities from Stordalen Mire near Abisko, Sweden - III_Palsa_N1_2 | ecosystem: Environmental > Terrestrial > Soil > Palsa > Peat permafrost | place: Sweden...
AGCGAACCTGCGCTGCAAGGTAGGTGGCGAACGGATTGAACGGCGCGCCATGACGGCGGCGGCAGGTCATGCAATGGCACAGGCCGACGTGCAACGGTTCGCCGCGCGCCTCGAAGCGCAACGCGCCGCAGGCGCAGCCGCCATGGCGGACGCGATCCTGAGCGGCCACCGTGTCGGCGGATTGGGCGGGCGTCATCGGCCCATTCTCTCCGGTCTGGCAGCGCGTTGGTTCAGCCGACGGCGGTCGTGGTGGCTTGCAGTCGCGTCGCGGAGAAGTTCCACGACAGCGCATGGGCGCGGTTGGCCGCGTCGCGGGTGTCGTCGATCGGCAGCGTGACATCGAGCGAGCCGAAGTCGGTGCGCGGCAGGTCGGGGCGGCCGGTGGTGTGCTGCATGTAGTGCCAGACCACCATCAGCGCCTTGCCGAGCGCGTGGTATTCGCGGCCGCGGCCTTGCAGGCAGTAGGCCTCGCGCGCCTTGATCAGGTCCATCAGCATGGCGCGGTCGGTGGCGCTCAGGCCCGGGGCGAGGGGATCGATGTCTTGGACGGAGTTCATGGAATTCACCTGGAGGCTAGCGGAGTGCCACAGCTGCTGGGCCGGGAGGGACGGCGGCCCCGGCACTCCCGGGGACCTTGCAAACCAGCTGATGGACATATATTCCTCGTTTCCCCGTGAATGAATTCACGAATCAACGCCACCATCCTGCCGCCAATTCAGGCGATCGAGGTAACAGGGCGCAACTGACTTTGCTCGACAGCGGCTACCATCGCGGCCTTCCATTGCCGAGCTGATTCGCCCATGCGCCTGTTCCGTTCCTGCCTGCTGGCCGCCGCGCTGGTCGCGCTGTCGTCCGCCTTCGCCGCGTCCCCTGCCGCGCCGGTCGCCTCCGACGTTGCTCAACCTTACGTCTTGAAGGACACCGAGGTGCGCACGCTGCACGCCGCGCACCTGGCGCGCGACTACGAGCTGTTCGTGAGCCTCCCGCCGTCGTACGGCAGCGGCCAGCGCAGCTACCCGGTGGTCTTCGTCACCGACGCGCCCTACGCCTTCCCGCTGACGCGTGCGATCGCGGCCCGGGTCACCGGCCACAGCAAGGAGATGCCCGAGTTCATCCTGGTGGGCCTGGGCTACGCCAAGGGCGATACCGGCGAGTTCAGCCGCCGCCGCGACTACACGCCCAGCGCGCATGGCGACCGCGGCGCGACGTCCGACATGCCCGGCCGCGCCGTCGTCTATGGCGAGGCCGAGGGCTACCGGCGCTTCGTCGCCGAGGAAGTGTTCCCGTTCATCGCCTCGCACTACCGGGCCGACATGGCCCACAAGGTGTTCGCCGGGCACTCCTACGGCAGCCTGTTCGGCGCCTACGTGATGCTGACCACGCCGGAGATGTTCGACGGCTACGTGCTGGGCAGCCCATCGCTGTGGTTCGACAACTATCTGCTGATGGCACGCGAGCGCACGTTCGCGGGCGCGCACAAGGATCTGCGCGCCCGCTTGTACCTGGGCGCGGGCGAGTTCGAGGCGCTGTCGCCCAAGGGCCGGCCGCACGATCCGCGCTACAACACCGACCAGGACATGGTGGCCGACACGCAGTCCTTCGCGCGCGCGCTCGCGTCGCGCCACTACCCGGGCCTGCGCGTGCGCAGCGACGTCATCGCCGGAGAAGATCACCTTACCGTCGCGCCAGCGCTGATCACGCGCGGGCTGATCTGGACGCTGGCCGGCAAGTAGGGCATCCGAGAGCAGGCAAGCGCCGGCGATCGCTCTAGCATTCGCTCCATGCAAGACGCCCAGGTCATCGTGCTCGCCACCCCCGTGTTCTTCGTGCTCATCGCGGTCGAGGCACTGGTCGGATGGCGGCGTCGACGTGTCACCTACGCGTGGGCCGACACGCTCAACAGCATCGGCCTGGGCATGATGAGCCAGGTCATCGGCGTGTTCACGAAGCTGTTCATGCTGGGCATCTATCAGTGGGTGTACGCGCATGCCGCGCTGTTCCCGTTGAGTGCGAGTTCGCCGTGGGTCTGGATTGGCGCGTTGCTGGCCTACGACTTCCTCTATTACTGGCTGCACCGCGCCGGCCACACCGTGGCGCTGTTCTGGGCCGCGCACGTGGTGCATCACCAGAGCGAGGAATACAACCTGTCGACCGCGCTGCGCCAGACCGGCTCGGGCTGGCTCGCGGGCTGGCTGTTCTACCTGCCGATGGCCCTCGTCGGCGTGCCGCCGCTCGTCTTCGCCGTGGTCGCGCTCGTCGACCTGCTGTACCAGTTCTGGGTGCACACCCGCCAGATCGATCGCCTCGGCTGGTTCGACCGCTGGTTCTGCGCGCCGTCCAATCACCGTGTTCATCACGCGGTCAACGACGTCTACCTGGATCGCAACTACGGCGGCATCCTGGTGATCTGGGATCGACTGTTCGGCAGCTTCCAGCCCGAGCTGGACGAGCACCCGTGCCACTACGGCACGCGCAGCCCGCTGCGCAGCTGGAACCCGGTGTGGGCCAACCTGGAGGTCTATGCCGCGCTGTGGCACGACTGCCGGCATGCGGCGCGCTGGCGCGACAAGCTGCGCGTGTGGTTCAAGCCGCCGGGCTGGCGGCCGGCCGAACTGCACGCGCGCTTCCCGAAGGACGCGTTCGTGCTCGGCGCCGTCCCGCGCTACGTGCCGGCGATGTCGGCCGGCCGGCGCAACGCAGCCACCGCCCTGTTCGTCGCGGCCATTGGCGTCACCTCCCTCGTGCTGTGGAACGCGCATCGCATGGCGCCGCTGCAACTGGCCGGGGCCGCCGCCAGCGTGCTGGCGATGTTGTGGCTGGTCGGCTGGGTCAGCGAGCGCGGCGAAGCGGGCGTCCCTGCCGCGCTGGTCGCCTAGCACAACCGAGGCTCGAAAGGCCCCACGCGCCGCTCCGGGTCCGCCTCCACCGCTATGGCAAACTCGCGCGCTTTGCGACGCTAGACAAGATACCGCCTTGGACAAGATCCTTCTTCAAATCGCGGCAGAACTCAAGGTTCGGCCGGCACAGGTCAACGCGGCGGTCACGCTGCTCGATGGCGGCGCCACGGTGCCGTTCATCGCCCGCTACCGCAAGGAAGTCACCGACAACCTCGATGACATCCAGCTGCGCGAGCTGGAAAGCCGGCTGGGCTACCTGCGTGAGCTCGAGGACCGGCGTGCCGCGGTGCTCAAGAGCATCCACGAGCAGGGCAAGCTGACCCCCGAGCTGGCCGCCGCGATCGACGCCGCGCCGACCAAGCAGGAGCTGGAGGACCTCTACCTGCCCTACAAGCAGAAGCGTCGCACCAAGGGCATGATCGCCCGCGAGGCGGGCCTGGAACCCCTGGCAGACAGGCTGTTCGCCGACCCGTCGCTGGATCCGATCACGGAGGCCGCGGCCTTCATCAACGTCGACGGCGGCTTCGCCGACGCGTTCGCGGTGGTCGATGGCGTGCGCGACCTGCTGTCCGAGCGCTGGGCCGAGGACGCCGCGCTCGTGAAGACGTTGCGCGAATGGCTGTGGGAAGAGGCCTTGCTGCAAGCCAAGAAGATGGACGGCAAGGACGAGCACAACCCGGACGTCGCCAAGTACCGCGACTACTTCGATTACTCCGAGCCGATCAGGACGGTGCCGTCGCACCGCGCGCTGGCCGTGTTCCGTGGCCGTACCAACGAGATCCTCGACGCCAAGCTGATCCTCGACGAGGAACTCGTCCCCGGGCAACCGAGCCTGGCCGAAGGCCGCATTGCGCGCCACCTGGGCTGGGCCCACGGCAAGCGCGTGGGCGACGACCTGATCCGCCGCACGGTGTCGTGGACGTGGAAGGTCAAGCTGTCGCTGAGCCTGGAGCGCGACCTGTTCGGACGCGTGCGCGAGGACGCCGAGAAGGTGGCGATCCGCGTGTTCGCCGAGAACCTGCGCGACCTGCTGCTGGCCGCGCCCGCCGGCAAGCGCGTGGTGATGGGGCTCGACCCGGGCATCCGCACCGGCGTGAAGGTGGCCGTGGTCAGCGACACCGGCAAGGTGCTGGCCACGCACACCGTCTACCCGCACGAGCCGCGTTGCGATTGGGAAGGCTCGTTGCATGCGCTGGGCCGCCTGGTCGCGCAGCACGGCGTCAACCTGATCGCGATCGGCAACGGCACCGCCAGCCGCGAGACCGACAAGCTCGCCGCCGACCTGATCAAGCGCGTGCAGCAGCTCGCGCCGGACGTCAAGATCGACAAGATCGTCGTCAGCGAGGCCGGCGCGTCGGTCTACTCGGCGTCCGAGTTCGCGAGCAAGGAGCTGCCCGACCTCGACGTCAGCCTGCGCGGCGCCGTGTCGATCGCGCGTCGGCTGCAGGATCCGCTGGCCGAGCTCGTGAAGATCGATCCGAAGAGCATCGGCGTCGGCCAGTACCAGCACGACGTCAACCAGAGCGAGCTGATGAAGACGCTCGATGCGGTGGTCGAGGACTGCGTGAACAAGGTCGGCGTCGACTTGAACACCGCGTCGGCGCCGCTGCTGGCGCGCGTGTCCGGCCTGAGCCAGGCCGTCGCGAGTTCCATCGTGCGCTGGCGCGACGCCAACGGCGCCTTCGCCGCGCGTTCGCAGCTGCTGGACGTGACGGGCCTCGGCCCGAAGACCTTCGAGCAGGCTGCCGGCTTCCTGCGCATCCGCGGCGGCACCAATCCGCTGGACATGACCGGCGTACACCCCGAGACGTATCCCGTGGTCGAGCGCATGCTCGCCGCGACGTCCAAGCCGATCACCGAGGTGATGGGCCGCAGCGACGTCCTGAAGTCGCTCAAGCCCGAGAACTTCGCCGACGAGAAATTCGGCGCGATCACGATCAAGGACATCCTGGTCGAGCTCGACAAGCCGGGCCGCGATCCGCGTCCCGACTTCAAGGTGGCGCGCTTCAACGACGGCATCGAGGACATCAAGGACCTGCAGCCGGGCATGCTGCTCGAAGGCACGGTCAGCAACGTCGCCCAGTTCGGCGCGTTCGTCGACCTCGGCGTGCACCAGGACGGCCTCGTGCACGTGAGCCAGCTGTCCAACAAGTTCGTCACCGATGCGCGCGAGGTCGTCAAGACCGGCGACATCGTCAAGGTCAAGGTGGTGGAGGTCGACCTCGCGCGCCAGCGCATCGCGCTGACGATGAAGCTCGATTCGCAGCCGCAGCAAAAGGGCGCGCGCCAGGCCGACAACAGCTACCGTCCGCCGGCGCGCAACGAGCGCGCGGGCGGCGGACAGCGCAACGCGCCGGCGGCCGCCGCGCCTTCGGGCCAGAGCGCCATGGCCGCCGCCTTCGCCAAGCTGCAGGGCAAGGGCTGACGTCACAGCCGGTTACCGCAAGACGCAAGCACCGCGTAACCGAATTACGCTATGGTCCAGTCCTCGCTGTCCAGCTGAACATCTTCAAACCATGCGCCTCGCCCTGACGCTCTCCCTCGCCGCCGCGGTCGGCCTCGCCGCCTGCGCCCACAAGCCGACCGTCGAACCGATGTCCGCTCCGGCGCCGGCGCCGGCACCTGCGCCGGTCGCGGCGCCGGCGCCCTCCGCCTCGCCCGACGTGAAGGTGACCGAGCCCTACTTCAGCCGCACCAAGTCGGCGGTCGCCACGCTGACGCCGAGCGCCACCAGCAGCGTCACCGGCATCGTCGTCTTCTCCGGCGGCGGCACCTCGGTGGACGTCCACGTGACGGCCTCCGGCCTCCAGCCCGGCTCGATCCACGCTTTCCACGTGCACGAGAACGGCACCTGCGCCAGCGCCGACTTCATGAGCGCCGGCGGCCACTTCAATCCGACGCATCGGCCGCACGGTCCGCAGGACAAGCCGCACCACGCCGGCGACATGCCCAGCCTGCTGGCCGATCCCACTGGCAAGATCGACGCGCGCTTCACGCTCGAAGGCGTGACGCTGGGCGGCGCCGACGGCTTCGTCGGACACGCGGTGATCCTGCACGCGATGGCCGACGACTACGACGCGCAACCCACCGGCAACTCCGGCGCGCGTGTCGCCTGCGGTGTCATCGCAGCACAGTAAGCCTTGCGCGGCATGAAGGCGCTGCAGATCCTGGCCGGCCCGGTGGCGCTCAAGCGCCTGCGCGAGCGCGGCCTGCAGCCCGAAGACATCCGCGCGATCCCCGCCGCGGCCGGCGGCCCGAAGGGGCTGATCCTCAATCCGCTCGACCGCTTCGTGTTCGGGCAGTGGCTGCCGCGCAGCGAGCAGGTGGTGCATCTGCTGGGCGCGTCGATCGGCGCGTGGCGCATGGCCAGCGCCTGCCTGCCCGACGCGCACGCCGCGCTGGCCGATCTCGCGGCCGACTACATCGCGCAACGCTACGAGCACGAGCCGGGCAAGGCGCCCAAGCCGCGCCATGTCAGCGAGCTGTTCGAGGCCAAGCTGGTGGAGCGTTTCGGCGGACGCCAGCACGAGGTGCTGTCGCATCCGCGCTTCCGGCTGCACGTGTTCACGAGCCGCGGCGTGCGCGCGCTCGCGCGCGACGGGCGCGTGCGCACGCCGCTCGGCTACCTCGGCGCGTTCGCGTCGAACGCGGTCTCGCGCCGCGCGATGGGCGGCTTCCTCGAGCGCGTGATCTTCTCCGATCCGCGCGACCGACTGCCGGTGCCCACGCACGACTACCGCACGCAGCACGTCGAGCTGAGCGACGCGAACCTCGAGCGCAGCATCCTCGCGAGCTGCACGATCCCGTTCTGGCTCGAGGCGGTCGACGCCATCGCCGGCGCGCCGCCCGGCCCGTACTGGGACGGCGGCATCACCGACTATCACCTGCATCTCGACTACGCCGCACTCGGCGACGGTCTCGTGCTGTATCCGCACTTCCAGAAGACGCTGGTGCCCGGCTGGCTGGACAAGGCGCTGCGCCACCGGCATCGCGCGAGCGAGCGCCTGGCCAACGTGGTGCTGTTGTCGCCCAGTCCCGAGTGGGTCGCGACGCTGCCGGGCGGCAAGATCCCCGATCGCAGCGACTTCAAGGCCTTCGGCGACGATCACGACGCGCGCGAGGACGTGTGGCGTCGCGCGACCGAAGAGAGCGTGCGGCTCGCCGAGGAATTCGAGGCGTTGACGCGGCAGCCGTCCATCGAGGCGATGCCGCTGCCTTGAGGCGGTCAACGATAGACTGAAGGCCGCCATGTCCGACCTCCGCCCGCATTGCCGTCTCGCCGTTGCCACGCTCGCCTGTCTTGGCGCCGGCGGCTGTTCGATGTTCAGGCACGAGGCCGGGCCCGCAACGCCGCCTGCACCGGTGGCGTCCACCGCGACACGTGCGCCCGCCGCCGCGCCGCAGCCCGCGCCCGCACCGTCGGTGGCCGCCTCCGCGTCGTCGAGCTGGGGCCTGGTCGCGGTGCACCTCGATCCCGAGACGATGGTGGGCCGCACGTGGGTCTTCCCGTCGGCCAGTCCGGTGCTCTATGGCGACAACCGCTTCGTCTTCAAGCGTGACCGCGTCGAGGCCAGCAACGCGCACGAACATGCGACCGGCACGTGGACGGTGGAGCGCGACAAGCTCTGCGTCACGCTCAACGCCAGCGCGTGGGGCTCGGCTTGCTACTACGTCACCGGCTCGCCCCCGGGCGACTTGCAGATCCGGGTGTTGCCCGATGGCGACCGCGTGCCGCTGCGGATCCAGTGAGGTCCGGCGCGGACGGCGCGAACCTCCGCTAGAATCGATGCATCTCGATCCAGGATCGATCAACTATTCAAGAATGAGAAAGGCGCGACGGGTTATGACACCGCGAACTACGTTGATGCTCGATGCATTCCGCGAGGCGCGCCCGGCCGTGGCGCCCTGACGCGCGGCAATTTCTCATTCCACATTCAAAAGCGCGGCCGATGGTCGCGCTTTTTTGTTTTCTGCAAGGACTTTTCCCATGATCGCCATCCAACTGCCCGACGGTTCCAAACGCGAGTTCCCGCAACCCGTCACGGTGGCCGACGTCGCCGCCTCCATCGGCACGGGCCTGGCCAAGGCCGCGCTCGGCGGCCGCGTGGGCCAGCCGGGCCACACGAAGCTGGTCGACACGAGCTACCTGATCGAGGGCGACGAGTCGCTGGCCATCGTCACGGCCAAGGATCCCGACGGCCTCGACCTGATCCGCCACTCCACGGCCCACCTGCTGGCCTACGCCGTCAAGGAGCTGTTCCCCGACGCCCAGGTCACGATCGGCCCGGTGATCGAGAACGGCTTCTTCTACGACTTCGCGTACAAGCGCCCGTTCACGCCGGAAGACCTGGTGGCCATCGAGAAGAAGATGACGGATCTCGCCGCCAAGGACGAGAAGGTGACGCGCCGCGTGCTGCCGCGCGACGAGGCGGTGCAGTACTTCAAGGACATGGGCGAGGCCTACAAGGCCGAGATCATCGGCAGCATCCCGGAAGGCCAGGACGTCTCGCTGTACCGCGAAGGCGCCTTCGAGGACCTGTGCCGCGGCCCGCACGTGCCGTCCACGGGCAAGCTGAAGTTCTTCAAGCTGATGAAGGTGGCCGGTGCCTACTGGCGCGGCGACCACCGCAACGAGATGCTGCAACGCATCTACGGCACGGCCTGGGCGACGAAGGAGGAACTGGCGCAGTACCTGACGATGCTGGAGGAAGCCGAGAAGCGCGACCACCGCAAGCTGGGGCGCGAGCTGGACCTGTTCCACATCGACGAGCACGCGCCCGGCATGGTGTTCTGGCACCCCAAGGGCTGGGCGGTCTGGCAGGGCGTCGAGCAGTACATGCGCAAGGTCTACCAGGACAACGGCTACCAGGAGGTCAAGGGCCCGCAGGTGATCGACAAGTCGCTGTGGGAGCTCAGCGGCCACTGGGACAAGTACAAGGACGGCATGTTCTTCACGGAGAGCGAGAAGCGGGAGTACGCGCTCAAGCCGATGAACTGCCCCGGCCACATCCTGATCTTCAAGCAGGGCATCAAGAGCTACCGCGACCTGCCGCTGCGCTACGGCGAGTTCGGCAACTGCCACCGCAACGAGCCCAGCGGCGGCCTGCACGGCATCATGCGCGTGCGCGGCTTCACGCAGGACGACGGCCACATCTTCTGCACGGAGGAGCAGATCCTGCCCGAGTGCGTGGCGTACACGGCGCTGCTGCAGAAGGTCTACAAGGACTTCGGCTTCACGGACATCATCTACAAGGTGGCGACGCGCCCGGCCGCCCGCATCGGCTCGGACGAGCTGTGGGACAAGGCCGAGGCGGCGCTGATCGCCAGCCTGGAGGCCTCGGGCGTCGAGGTGATCATGGCGCCGGGCGACGGCGCGTTCTACGGCCCCAAGATCGAGTACACGCTGAAGGACGCGCTGGGCCGCCAGTGGCAGTGCGGCACGATGCAGGTCGACTTCATGATGGCCCAGCGCCTGGGCGCCGAGTACGTGGCCGAGTCGGGCGAGCGCCACGCGCCCGTCATGCTCCACCGCGCCATCGTCGGCAGCCTGGAGCGCTTCATCGGCATCCTGATCGAGCAGCACGCCGGCGCGCTGCCGGCCTGGCTGGCGCCGGTGCAGGTGGTGGTGTGCGGCATCACGGACCAGCAGGCGGATTACGTGTCCGACGTGGTCAAAGCACTTCAAAAGCTAGGTGTCAAGGTCCAGGCCGATTTGCGCAACGAAAAGATCACCTATAAAATCCGCGAGCATTCATTGCAGAAGGTTCCGTACATCCTCGTCGTTGGCGACAAGGAGAAGGCAAGCGGGGCCGTTGCGGTGCGCGCCCGGGGCAACCGGGATCTTGGCGTGATGCCTCTTGCAGACTTCCAACAGAAGCTCGCTGAGGACATCGCCACCAAGGTCTGACGCGCCCCGCCGATCCATCTCCCCAGGGCGCTCGCGCGCTCTCCGGCCGGGTCGGCGGTTTGCCCCTCGCGTTCACCACCCCATGCTTTTGCGTCCTGATCTTGCCCAGACGCCCTGAAGGATTTGCACCATCGCTACCTTTGCTGACCGCCGGACTCCCAATGTCGAGCGCAAACACCGGCTCAACCGAGAGATCACCGCACCCATGGTGCGACTGAACGGCCCCGAAAACGAGCCGCTCGGCGTTGTGAGCCTGATGGAGGCCCTGCGGCTGTCCAGCGAGTACGACGTGGATCTGGTCGAGATCTCCGCCACGGCCGAACCGCCGGTCTGCCGCCTGATGGACTACGGCAAGTTCAAGTATCTCGAGCAGAAGAAGGCGGCGGACGCCAAGTCCAAGCAGAAGATCATCGAAGTCAAGGAAGTGAAGTTCCGTCCTGGCACCGATGAAGGCGACTACAACATCAAGATGCGCAACCTGCGCCGCTTCATCGCCGAAGATGGCGACAAGGGCAAGGTGACGCTGCGCTTCCGTGGTCGGGAAATCACCCACCAGGACATCGGCATGCGCCTGCTGGAGCGCATCCGCGACGAACTGGCCGACGTCTCGGTGGTCGAGCACATGCCCAAGCTCGAAGGGCGCCAGATGATCATGGTGCTTGCTCCGAAGAAGAAAAGTTAGGCTATAATCCTGGGTTCTGTCTTCGCGCACCTGTGCGGGAAGGCGAAATTCACGGTGAACCCCGTGGAAAGCGCGTCCCCTGGATGCGCTTTTTTGCGAGGTTTCGCCAGAAGCCCGGCAGGCAGACAAGTAACGCCGATCATCGACGTTCGCCTGGACCAGGGTGCATTAAAAGGAGCATTCACATGCCCAAGATGAAGACCAAGAAGAGCGCGGCCAAGCGGTTCCGCGTCCGTCCGGGTGGTACCGTCAAGCGCGGTCAGGCGTTCAAGCGCCACATCCTCACGAAGAAGACCACGAAGAACAAGCGCCACCTGCGCGGTTCGACCAGCGTGCACGAGACCAACATGGGCCACATGGCCCAGATGCTCCCGTTCGCCGGTCTCTGATCTTCAAGTAACGGACTGAAAGGAACTACTCATGCCTCGCGTCAAACGTGGTGTAACGGCTCGCGCCCGCCACAAGAAGATCCTCGCCCTGGCCAAGGGCTACCGCGGTCGCCGCAAGAACGTCTACCGCGTTGCCAAGCAAGCGGTGATGAAGGCAGGCCAATACGCCTACCGTGACCGCCGCACCCGCAAGCGCGTCTTCCGCGCGCTGTGGATTGCCCGTATCAACGCCGGCGCCCGTTCGCACGGCGTCACGTACAGCCGCTTCATCGCCGGCCTGAAGAAGGCCTCGATCGAGCTGGACCGCAAGGTCCTCGCCGACATGGCCGTCAACGATCCCGCCGCTTTTGGCAGCATCGTCGCCAAGGTGAAGGCTCAGCTGGCTTGAACGTGATCACGCCGCGGCCGGCTTCGGCTGGCGGCGATCAAAGCCAACGGGACGCTGCCTCGCGGTAGTGCCCGACGACAAGGCCGACACCCTGGGTGCCGGCCTTTTCTTTTTCCTGTCTCCATTCGCGATCAAGCTGCTCGCTCGATCGACCTGACGGCCAACATGAACGACCTCGATCTCCTGGTGCAGTCCGCCGAAACCGAATTCTCCGCCGCCGCCACGCCGGCCGACCTGGAGAACGCGAAGGCCCGATTCCTCGGCAAGACCGGTCGCGTGACCGAGCTGCTGAAGGGAATGGCCGCGCTGCCGGTCGAGGAGAAGAAGACGCGCGGTGCCGAGATCAACGTCGTCAAGCAGCGCATCGAGGCCGCGCTGACGGCACGCCGCCAGGCGCTCGCCGACGCCGAACTGCAGGCGCAGCTGAAGGCCGAGGCGCTGGACGTCACGCTGCCCGGGCGCGCGCGCGGGCAGGGCGGCCTGCATCCGGTCTCGCGCACGCTGGAGCGCATCGAGCAGATCTTCGGCTCGATGGGCTTCGACGTCGCCGACGGCCCCGAGATCGAGGAAGACTGGTTCAACTTCACCGCGTTGAACACGCCGGAAGACCATCCGGCGCGTTCGATGCACGACACCTTCTACGTCGAGGGCGGCCACCTGCTGCGCACGCACACCAGCCCGATGCAGGTGCGCTACGCGATGCAGCACGTCAAGCGCCATGAGGGCGCGACGACCATGCCCGAGATCCGCGTGATCGCCCCGGGCCGCACGTATCGCGTCGACTCGGACGCCACGCACTCGCCGATGTTCCACCAGTGCGAAGGCCTGTGGATCGGCGAGAACGTCAGCTTCAAGGACCTGCGCTCGGTGTTCACCGACTTCCTGCGCAAGTTCTTCGAGACCGACGACCTCGTGATCCGCTTCCGCCCGTCGTTCTTCCCGTTCACCGAACCGTCGGCTGAAGTGGACATCGCGTTCCAGAGCGGTCCGCTGAAGGGCCGCTGGCTGGAGGTGGCCGGCTCCGGCCAGGTGCACCCGAACGTCGTGCGCAACTTCGGGCTCGACCCCGAGCGCTACATCGGCTTCGCGTTCGGCATGGGCCCGGATCGCCTGACGATGCTGCGCTACGGCGTCAACGACCTGCGCCAGTTCTTCGACGGCGACCTGCGCTTCCTGTCGCAGTTCCGCTGAACTGACGCGCGCCGTCTCCCCGAATTTCCGAGTCCGACGACTCCACCCGAATCCGAGCCTCTCATCATGCAATTCCCGGAATCCTGGCTGCGCGAGTTCTGCAACCCGCCGATCTCCACCGACGAACTGGCCGATCTGCTGACGATGGCCGGCCTCGAGGTCGAGGAGATGCGCGCCGTCGCGCCGCCGTTCAGCGGCGTGGTGGTGGGCGAGATCGTGGAAGCCGTGCAGCACCCCAACGCCGACAAGCTGCGCGTCTGCAAGGTCGACGCAGGCGCGCTGTCGCCCGGCGGCCCGCTGCAGATCGTCTGCGGCGCGCCCAACGCGCGCGTGGGTATCCGCGTGCCGCTGGCGATGGTGGGCGCGGAGCTGCCGCCGTCCGAAGAGGGTGGCAAGCCGTTCAAGATCGGCGTCGGCAAGCTGCGCGGCGTCGACAGCTACGGCATGCTGTGCTCGGCGCGCGAGCTGAAGCTGGCCGACGACCACGGGGGCCTGCTGGAGCTGCCGCTCGATACCCCTGTCGGTATCAACGTCCGTGACGCGCTGAAGCTCGACGACACGCTGTTCACGCTGAAGCTCACGCCCAACCTGGCGCACAACCTGTCGGTGCTGGGCATCGCGCGCGAGGTGTCCGCGTTGACCGGAACGCCGCTGAACATGCCGACGTTCACGCCGGTCAAGCCGACGCACGGCGACAACGTGCCCGTGCGCATCGAGGCGCCCGACCTGTGCGGCCGCTGGGCCGGACGCGTAGTGCACGGCGTCGATCCGAAGGCGACAACGCCGGCGTGGATCGTCGACCGCCTGGCGCGCTGCGGCCAGCGCTCGGTGTCGCCGCTGGTCGACATCTCCAACTACGTGATGTTCGAGTTGGGCCGACCGTCGCACATATTCGACCACGCGAAGATCCACGACGAGCTCGTGATCCGCTGGGCCAGGCCGGGCGAGACGCTGAAGCTGTTGAACGGCAACACGGTGGAGCTCGACGAAAAGGTCGGCGTCGTCGCCGACAGCGCCGGCCCCGAGTCGCTCGCCGGCATCATGGGCGGCGACGCCTCGGCCGTGTCGGACGACACCACCAGCGTCTACGTCGAGGCCGCGTTCTGGTGGCCCACGGCCGTCGCGGGCCGCTCGCGCCGCTTCAACTTCTCGACCGACGCCGGCCATCGCTTCGAGCGCGGCGTCGATGCCGAGACCATTCCCGCGCACATCGAACGCATCACGCAGCTGATCCTCGACGTCTGCGGCGGCCAGGCCGGCCCGCTCAACGACGTCGTCGCGCGCCTGCCCGTGCGCGCGCCCGTGACGCTGCGCGTCGCCCGCGCGGCCAAGGTGATCGGCATGCCCGTCACGCAGGCGGAATGCGCCGGCGTGATGAAGCGTCTCGGCCTGAGCTACACGGAAGGCGAGGGCACCGTCACGGTGACGCCGCCGAGTTGGCGTTTCGACCTGCAGATCGAGGAAGACCTGATCGAGGAAGTGATCCGCGTGCTGGGCTTCGGCAAGCTGCCGGACACCCCGCCGATCGCGCCCGTGACCGCGCGCGTGCGCCTGGAGTCCAGCCGTTCGACGCATGCGGTGCGCCGAGCCGTCGCCGCGCTCGATTACCAGGAGACGATCAACTTCAGCTTCGTCGAGGCGCGCTGGGAGCACGAACTCGCCGCCAACGCCGACCCGATCAAGGTGCTCAACCCGATCGCCGCGCCGCTGGCGGTGATGCGCTCCAACCTCGTCGGCAGCCTCGTGCAGATCCTGCGCAACAACCTGGCCCGCAAGGCGCCGCGCGTGCGCATCTTCGAGATCGGCCGCGTGTTCAGCCGCGACGCGACTGTCACGTCGACGCTGACCAGCGTGGCCGGCGTGTCGCAGCCGCTGCGCGTGGCCGGCCTGGCCTGGGGCCCTGTCGACCAGTTGCAGTGGGGCGCGGCCGAGCGCAACGTCGACTTCTTCGACGTCAAGGGCGACGTTGAGCAACTGCTCGCGCCGCGACCCGTCCGCTTCATGGCAGCCGAGCACCCCGCGATGCATCCGGGCCGTTGCGCGGCCGTGGTGTTCTGCGGTCGCACGATCGGTCACGTCGGCGAAATCCATCCGCGCTGGCGCCAGGCCTACGAGCTGCCGACCGCGCCCATCGTGTTCGAACTGGATCTGGCCTTCGTGCAGGCGCGCACCGTGCCGCAGGCGCAGTCCCTGCCGCGTCAGCAGAGCGCGCGCCGCGACCTTGCGCTGGTGGTGCAGGAACACGTCAGCCACGACGCGCTGATGGCCGCGCTGCGCGACGACGAGACCGGTCTCGTGCGCTCGGCCACGCTGTTCGACGTCTACCGCCCGAAGGCCGACGCCGCCGATTTCGCCGCAGGCGAGCGCAGCCTGGCCGTGCGGCTGGAGCTGCTGTCGGACGACGCGACGCTGACCGACGAGATCATCGACGCGGCCGTGGCCGCCGCCATCGCGCGCGCGACCGCGGCGTGCGGCGCGCGCCTGCGCGCCTGAAGCTCTGCGATGATGCTGCCCATGGATGACCCGAACCGGCCCCACATGACCGACGAGACCCGCACCGACGCCGTGATCCTGCCTTCGCTGGAGACGCCCACGCTCACGAAGGCCGAGCTTGCGGAACTGCTGTTCGACCGCATCGGCCTGAACAAGCGCGAGTCCAAGGACATCGTCGAGGCCTTCTTCGACCTGCTGCACGAGGCGCTGGTAAAGGGCAACGAGGTGAAGCTGTCCGGCTTCGGCAACTTCACGATCCGCGAGAAGGGCTCGCGCCCCGGCCGCAACCCACGCACGGGCGAGTCGGTGCCGATCAAGGCGCGCAACGTCGTCACCTTCCATTCGAGCCACAAGCTCAAGGCGATCGTGCAGGGCGACATTCCGCCGCCCGAAGAGTTCGAGTAAAGTCTGAGCCCCACTCCGAAGACCGTTGATCCGTAACGCGGCGCAGGAGCCGGGCATCAGGAGGGGGAGCGGACAAATGAGAACTTCCGAAGAGGCCCGTCAATGACCGCGGACAACAAACCCTTGCCCGCCATTCCCGCCAAGCGCTATTTCACCATCGGTGAGGTGAGCGAACTTTGCGGCGTCAAGGCCTACGTGCTGCGCTACTGGGAACAGGAGTTCACGCAGCTCAAGCCCATGAAGCGCCGCGGCAACCGCCGCTACTACCAGCACCACGAAGTGCTGCTGATCCGCCGCATCCGCGACCTGCTGTACGAGCAGGGCTTCACCATCAGCGGCGCGCGCAACCAGCTCACCGACGCGGCCGCCAGCCACGCGCTGCCGTCCCTCGCCGCGGACGAACCGTTCGACCCGGACGAGCTCGAGGACGAGGCGCCTGCCGACACCGCCGAGACCGCCCCCATGCCGCTCGCCACGCCCGCGCGCGACCCCGGCACGCGCACGCGCGCGTCCGACCGCGGCGGCGTCGGGGAGCTCGACGACGCGGCCCTGGAGGCGATGGCCCGCGACGACCTCGCCATCATCGAGCGCGCACAACGCGGCGTCGGCGAATTCTCGACGTCGGCCGCACACGCGATCGCCAGCGTCCTCGCAGGCCAGGCCGGCGTGCGCGCGGCCGCGCTGCAGACGCGCCGCACTGCGCCCAAGGCCAGCAGCACGCCGGCGTCCGCGCGCGGCGAGCTGTGGACGTCCGAGCAGATCCGCACGGAGCTCCTCGCGATCCGCGCATTGTTGGTCAGCTGACAACTTTCTTCGCAGCCCTTTCGGAGCGATTGTTTCTCGGGCTATAATTCGAGGCTCAGTCGGGGCGTAGCGCAGCCTGGTAGCGCACTTGCATGGGGTGCAAGGGGTCGCGAGTTCGAATCCCGCCGCCCCGACCAAAAATAGCATGAAGAAT
>Ga0302310_10002116_pt1 | contig 16270 bp, 12 predicted proteins | sample III_Palsa_N1_2_FD_200451 | JGI IMG/M metagenome (GOLD analysis project Ga0302310, IMG submission 200451) | Peat permafrost microbial communities from Stordalen Mire near Abisko, Sweden - III_Palsa_N1_2 | ecosystem: Environmental > Terrestrial > Soil > Palsa > Peat permafrost | place: Sweden...
AGCTCTGCGCTGAAGAATCCTTCGGGCGGGTGGTGCTGCGGGCCCGCGACACCGGTGACGCGGTGCGCATTGCCAACGACAGCGACTACGGCCTGTCGGCGGCGGTGTTCGGACGCGACATCAGCCGGGCTACACCATGTCGCCCCCGCGCACTTTTGGCGTGACCGCATCGATGGAGTTCGGCGACTGACCAAGCATGATAACCCCGGCGGTCTCAACCATTTCCCGGGTTAGGCGGCCGGGTTGACTCGCGACAAAATGCAACAGCCGGCGCAGATGCCGTTACCGTCTCTGGACTCGGACGTGTCGCCGGTGCACTATAATTATAAATTAAAACTGATTGGCTCGACGGGAGGGAACGTGGGTATGCGGCTTAAACTTTTGTTCGCAGTTCTGCCGATAGCGGCAATCACCGTTGGGGGGAGTTTCGCTCAGTCGGGACCGCCGCCGGGCGGACCCCCAGGTGGGATTCCGGGTAGTCCCCAGGCATTGGCGATGATGGCGCGGATTCTCGCCCAACCCAGGCCGATCCTGACCATCGATCGGCCGCAAACCGCAACCCGCAACGAAATCGTGGTGACCTCGCTCACCTTCGAGCCCTACGGTAGGATTCCCGTCTACAACACCGGCTATGGTCAGTCGGTTTCTCCCGAAGTGTCATGGTCGGCGGGGCCGGCCGGCACGAAATCCTATTATCTGATCATGGAAGATGGCACCGCCGGGATGAACCGCGAAGGCGTGTTGCATTGGCAGCTGTTCAATATCCCGGCCGATGTGCATTCGATCCCGGAAGGCGGTCCCGTGCCAGCTGGGGCTTCGTTCGGCGATAACATGAGCGGACAGCCCGCCTATAGCGGGCCGCACGCGCCGGTCGGCGGCCCGCCATTCCATTACCACATTCAAGTATTCGCGCTCGATCGCGTGCTTGATCTGCCTGCGGGGGCCAGCCGCGATCAATTATGGGCGGCGGTCGCCGGACATGTTCTGGCGTCGGGGCAAGTGGTGGGCGAATTCCAGGGGCCGCCCGTGCCGACCGCCACCGCAGGGGGGCAATGAACTTGGCAGACCAGCGCGCGATCGAATCGAAAACAGCCGTGTCGGTCTCCTCCCCGGATTGCGGGCTGTCGCGGCGGCGTCATCTGCTGGGCGGCGCCGCCGCTGTTGCCGCCTGGGCCACCCAGCCGGGAGGTAATTCGCGGGCCGCGGCGGCCGAGGTGGTGGTCGCCTCCGGCATCAAGGGCGGCAAAGGCGTGGTGGCACTGGCCGATGGCAGCTTCATCGCCCCCGAATTCGTGACCGGGAATATTCTGCGCATCAGCCCGGCCGGGGATAAGCAAATCCTTGCGAGCATCGGTTTTGGCGCCGCCGGCGCCGCCGCCGGTCCGGATGGCACGGTGTATGTGTGCAAAATGAGCCCGGCCTCGATGGGCGGCGGCAGAGCCGGGCCATCCTTCGGCGCGGTGTACCGGATAGATTTGGCCACCGATGCGATTAAACCGCTGTATCGGAACGATCCCGACGGCAAACCGCTGCCGGGGCCGAATGACCTGGTGTTCGACAATTATGGTGATTTCTGGTTCAGCGATTACGCCGCCGGCAAAGTCTATTGCGCCCGGGCCGATGGTTCGGGATTGAAGCTGGTGGTGCCCGATCTGCCGGGCGCCCACGGCATCGTGCTGTCGCCCGACCGTACCATCCTCTATGTGATCTTCACCGGCGCAGGCGCGAGCCGGGCCAACCCGCCCAAGAAAATCGCCGCCTATCCGATTACATCGCGTGCCACCCTTGATCTCTCCGCACAACGGGTACTGGGGCCGTTCCCGGTGGCGGGGCAATTTGACGGGCTGCGGATGGAAGCCGGCGGCAATTTGCTCGCGGCCTCATGGGAAGGCGGCATCGTCGCGATTTCCCCGGATGGAAAGCTGCTGGGTCAGACCGCGGTGGGCGGCGGCAAGGCGGTGATCAGCGTGACCTTCTGCGGACCGGATCTGCGCCAGGTGGTGTGCATGGTGAATGGTCCCTCCGGCCCTGGCTCGGGCTTTATGATCCGTCTGCCGTGGCCGCGTGCGGGCCTGCGGCTGGTGAATGGTTGATCGATGAATGCGAAGGAAATACCTATGAGATTGCCGAAATTCCTATTGTTGGCGGTGCCCGCCCTGTTGGCGGGGGCGGCATCGGCGCATCATTCGTTCTCGATGTTCGATCGCAGCACCAATCTGGTGCTGAATGGCACGGTGAAGGACTTCCAATGGACCAACCCGCACAGTTGGATCGAAGTGCTGGTGAAGGATCCCTCCGGTAAGACCATCGAGTGGGGTTGTGCGATGGGATCGCCCGGCAATCTGCTGCGCACGGGCTGGAAACCACATTCGCTGGTGCCCGGCGATGCGGTCACCGTTACCATCAACCCGATGAAAGATGGCGAGCGCGCTGGCAGCGTGGTTAGCGTGTATCGCGCGGACGGCACTCGCGTTGGCCACTGAGGGAAGAATTGTTCCATGACGCATAAAATCATCAAATCGCTGGCACCGTTGGCCGTGATGGCGATGACCGCAGCATGCTTGGCACCGGTGGCGGCACAAGCGCAGCAAAGCTCCCCGGCGCGCGTGGCGGCGTTCGCCAAACTGCCCGATTGGAGCGGGCTTTGGGATGTGGAGGGCTCCCCCGGCACGTTTGAACCAGCGGCGATGCCGGCTGGCGGCGGCCGTGCGCCGCCGGGTGGTGGCGCCCCGCCGAAAGGCGGCTCCGTGCCGGAGATGCGCGACCACCCGCCCTACAATGCGGCGTGGGAAGCCAAATACACCAAAATGCGAGCGCTATCGGCAAGCGTCGCCGATACCAACACGCGCTATTGCGCCGCCGGGATGCCGCGCCTGTTGGCTTCGCCGTTCGACATCGATATTTCGATTACCCCTGAGGAAGTGCTGTTTGATCACAGCCAGCGCGAAGTGCGCCATATCTGGACCGACGGGCGCGGTCATCCGCCCGCCGATGAATTATGGCCGCTGACCGAAGGTGATTCGATCGGGCACTGGGACGGACAAACCCTGGTGATCGACACCATTTCGATCAAAGGCGGTCTGTGGATCGATCCGACCGCGGCCACGCTCAGCGACAAGGCGCAGATCACCGAGCGCTGGACCCAAACCAGTCCCGGTCATCTGCGCAATGAGATCACCATCGTCGATCCGGTGGCCTTCACCAAGCCTTGGCGCGTGGTGCGCACCTACCAGCGTTCGACCGACAATAATCGGTTCCTGGACGACGATTGCGATGAAAACAACCGCATCAGCGTTGGTGCGGACAACAAATACGAAGTGCAGCTGGAAAGCGCCGGCGGAGGAAGTTCGCAATGAAGAAATATTGGTTTCTGGTTCCGCTGGCATTGTCGCTGGCGGCGGCCCATCCGGCGGCTGCGGTCAGCTGTGACTCCCAGTGTTTGAAGCGGATCGTGCAACAATATTTGGCGCAATTGCCGCTGCACACGGTGGGATCATTGCCGGTCGCCAAGGATGCGATCCTGGTGGAAAACGCCAAACCGACGGATTTCAGCCAGGGCTCGTGGGCGCTGGTGACCAAGGTGCGCTCTGGCCAGACCTTCGTTGATCCCATCACCGGCCAGGCGGTATTTTATGGTGCCGTCGACACCCCGAACGGCCTGCGTTCGTTCTTTGTCCGGTTGAAAATCGTCGACCGCGCCATCGCCGAAGAAGAGATTTTCTCTCGCGGCGGCGAACCGCGGCCGCAAGACATTCCGGGTGCTGCTGCCTTGCCGCCGGGGATGCCTGCCATGCCGCCGCCGGATTTTTCCGGCTTGCTTGAGCCTGATGTGCTCTATACCGCTGAAGTTCCGGTCGAACGGCGGCTGCCGCGCGCAGGGCTCATCGGCGTTATTCGCGGTTATCTCAAGGGCATCGGCGAACACAACGGCAAGATTCCGGCCTTCAGCTATCGTTGCGACCGCTATTCGGCGGGCACCAAATTTACCAACAATCCGGACAATCCCGTCAGCCGCGGTGGCGGCAGCTGCGCCGGCAGCCTGATGAATCTCAAAGGGCAAACGCCCGCCAATGTGCGCTTCGCGGTGGTGGACGAGAAACTGGGCGTGGTGGTGGCAATGTTCATCATCCCGCACGCCGAACGCCATCCGCAGGGTGCCACCAACGTGGGCGAATTGTTCAAGATCGTCGACGGCAAGATCCGCTCGATCGAGGAATTCAGCTTTGTTGCGGGTTATCCGCCGGAGTCCGGATTTAAGGACGAATCGTGGACAGCTGGGCCGGCGAGTTCGGCGGCGGCATCTCGTTCATGACCGCTCGGGGCATCACCCGGCATACGCTGCAGCCGGGAGACATGGTCGGGTCGACGGTGCATCCGGCCAAGAGCGGGGTAAGTGCCGGTTCGCTGATTCTGCTGATCCGACAAGGAAAAATTCTGCGCTAGAGCAATATCGGCCCACATAGAACCATCAACCGACCGAAGGGCCGATAAAATTGCTCGTTTAAACAATGAGCTAGAGCATGTTCGTGGCACTTGCGGCGATCCAATCCGATACGAACATGCTCTAGGACGACACTGGGTCCGAAATTGGCCGAAAGCGCAGCTGATTGCCCCTGATTCGGTTCAACCCGTTCCACCGACGGACTGATGCAGTCGAATTTGCGCGCCGCGACCGGGCGAATTTGCGCGCCGCGACCGGGCGAATTTGCGCGCCGCGGGCGTGGCCTGATCGACGCTCGCCACCGGTGTGGTAGATTCCGATGGTGTTCGAGCCAGCCCGGTTTCGTTACTTTAGCTCTGTTTCCATCGTGGGATCGAATTCTCCAAATCTTTCAAGGAATTGCACATATGTTAAGACGCTTTCTCGCCGTCGCGACGGTATTCGGACTCACCACCGGTGTCGCGCTCGCCCAGAGCTCATCCACCGACAGCACCAGCTCGACGCAAACAACCGCGGCTCCGCCGGTCGACGGAACCTATGATTCGACCAAGACCCAAAATAGCGTCGACGCCAACGGAACCGAGACCGACAAGAGTCAGTCCTATTCCAGCGGTGCGGGCGGGTCCGACGCCAAATCCAATTCGCAAACTATCTCACCGGACGGTTCCGCAGTGACTTCGTCGCAAAGCGAGCAACGGACCGCACCTCCCCCGCCGCCGGCCGATACGACCACCACCACAACAGGTTCCACCACCACAACCGCTCCGAATTAATTCCGCGACCGGTGGCCTCGTCGTGGCAAAGTCGCGATCGGGATTTATCAATGGTCAGCAACAACGGACCCCCGAGCGCTGCAGGATGTGGTCGATCGCCTGCCGCCTCTGGGCGGCAAAGGCGCTTACCTGAAGCAGAAGGTTCAGGAGGAACTGATCGGGTACAAACTGAATATCTGCGAGCACGGCGAGCATTATGAATTGGTAGTGGGGCGCAGCAATGTGATGTTGCCGCCGAAGCGGTTAGAAATCGGAACGACAGCGTTTGATCACGGAAAATCGCAAATCTGCCTCGGTAGTTTCCGAGTCTGCCTCGGCGACCCGTCTGGCCATATGGTCTGGGGTCCGGTGATTGCTGCGCCCTGACCGGTCTTACATCTTGGATGAACCCGTATAATTGGATGGTTGAAATGAGGCGTTGCGCTTCGGTTGCTCCCCTTGGATCGACGTTCGATAAGTTTCTCTTCGCGCCGCTGGGCGACGACGAAAATGGCATGCCCATCAGCGTCCTTTCGGCGTTGGCGCGACTGGGTCTCGATCCCTGGCACGAGGCAGCAAGCTTAGCCCGACTATCGGCCGCAGGAGCAACCCAGAGACTGACGACCTTGATCAATTCCCTCCCGGACTGGCCGCCGACGTCTTTAAACTCCAGAACGGTTGCCGTTGGTCTGGTCGCGCTGCTGCCGCAGGCGGTCAATTCCGCTGCCTCGATGTCAGTGCCATTGCCCGGCGCCAAGCCGGCGAGCCGTATCCAGGCGACGGTGGTGGTGAGCCTTTGCGTTGCCGTTTGGGCCTTCATGTTCGGTTCCCAACTTATTGCGGCGAGCCGCCAGCCGTCTGCGCACGCACGGCATTCCAGTCTGGACTCCCCTCCAATAGCGCCGCCTGGCCGCGACAAATGACGATCGCCAATACCCAGCCGGAACAGACCAACCAGGTGAGTGCCGACGGTCAATGCACAAGTTAGTCGAAGTCGAAGAATCTTCTTTTTTGAAAAAAGGAAGCAAAAAACTCTTATCCAATTAGTTCCCGAACTGCCCGGGGAAGCTTCGCAATTGACCAAACCAATAGAGTTTTTTTGCTTCTTTTTGTTCACAAAAAGAAGATTCTTCTCTTTCTAACATCGCGATCTATCCGTTTCCGGCCGTCCAGGCGGCGGCGAGCGCAAGCCGCGCGAGCGCGGGTAACGACTTCGATCCGGTTCGTTTCATAATCGATGCACGATGGCTCTCGACCGTGCGCTGGCTGATGCCAAGGTCCGCTGCGATGTTCTTGCTCGGGTGACCGGCCAAGACCATATCCATCACCTCGCGCTGGCGGGGCGTGAGGTCGGCCATATGGGCCGCCGCTTTCTCATGCCAGGCGGTCAATTTGCCGCGATCCCGGGCTTGGTCAAGCGCCTGCTCGATCGCGGTCAATAGGTCGGCGCGTCCAACCGGTTTTTCGATGAAGTCCGAGGCGCCCGCCTTCATCGCCTCCACCGCGATCTGCACGTCGCCATCCCCGGTGATCATGATCGCGGGCAACCGATGCCCGAGGGCACGCAATTGCTTCAGTAGTTCGAGCCCCCCGATTCCGGGCAGATAGGCGTCAATCAGCAGACAGGCCTCGACCCCGGGGCGGAACGCCGCAAGAAATGCCTCGGCGGTAGGGTATTCTTCAACCGCGTATCCGTCATCCTCCAGCACCGTGCGAATGGCTTCCCGAACATGGGCATCGTCGTCGACCAGGAAAACCAGCGGCCGCGCCGACGGCATCGCAGGCAGAATCGAAACCGCCGCTTCCGCGCGCCGAGGACTCGCTCGCGAGAGCGGCAACAGCCGCTGGATCGCTTCGGAGAGCTCGGCGAGCCGTACCGGCTTATTCAGCCTCACGCATTCGCGGAGCGAGATCTTGTGCAGGGTGTCGGTCGATATGTCCCCGGTCAGGATGATCCCAGGGATATCGCGATGAAGCGCGTCCCGCAGGTTCTCGGTGAATTCGAGGCCATTCAACCCGTTAGGCAGATTATAGTCGGTCAGGATGAGATCGGGTTCGAGACCTAGCCGCCCCACCAGTTGGAGCGCCTCGGCGGCGTAGCACGCGACCGCGACCTGATGGCCTTCGCTGGTAAGCAACTGTTCCAGCAGTTCGCGCACATCGGGATCGTCCTCGACGATCAAAATCGTCCCGGTTTGCAGAACATCCGACCCCGGCACTCGGTCCGACTTCGGGCCCAAAATTGTCTGGTGCTCGGCCTGCGCGCCGGTCGGCAGCGCGATCTCGATCACGAACGCCGAACCTTTGCCCAACTGCGAACGAACGTGGACCCGATGGCCAAGCAGCTTCGCCAAGCGCCGGACAATATAGAGACCGAGGCCCAGACCGCGGCTGCGCTCCCTAGCTGCGTTGTCGATCTGGTGATATTCGTCGAAGATCGCTTCAAACTCGTTCGCCGCAATCCCCAATCCAGTATCGAGAACCTCGATCGAGAGCCGATCCGGGTGACGCCGGCAACCCATCAGCACTTTTCCGTGCCTGGTATATTTGAAGGCATTGGAGAGCAGATTGCGGATGATCTGCTCGAGCAGCCGTGGATCGCTTGCGATCGTGAGACTGCACGAAACCACGTGAAATTTCAGATCACGAGCCTGGGCGTGATAGCTGAACTCGCCGCGCAGCCGTTCGAGTAGATCGCCGATCGGGAATTCCACGATTTCGGCTTGGGTGGTGCCGGCGTCGATCTGATTGATGTCAAGCAAAGTGTTCAGCATGCTCGAGATCGCGCCCAAGGTATCGTCAAGCCGCGCGACCAGCTTTTGGGCGCGGTCGCCCTGGACCAATTTTGCGAGTAACCCCTGCAGTAGCGCGAGAGTTTGCAGCGGTTGGCGCAAGTCGTGGCTTGCCACCGCGAGAAAACGCGATTTCGCGACGTTTGCCAGGTCCGCCTGCTGCTTTGCCAGTTCGAGTGCCTTCGACACCCGCTTTCGTTCCGTAATATCGGCGTAGGTAATCACCACGCCTTCCACCCGATTATCGTGGGTGCGATAAGGCAATATCCGTCGCATGAACCACGCGCCGTTGTCCGCTTCGGTCTCGCGATCGATCGGCACGCTATTCGAAAGGACCGTGCGTGCGTCAGCCAAAAGCATTCGGTCCGCCGCGAGCGAGGTGATATCGGCGAGCGGACGCCCGATATCGACCGCAATGACATTGAACAGCAGCCTAGTCGCGGGCGTGAAAAACCGGATCTTGAGTTCGGTATCAAGAAATAGTGTGGCGACATCAGTGCTATAGAGCACGTTTTGGAGATCGTCCGACATCGTACGCTGCCGCTCCAGGGTTTCCTGAAGTTGAACGTTCAGCGCCGTCAGCTCTTCGTTAAGTGACTGCAATTCCTCTTTCGAGGTCATCAGTTCTTCATTGGTCGATTGGAATTCCTCGTTGGCCGATAGCGCTTCTTCGTTGATCGCCTTCTGGTCTTCACTGGAGATCTCAAGCTCGCGAATGGCGTCGCGCAATTCGATTTTTTTCGCTCGAAGTTCCTGTTCGAGTTCGGCGAGACGAGGAATATCTTCCGAATCAGAGGCCACGCCGCGAGGATTTTCGCGCTCCGGCGCGTCCACAAAGCAAACCAGCAGCAGATCTTCGCCGTCACTATGCACCGGCCGGACCTCGACGCTGAAAGCGAGTGGGCGCCCCAGATGGTTGACCCGGCAACCGGCGACAACCGCGCGGGTTTTCTCCCGGCTGGCCCTGCGAATTGCCGAATTTATCTTGCTGCCGAGATCCTCCCGGGCCATCGCCAACAAGTCGTGCGTGGGATGACCGGGCGCCAAGGTGAGGTAGCGGTCGGTCGGTCCGATCGCGTAGAGGATTTCATGCTTGCCATTGATCAATACCGCTGCCGGAGCGTAGGTCTCGATCACCAGCTTGTGGCACAGCTCCGCCAGCGCGGCTTGGCGCGGAAGTGCCGGAGCCGGCCCTGATTGATGAGCAGCGCGCACATCGTTGCCGCGGCCCGCGACGAAATCGATCTCACCCGGCCGGCTGCGCACGACGTGACGATAGAGCCGATCCGATTTCGAGATCACCTCGTATCTGCGGTTGTCGGCACTGATGGTCTCGGAACTGCCGAGCAGCAGTACGCCGCCTTCGCGCAGCGCAAAATGGAATAGCGAAAGAACTCGCGCCTGCGCTTCCGGCGCCAAATAGATCAACAGATTGCGGCACGAAATCAGGTCCATCCGGGAAAATGGCGGATCGGCGAGCAGATCTTGGACGGTGAAGACGACCGCCGAACGAAGCTCGGGCAGTACGCGGTATTTTTGGCCTTCGATCACGAAAAAGCGCGCCAGCCGCGCTTCCGAGACATTGGCCTCGATCGACGACGGATAGAGCCCATCGCGGGCGAGATCGATCGCATCAGCGTCGACGTCGGAGGCAAAGATCTGCAGCTTGGTCTCCTTGTTCGCCGCGCTGATTTGCTCACGCAGGATCATCGCCAGCGAATAGGCCTCTTCCCCGGTGCTGCAACCGGCCACCCAAAGGCGCAAGGGACGATCTCGCGGCTGATCCGCGATCAGCTGCGGGATGATCCTGGTCTCCAACAGCTCGAACACTTTGGGATCGCGGAAAAAGCTCGTGACATTGATCAGCAGGTCCTTGGCGACCAAATCCAATTCAGCCGTGTCGCGCCGCAGTAGCTCGAGATACCGTTTCATGTCGGCAGCTTCGACACCGGCGATCGCCATGCGCCGCTCAATCCGCCGCTGCAGCGTGCCCGGCTTGTAAAGGGTGAAATCATGAGCGGTCTTGGCGCGGATCAGGTCGATGATCGCGGCAAGCTGCTCCGGCGCTCCGTGGCGCGGCGAGACACCTTGATGTGGCGCCGCAGCGGCGATGTTTCGTGCGCATTTGGCCAGGGCTTCAGGAATTTTGGCCAATGGCAGTACCAAGGCCACCGCGCCGGTGCTGATCGCGCTTTGCGGCATCCCGCCGTACTCAGCCTCCGACGGCTCCTGTGCGATCACGCACCCGCCGGCCGCCTTGAGCGCGAGCGAACCCAGGCTACCATCACTTCCGGTTCCCGAGAGCACCACAGAGATCGAGCGGGCGCCGCATTCACGAGCCAGCGAGGTCAGCAGAAAATCAAACGGGAGCCGCGCCCCGTGCCTCGCCTGGGGCGCGGTCAGGTGCAAAACGCCGTTGTTTACAGATAGATAAGTTCCAGGCGGGATCACATATAAATGATCGTGGTCGATCACCATGCCATCGACGGCCAGTTTCACCGGCATCGAAGTGTGGCCCGTCAACAGCTCGACCATCATGCTTTGGTAGGTGGGATCGAGGTGTTGCACCAGGATAAAGCCCATCCCGTTGTCCTTGGGCAGGCCCGCCACCAGCTTGCGACAAGCGTCGAGTCCGCCCGCCGAGGCGCCGATCGCGACGATCGGAAAGTCCGCTCCCAGGGGTACCCTGGGTGAAGGGCCGGAGTCCGATGGCGAAGGGCCCGGCCCGGCCGAGCTTATTTTTGACATTTTCACTGATTTCTGGGTAGTGGCTGCCCGCAGCTGGCGGGCACCGCCGATCATATCACGTTCGTTGACGCCGGGTCGGTTATTTCTTCACTCTGGGTCTTTTGCGGAAAGCGGAAGTCAAGTGAAGTCGTAGAGTCTGCTTTTTTGAAAAAAAGCAGCAAAAAACTTTTATTCAATTGGTTCCCAACCTGTCCCAGGGAGAACCGAAATTGATTAGACTGACAAAGTTTTTTGCTTCTTTTTGTTCACCCAAAGAAGATTCTTTTCTTGGTATAACCCATTGATTTCACGTCCGTTCATTCGGAACGGACACCAGCTATTGGGCCGCCGCGTCGTCCCGCAGCTGGTGCTCGGCGTCCCGCCAATCCTGCGCGGCGTGGCCATCGTGATGTCCGCCCGCCTCGTAGAGCGCATAGGCCCGAGTCGCGATTTGCGACGCCAGTATGGTGGGCGATTTGGCTTTGGCGGGATCGAGGATACGATACGCGAGCAGCTTCACCGGATCCGTGATGAGGAACCAAACCAGGGCGTAGCCCCAAACCATCGCGGCCCAGCCCCACCAGAGCGGGGTCACCAGGAACCCGAAGACGCAGATCAAAGTCGCCGCCACCTGGGTCCCGCCGACCGCCAGCAGCAGAATTCGCGCCGGGCGGATCGACCACCACGGGCCGCGGGTGCGGGTCTGAAAGATCGTGAGATGTCCCGCCACGGACAGCATCAGATACATCATGGTCTGGACTTGAGGGCGCGGGATGTGAAGCACGCGGTCGGCCAAATAAAACAGCCCGAAGGCGGCGATCGGTCCGACCAGACCCAGCACCGTGGCGACCCCAAGCACCACCCGCATGTTCCACGCTTCTGGCTGCTTCCGATAGATCACGTTGTCGTAGGCGATCGACAGGATCGCGCCGTCGTTAAGCAAGGCCAGCATCACGATCATGATCGCGGTCAGGGGATAGAAGTTGAACACGACGATCGCCAGCGTCATGAACAGCAGCACCCGCAAGGTCTCGGCGATGCGGTAGATCGCGTAGCTGTTCATCCGCTGGAAAATCTTGCGGCTTTCCTTGATCGCCTCGATGATCACCGAAAGCCCTGGCGTCATCAGCACGATCGCCGCTGCCGCGCGCGCGGCATCGGTGGCACCCGAAACCGCGATGCCGCAATCGGCCTTCTTCAGCGCCGGCGCGTCGTTCACCCCGTCGCCGGTCATGCCGACGATATGGCCCCGCTTTTGCAAAACATCGATGATGTGGAACTTATGTTCCGGGAACACCTGAGCGAAACCGTCGGCGGTTTCGATCGATGCCGCCGCTGGTGCGCTCTCCTGCTGCTTGCTGTCACCGAAGCCGCTGGCATCGAGAATATTCGTCCCCATGCCCAATTTCTTCGCGGTTTCCTGAGCGATTGCTAGCGCGTCGCCAGTCACCATCTTGACGCTGACGCCCATCTGCCGGGCATTCGTGATGGTGGCCTTGGCGTCGTCGCGCGGCGGATCGAACAGCGGCAGTACGCCAACCAAGCGCCACCCCCCGTCGCCCTCGGCTCGCGCCACGCCCAAAGCGCGGAAGCCGCGCGCCGCGAATTCCTTCACCGCCGTGTCGACCGCGCTTTTGACTTCGCCGGCATTTGCTGACAACGCCATGATCACCTGCGGCGCGCCTTTGGTAACCCTGAACTGCTTGCCATCGGCACCCTTGACGGTGGCTTCGGTGCGCTTGTGCACCGGATCGAACGGCTGGTAATGGAGCAGTTGATAGGACTTCAGCGCCTGCTCGTCCTTGACGCCGCCGAGCACCGCGAGATCGATGGTGTCCTTGTCTTCTGCCCGCGAGGCCAGTGCTGCATCCAGAATCACTTGCGCGGCCGGAATGTCATCGACCGTGAAGGGATCGCCCAAAGTGAGCCTGTTCTGGGTCAGCGTGCCGGTTTTGTCCGAGCATAATATATCCACGCCGGCCAGTTCCTCGATCGCCGACAGCCTGGTCACGATCGCCTTCTGCTTGGCGAGCAATCGCGCGCCGACCGCCATCGTTACCGACAAGACGGTCGGCATCGCCACCGGGATCGCTGCCACGGTCAGCACCAATGCGAACTGCAGGGTGGTGAGAACCCGGTCGCCGCGCAGGATCGCGACGGTGATGATTACTGCCACCAGAGCAACCGCGAGGATGATCAGATAATCGCCGATTTTCAGCACCGCGCGCTGAAAATGGCTGACGGTATGGGCTTCCTGTACCAGTTGCGCGGTTTTGCCGAAGTAGGTGTTGGTGCCGGTGCCGTAGACCAGCGCGCCGATTTCGCCTTGGCGCACGATCGAACCGGAAAACACCGCGTCGCCGGATTTGCAGGACTTGGGCAATGATTCTCCGGTTAGTGCCGACTGATCGACTTCGATCTGATCGCCGTCGAGCAGCCGCGCGTCGGCCGGCACGATATCGCCCAAGCGCAATCGGATCACATCGCCCGGCACGAGTTCGCGCGCTGCCGGGTTCAGCCATTTGCCGTCGCGCATCACCCGCGCCTTGATCGCGAGCTGCGCCTTCAGCGCCGCGATCGCGTTACCGGCTTCGTGTTCTTCCCAGAATCCGACCACGGCGTTGGCCATCAGCAGCAGCAGGATGATGCCGAAGTCCGGCCAATGGCGCGCTACCGCCGACAGCACCACCGCCGCTTCGATCATCCACGGGATCGGACCCCAGAAATAGCCGAGAAATTTCAGCAGCTGGTTGGTCTTCTTCTCTTCGATTTCGTTGGGCCCATATTGCGCCAGCCGCTTGGCAGCCTCGGCTTGGGATAGACCGTTCGAAGAATATCCCAATTGCTTCTCGACCTGAGGCATCGGGAGGCCTTGCAAATTGCTTTTGGTCTCAGGTTTCGATTTGGCGGTAGGGGACGGTTTGGCTGCGGCTGACATGATGAGGGTCTTTCTGGGTCGATGGTGTCCCGCGCGAGAATGCTGGTTCGCCGACAGCCGGCGGCCGCCGATCACATGATCGGAATTATTCGTAGTGGCGGCTGAATTGCTGTTCGTAGCTGGGATCGATCGCGACCTTCGGGTCGTACGGCGGACTATCTTTCACGATCTGACGAGCGACTTTGATTTCGACCGATCGATCGGTCCAATCAATCGATTTTACCGAGGCAGGCGAAATCAGGACTTTCTTCCCTGGCCACCAGTTGTTGGTTTCGACCACCAGATAATCGATGTGCCATTTGCCGTCGCGCAGCAGAAAATCCTCGACATGGCCGATGTCGCCGTCGGTGGCTTCGATGTGGTATCCGGTTACCGCCGCGATACTGCGCAGATGCGGATCCCCGTCATCGATATTATCGACATCATGCTTTTCCCGCCAGGATCCGGGTGAAGGCAGATCCTGAGCCGCGCCGCTGACAAAGCCATAGCCGCCGGCAAATGAGGTCCGATCCCAGTACGGACTCCAGCCATAGGAATCGTACAGCATGCGTTCGGTCTGCCGCGACACCGGCAGATCGGTGTCGACGTCGGGACTATCCTTCACTTGCTGCATGGTCAAATCGACCGAGAATTGTTTTTCGTCGGCGGAAAGATGGGTCACCGCGGCAGTCGGCAGAAGAACTTCGCGACGGTTGAAAAAGCCGCCGGTAGCCACCACCAGCCAGCGTACCGACCATCGGGCGTCGTCGAACAGAAAGTCACTCACGGTGCCGATAACACCGTCGCTGGCCACGATCGCGTAGCCTTTGATCGCCGATGCGTTTCTCAACATTTTTAGGCTCCTTTTGGGTGTGCCGTGTGATAGGAAGGAAGTCTTCTTTGTGAAAAAAGCAGCAAAAACTTTTATTCAATAAAGTTGAGACTCCCGGTCTGTCGCAGCGGGACGCAAAAAACAAATCGACCAAGTTTTTTTGCTTCTTTTTGTTCACAAAAAGAAGACTGTCCTTCACTACTAACATATTGATTTCACTCATTATCATTTCGGGCTGACACTCAAGCGCCAGGTGTGCCGCGCAATCATCAACTCCTCGTCGGTCGGGATCACCCAGACCGAGACCGCGCTATCCGCCGCCGAAATGCGCGGACCACCCTCCGCATTCGCCCGCCGATCCAGCTTCACGCCGAGCCACTCGAGTTTCGCGCACAGCATCGCGCGCACCGTAGCCGAGTGTTCGCCAATGCCCGCGGTGAATACGAACGCGTCCAGGCCGCCGAGCACGGAGGCATAGGCGCCGGCGTATTTCGCCATCGCGTAGACGAAATGTTCCACCGCCGCGATCGCGCGCGGGTCCTTGCTCTCCTGCAACTCCCGCATGTCGCCGCTGGTGCCGGACAGGCCGAGCAAGCCGGCGTTGTGGTAGAGCATTTTTTCCAGCGATGCGTCGTCGAACAGCTTTTGGCGGAGCAGATAGAACAGCGCGCCGGGCGGTATGTCACCCGAACGCGTCGCCATCGGCAGGCCGGAAACGCCGGCGAAGCCCATCGTGGTGTCGACGCTCTTGCCGTCGAGCATCGCGCACATGCTGGCGCCGCCGCCGAGATGGGCCACGATCACCCGCCGCGCTGCGGGGGCGAAATGCGGCACCTGCCGGCTGATGTAGTCGTAGGAAATGCCGTGATAGCCCCAATGGCGCACCCCGGCGTCGCGCACGTCCTGGGTCAGCGCGTAGGTCTGCGCCACTTCGGGCATGGTGCGGTGGAACGAACTATCGAAGCAGGCAACCTGCGGCAGGCCGGGGAAGGCCGCGGCGAACGCGCGCGCGCCGCGCACATTGAAGCTTTGGTGCGACGGCTCCATCGCTGCCAGCCCGTCAAGGTAGTCCAGCACTCCACCGTCGATCAGCACCGGCGCCTCGAATCTGGTGCCGCCAAGCACCACGCGATGGCCAGCCGCCGTCACCTTCACGCCGTCGAGGTTGGCTTCCAGCCACGCGATCACGAACCGCAGCGCCGCGGGATGGTCGATCGCATGGCCCTCGCCCCATTCGTGGCTCGCCATCGGTTTGCCGGCGGCGTCTTTCACCAGGAAATGCGGATCACCCTGCATGCTGTCGATCCGGCCGCGGCAGAGCAGCGGCAGCGATCCCGCCGCGTCGGCGGTATAGGCACCGAACTTGAGGCTGGTGGAACCCGCGTTGAAAACCACGATGGCGTCAGTCATCACCGATCACTCCGCGGTTTCGGGGTGGAGGATGGTGGGATCGCGCGCCAGTGCGGCGGCATAAAGCACCGCGGCGGCGGCCGAGAACAGCCGGATCGCGGCGGTGTCGGCGCGGCTGGTCAGGATCACCGGCACCTTGGCGCCCACCACCAGGCCCGCCGCCTGCGCCTGGGCCATGAACACCAGATCCTTGTAGATCATGTTGCCGGCCTCGATGTTTGGCGCGATCAACACGTCGGCGGCACCGCCGACGGCGGACGTGATGTGCTTGGTCCGCGCTGCTTCAGGATCCACCGCCGCGTCAAGATCGAGCGGCCCGTCGACGACCCCGCCCACGATCTCCCGCCGTTCCGCCATCTTGGCCAGGATCGCGCCGTCGATCGTCGCTGCCATCTTGGT
>Ga0302310_10002119_pt1 | contig 16254 bp, 12 predicted proteins | sample III_Palsa_N1_2_FD_200451 | JGI IMG/M metagenome (GOLD analysis project Ga0302310, IMG submission 200451) | Peat permafrost microbial communities from Stordalen Mire near Abisko, Sweden - III_Palsa_N1_2 | ecosystem: Environmental > Terrestrial > Soil > Palsa > Peat permafrost | place: Sweden...
GGGCCAGGGCCTTGGGACCGTCCTGCGCCATCAGCACATTGAGGCCGCGCGCGCGCAGCACCTTGGACAGGGCGAAGATATTGCGCATATCGTCGTCCACCACCAGCACGGTACGGCCGGCCAGATCGGCGGCCTCGGTCTGCGTCTGCACCGCCGCGGCGCGCCCGGCCGGAGTGCGCAGGCTGTGCAGGAACAGGCTGACCTCGTCGAGCAGGCGTTCCTCCGAACGGGCGCCCCGCACCACGATGCTGTCGGTATGGGCGCGCAGCCGCATCACCTCGTCCTGGTCGAGCTCGCGTTCGGCGTAAACCACCACCGGCGGCAAGGGACCGCGCTGCGCCGCCGCCTCGAGAAAATCGAAGATGCTCATGTCGGGCAGGGTGAAGCCCAGCACCAGGCAATCGCAGCTGCGCTGCGCCAGCCAGTCCAGCGCCTCGGCGCCAGTGGCCGCGGTTTCCAGGGTGGCTTGCTCGGAACCGAGCTGCTCCAGCACGCTGGCGCTCAGCGCCTGATCCCCGCCGACCGCCAGCAGGCGCCGCGCCGGCCGCGACGCCGCGCGCTGCACCTGATCCAGCGCCAGGTTGATCGATTCCTTGCTGACCGGCTTGACCAGGTAGCCCACCGCGCCGAGCTGCAGGCCGCGGGCGGTTTCGTCCACGCCGGAAACGATGTGCACCGGGATGTGCCGGGTGGCGGCATCGGACTTGAGTTTCTGCAACACCGACCAGCCATCCATGTCCGGCAGGTGGATGTCGAGCAGGATCGCCATCGGCAGCTGCCGCGCCAGCAGCAGCCCACTGGCCGCATCATGGGCCAGCAGCGCGCGGAAGCCGCGTTTCTGCACCATGCCGGCCAGCACCTTGGCGAACACCACGTCGTCCTCGATCACCAGGATCGCGGCACCCGGCCCGGCAGCCGGCGGAACCTGGGAGCCGACTGCCACGCTCGCGCTTTGCGCCGCGGCCGGCATGGCGGCCAGCGCCGGTTCGGCGGCAATGCCGCTGAAACGCTCGGGCAGGTAGAGCTGGAACACCGAGCCCTCGCCCGCCGTGCTGTTCACCTGCAGGTCGCCGCCGAGCAGGCGCGCCATGCGCCGGCTGATCGCCAGGCCCAGTCCGGTACCGCCGTATTTGCGCGAAGTCGAGGCATCGACCTGCTCGAACGGGGCAAAGATCTTGTCCAGCTTTTCGCGCGGGATGCCGATGCCGGTATCCAGCACCTCGAACAGCACGGCCTGCTGCGGCGGCAGCTCGGGGGCGCCCTCCGGCGCGCTGTCCGGACGGCGCAGGCGCAGGGTGACGCGGCCGCGCTCGGTGAATTTGAAGGCATTGGACAGCAGATTGGTGAGGATCTGCTGCAGCTTGGCGCTGTCGCTGCGCAGGGTCGCCGGCAAGCCCTCGGCCTGCTCCACCCGCAGCGCCAGGCCGCGCTGTTTCGCCACCGGCCGGAAGCGGCGCTCGCTGGTGCCGAGGATGTCGGCAACAGGGATGTCCTCGGCCAGCACTTCCATCTTGCCGGCTTCGACCTTGGACAGGTCGAGGATGTCGTTGATCAGCTGCAGCAGATGGGTGCCGCTGTCGTGGATGACGCGCGCCGATTCGGTCTCGTCGTCGTTGAGGTGGCCCTCCTCGTTGTCGGCCAGGTTCTTCGCCAGGATCAGCACGCTGTTCAGCGGCGTGCGCAGCTCATGCGACATGTTGGCAAGGAATTCGGACTTGTACTGGCTGGCCCGGGCCAGCTCCGTCGCTTTCTGCTCCAGTGCCAGCCGGGTCTGCTCCAGCTGGGCGTTGGAGTCGTTGAGAATGCGGCCGGTCTCCTCCAGCTCCTCGTTGGTGGCGCGCAGTTCCTCGGCCTGCGCGGTCAGCGCCGACTCCGACTCCTGCAACTGGGTACGCTGCTGTTCGAGCAGCCGGTTCTTGTCCTGCAGCGCATCGTTGGTGGCGCGCAACTCCTCCTCGGAAGCCTGCAGCTCCTCGGTCTGCGCCTGGGCCTGCGACAACAGCATGCGGGTCTTTTCGGCGTTGACGATGGCATCGAGCTGCAGGCCGGCGCTGCGCAGCAGTTCCGCCAGCAGCTGCTCCTGGTCCGGCCCGGGCGTCTCGAATCCGGCCATCTCGATCACACCGAGAATGTCGCGCCCTTTCAGGGGATAGATCATCAGAACCTGCGGTACGGCCTCGCCCAGGGCGGAGCCGATGCGCAGGTAGTTGGGCGGAACCGGATTCAGCAGGATCGGCTTGCCGTCGCGGGCGCACTGCCCCACCAGCCCCTGCCCCGGCCTGAACTGCTGCGGCAGGTTGGCATGGCCCGAATAGCCGTAGCCGGCACGGAGGAACATTTGCTGCTGCGCATCGTCCCAGGCGAAGAAGGCGCCGTAGCCGGCGCGCAGCAGGTGGCACAGGCTGGTCAGCAGGAATTCGGCAAACTCGTCCACCGTACTGGCCGGCAGCAGGCCGGCGTTGATGTCCAGCAGATGTTCGCGCACCCAGCGCTCCCGATCCGCCGCGCTCTTGACGTTGCGAAAGCTTTCCAGACCGCGCGCGAGGGCGCCGATTTCGTCGAGCTGCCGGGTGTTCGGTACCTCGAAGACGGTGTCGCCGGCCACCAGCCGATCCATCAGTGTAGTGAGCCCGACAATGGGCTCGGTCACCTGCCGCCGGGTGTAGAGGATGGTCACGGCGCCGATCAGCAGGCCCAATCCCAGCATCACCACTACAAACAGCTTCAGATTACCGGCGTCGTGGTCCGATGTGCCGGTGCGGTCCTTCAGCAGGCCCAGCTCCTCCTGCACCGCATCCTGCAGCAGCCCATTGATCCTCTCGATCTGGGCATAGCCGTATTCGGACGATCCCGTCGCCGCGGATGAGTCGGTCTGACCGGCCTTGGCGCGGGCAACGATCGGCTGCGCGATCGTGCTGTACCAGCCGTTGATCATCGCCCCGATGCGGTCGAGCCGCTGCTGCTGCGAGGGATTGTCGACCGTGAGCTGCTTCAGGTCCTCGAAATCGCGGCCGAAATTCTGCCGGGCGATTTCATAGTTCGCCAGATAGGCCGGATCGCGCGTGGCCGTGGCCAGATCGATGCGCTGCTGCAGCATGTCGGCCTTCAGCTCGCTGAGGCGCGAGATCACGGTGTAAGTGTGCCGGACCCAGCCGCGGGAATTGGCCAGATCCTCGTTGTTCACGAACACGATCAGGCAGGTGAGGGTGAACATGACCAGCACCAGGCCATAGGCAAGCGCCAGCTTGGCCTGGATATTGAGATTGGCGAGGAAGGAACCGCCCGCTTTTGCCTCTGCTGAACTCATGAGATTCCGGATTGACCATGACCGTGACCGCCCTCCCCAACCACGGGCGCCATGACAATATAGCGCAGCATAGGAAGAGCCATGATGGGCACGGCGCTGCGGGCAGCACCTATAATCGCCCCAGGGCAGTGGCGTCCATTGCCGGCTTCCCCCAGAGGAGAATGAAGTGAGCATGCAGCGGCCCGCCCCCGGCTCCCCACCCATCCCGCCAGGCCTTGCCGTGAGCGGCGACCACCCAGGGCAACCGCGGGAGGCCGTGGGCGCCAGCTACCCTGAAGTCAGCATCGTCATTCCGGTGCACAACGAAAGCGGCGGGCTGGAGTTCCTGTTCGACACACTGCTGCCGATCGTGAGCACCGCCACCGCCAGCTTCGAGATCCTGATGGTGAATGACGGCAGCAGCGACGACACGCTGCCGCGCCTGCTGCAGCTGCAGCGCTCGATGCCGCAGTTGCGCGTCATCGACCTGTCGCGCAACTTCGGCAAGGAGGCCGCGCTCACCGCGGGGCTGTGGCATTGCCGGGGGGCCTGCGCCATCACCCTGGATGCCGACCTGCAGGATCCGCCCGAACTGATCCCTCAGATGCTGGCCAAGTGGCGCGAAGGCTTTGAAACCGTGGTGGCGGTGCATGCCGACCGCGACACCGACACCTTCCTGCGCCGCAGCTCGGCGCGGGTGTTCTATTTCCTGCTCAACGCCGTGTCGGAAATGCGCTTCGTGCCCAATGCCGGCGACTTCCGTCTGCTCGACCGCGCCGTGATCGAAGCCTTCCTGGCCCTGCCCGAGCGCACCCGCTACAACAAGGGCCTGTTCGCCTGGGTCGGCTTCCGCCAGCATCTGATCGAACATCAGCGCCCGCTGCGCGCGGCGGGCGAAAGCAAATTCAACTACCGCCGTCTGCTCAGCCTGGCGGTCCAGGCGATTACTTCCTTCAGCTCATTTCCGTTGCGGCTATGGACCTATATCGGCATGGTCGTCGCCCTCATTTCCTTCTTTTACGGCAGCTTTATTTTGCTGCGCACCCTGATCCTCGGCACCGATGTGCCAGGTTATGCCTCGCTGATCGTGGCCGTGATGTTTTTCGGCGGCATCAATCTGCTCAGCATCGGGGTGCTGGGCGAGTACGTCGGAAGGATTTTCATGGAATCGAAGCAGCGGCCGCTGTATGTGGTGCGGCGGGTGCATGAGCCAGGGGCTGTTGCGGGTTCGGTTGGGCGCGAACTGCGCTGAGTGCTCACGACCCCCGCCTTTAATCCCCTCTCCCCTTGGTGGAGAGGGCTAGGGTGAGGGGTGGTTGCGGCGCACGCGGCTAGAACTGGATCCCCGCCTGCGCGAGGATGACGCAGGTGGAGGTTGGGGCTGTGCTTTTGATGTTGCTTTGCTTTGGCTTTTGACGTTCCCCCCGTTGTTTGCGCCGAGCACCGCAAAGCCGGAGCGACGTGGGCCCGCGCCTATTTGGCGCGGGGCGAGGCAGGATGCCGAAGCGTCCATCGTCAGGCCCGGGATGGCCTGTCGATGGACCCCGCTCCGGCTGCGGAGCGCAGGGCACCGGCCCATCGCGCTTCTTCTTTTGCGATGGGCCGGCGCAAACTCCGGGGGCGGCACTTTTGGTTACTTTTGGAGCTGTTGCCAAAAGTAACTCGCCGAAGGCGAAAAACTTCGCTAAGGCGTCAGGAGGATCCAGCATGCGCGCCAGCGCACGCCGCGCAGTTTCAGAGCGAGTAAGGTCAGATACTTCGCTGCGCTCGGGATGACAAGGGAGAGAGGCTGGTGCTAGTCCCTCGATACGCCCGCCAGGGCGGGCACTCGGGACGAACGGAGGTTTGGTCTTGGTCAGGTAGAAAAGCGCCCCTCACCCCTGCCCTCTCCCAACTTCGTGGGGAGAGGGGGAGTTGCGGGGCGCTCTATTGCAGCAATCAGATATGCAGCGCATGCCCCAACGCCGCCATCGAAGCCTCCGGCAAGGCCTCGCCCAGCGTCGGATGCGCATGTATGGTCCCGGCAATATCCTCCAGCCGCGCCCCCATCTCCAGCGCCAGCGCAAACTCTCCGGACAACTCGGAGACATGCGCGCCCACTGCCTGGATGCCGAGCACCAGGTGGTTGTCGGCGCGCGCCACGACGCGCACGAAGCCGCCGTCGGTGCCCGCTTCCATGCTCATGGCGCGCCCGCTCGCCGCGAACGGGAATAGGCCGATCTTCACCTGATGCCCGGCCGCCTTGGCCTGCTCCGGGCTGAAGCCGGCGCTGACGATTTCCGGCTCGGTGAAGCACACGGCGGGAATGCAGACCTGGTCGAAGCTGCGCTTATGGCCGGCGATGATCTCGGCCACCATCTCGCCCTGCTTCATGGCCTTGTGCGCCAGCATCGGCTCGCCCACCAGGTCGCCGATGGCCCAGACATTGCGCATCGAGGTGCGGCACTGGTCATCGACCTTGACGAAGGGACCAGCCAGATCGACGGCCATGTTTTCCAGTCCCCAGCCCTGGGCATTGGGGCGGCGGCCGACGGTGACGAGCAGCTTGTCGAAGGGAATTTCCTGGCTGCTGCCGTCGGCGGACTGGTATTGCAGGGTCGGGCTCTTGCCTTTCTTACCAAGCCCCGTGGTCATCGACTTGAGGTGCACGGTGACGCCGTTCTTCTTCAGCCAGCGCTCCACCGGACGGGTCAGCTCGGCGTCGTACAGCGGCAGGATGCGCTCCTGCGCTTCAACGACCGTGACCTCGCTACCAAGCTTGGCGAAGGCGATACCCAGTTCCAGGCCGATATAACCGGCGCCGACGATGGCCAGACGTTTGGGCAGCTCGTTCAGCGAGAGGGCTTCGGTGGAAGAGATGACATCGCCGCCGAAGGGCAGGCTTTTCAGTTCGGCCGGGATGGAGCCATTGGCGAGGATGACGTGCTCGGCCTTGATGGTCTGCGGACCTTCGGTGCTCACGACAGTGCAGGTCTTGGCATCGCTGAACACGGCGCGGCCGCTGACGGTGCGCACCTTGGCCTTGGCCAACAGGCCGGTGACGCCGCTGTTGAGCTTGCCGGTGATGCCGTCCTTCCACTTCACCGCCTGGCCCATGTCGAAACTGGCGGCGCCATCGAGCTTGATGCCAATGTTGCCGGCATGGCCCAGTTCATGGAATTTGCTCGCCGCGTGAATCAGGGCCTTGGAGGGAATGCAGCCGCGCAGCAGGCAGGTGCCGCCGAGGCGGTCTTCTTCCACCAGGGTGGTTTCCAGGCCGAGCTGGCCGGCGCGGATGGCCGCGATATAGCCGCCGGGGCCGCCGCCGATGACGAGAACCTTGGTGGTGATGGTCTTGCTCATGCTGCGAATTCCTGTTGTTCCCCTCTCCCTCCGGGAGAGGCGATTATCCCGTACTTGACACTTAATTGATAAGTGTTCATTTGCGGGTAGTCGCCTCTCTTTTAGGAGAGGTTGCTACCAATGTTCAAGAAGCAATGCGGATTAGCTCAGCCTGCGCTGACTACCTTTATATGGTTTTGGCTTTCGCATGCACTCATCGTCCATGCCGTTATGTTCCCGATAATTAGCATTCCAGATCGGCGGTGGTTCATTCTTACTCAAGTCATTAATGACTTTCATTTCCAAACAGAATTCAGTTCTGTGGCGGTCGGTCCCCTCGAAAATATCGTTATATTCGATCCAGCCATAAATGAACAAACGCAGTTCCCCGGTCTCAATTCTCACCCAATCTCTTTTCGGGAATTTTGGCCCATCAATCAAATGCACCATTCCAGGACCGACTACACCTTTGCCAGATTCTTCAAAATCGGGGCTGTCCGGAAAGTCAAAATCACTTGGCAGATATTCTTCTTTGGTGACTTTGTACCAAATATCTGCATCCATATTTTTTGTGTGCGTTTTTCCAGTATTGATGATTTCAATATCTACTTTCCACTCATTAATGATTGGTGGATCAACTTCGTAATTCCATCCAGCGCGCGCGGCAAAGCCTTTGACAGAGACAGAAGCCCGATTCGAGTAGACAGAATCAAGCTTCGATATGTTCAAGGCGATTTGCGTATCCCTGAGAGTGCGTCTCATCAGTCTCAGTTGGTACAAGAACAAAAATGCCTGAAATGCGGCAACGAACCACAAACCGAGAGTCAATTTTGTGTAAGTAGCAGCAGCATCAGCAGCTTTTACCGTTGCTTGATTTGCTTCTTTTTGGTAGTCGTAGGTTTTTGGGGGGCTTGCTTCGGGGTTGTTGACGTTGACTACAACCTGCCCGTTTTGAGGGGCAGCATAATCATTTGTGGATGCCTTACTTTCTGCTCCGCTATGGTTTTGGCGTGGTTCTGGGCGTGAATCCGCCAAAACGCCAAAGGCAATCAATGCTGCCGCCGCGATCCACACTCTCCGCATGGTTCTCTCCTATCGCCGAGTGCGCCTGCGCCCCCGCGCGTGTTGGTGCCTCAGCATCCTGCTACGGCTGCACCGAAAATGTCCGCATTCATGCGGTTGTTGTAGCGAAACTGGAACTCAGCCACGTAGAGCGGCAGGTACTTGGCAGAAACCTTGTGATAGGTGCCGACCACGCCGCGCTTAATCAGGCTCCAGAAGCCCTCTATGGTGTTCGTATGGACCGCACCAGCGACGTACTCGCCAGCGCTGTGCCGCACGACGCCGTGCGTGTATTCGCGGCCCAGGTGACGGTAGCCGCTGTGCTCGTCGGTGCTAATGAGGCTCACTTTGGTGGATACGGCCTCGCGGACGAAGCCGTGCAAAGTTTCCGTATCCGTGGCGGCGATCACGCGGGCGACGACGTTGCCTTTGCGCTGGACTGCGCCGATCACGGCAGTCTTGCCGGCGGTGCCATTCGGATGGCCGCCATCCGGGCCGCCACCGCGCTTGTCTTTGTGCCGGTTGCTGTTCTTTCCGCCGACGTAAGTTTCATCGACTTCCACGAAGCCCATCAACTGCTGAAACTCCACATCCATCAGCGCCGTGCGAATCTTGTGGCACATCATGTGCGCGGTCTTGTAGGAACCGAAACCCATGTAGCGCATCACTTGCAGGGCGCTGATCCCCTTCTTGCTGGTGAGCATCAGGTGGATGACGCGGAACCACTGGCGAAGCGGCTTATTGGTGTTCTCAAAAATCGTGTTCACCAGCACCGAGAAACGGTAGTTGGTGCGATCCGCCGAACAGTTGTTGCAGGTCCAGTGAAAAGGCTTGCTCGGGAGCGCGTGAACCTTCTCGTTAAGGCAGCGCGGGCAGCACACGCCATTGGGCCAGCGTTGCACCTGGAGGTAGGACTTACACGCATCGTCGGTCGGGAACTGCGCTTCAAACTGAGCGACCGTAAGCTGATGAATCTTGTGGTGAAGTGCCATGACGTGTTTACCTCTCAGACCGTGGAGGCATTATGCCAAGCCTGAAACGTAGTGTCAAGTACGGGATAATCGCCTCCGGGAGAGGGGCAGGGGTGAGGGGCACACTCTCAACGAATACAGCGACAGGTGAGAGAGTGCCCCTCACCCGCGCCTGCGGCGCGGCCTCTCCCGGTGGGAGAGGCGAACGTCACTCCATAAACAGCGTGGCGGGATTCTCAAACAGCCGCTTGAGGTGCTGGATGAACTCGGCCGCGTTCCAGCCATCGACGATGCGGTGATCGAAGGAGGAGGAGAGGTTCATCATCAGCCGCGTCACGATCTGGCCATTGCGCACCATCGGCCGCTCAACCATCTTGTTGACGCCGACGATGGCTACTTCCGGGGCGTTGATCACCGGGGTGGAGACGATGCCGCCCATCGGACCCAGGCTGCTGATGGTGATGCTGGAGCCGGACAGCTCCTCGCGGCTGGCCTTGCCGCTGCGCGCGGCCTCGGCCAGGCGCTTGATCTCGGCGGCGGCCTGCCACAGGTCCAGCGTCTCGGCGTGGCGGATCACCGGCACCACCAGGCCGTTCGGCGTCTGCGTGGCGATGCCGATGTGCAGGGCGGACGGGCGGTGCACGATGCCGGCCTCGTCGTCGAAGGTGCCGTTCACTTCGGGATGATCGGGCACGGCGCGCACCAGGGCGCGCGCCAGGAACGGCAGCAGGGTCAGCTTGGCTTGGTCGGGCCGGCGGTTGTCGTTGAGGTGATTGCGCAGCGCTTCCAGCTCGGTGACATCCACTTCCTCGACGTAGGCGAAGTGCGGGATGCGCTGCTTGGAGCGCTGCATCGCTTCGGCGATCTTGCGGCGCAGGCCGATGATTTTGATCTGCTCCACACCTTCGCGCTTCTGCCGCGCATTGGACGCCGCCGCGCCGCCAACCGGCTTGCGCGCGATGAAGGCGTCGAGATCGGCATGGGTGATATGGCCGGCGGGACCGCTGCCGGGGACGTAGGCAAGCTGGATGCCGAGGTCGCGGGCGCGCTGGCGCACGGCCGGGGTCGCCAGGGGTTTCTCGCCTTCGCCGCGCGGCACCAGGGGCACCGGGGCCGTGGCGGCGACTGGCTGTGGCGCCGGTGTTGAAGCCGGGGCGGGAACCGGAGCTGTTACCGGAGCGGGCGCTGTCGTCGGCTTCGCGGGCTTCTCTTTCGCAGCTGGCGCAGGCGCGGCGGGAGCGGCGGCGGGTTCTTCAGCCACACCCTCGCCCGCTATTTCCAGCACCACCATGACCGAGCCCACCGGCACGAAATCGCCGGGACTGCCTTTCAGCTCCATCACCTTGCCCGCATGCGGCGAAGGAATTTCCACCGCAGCCTTTTCAGTCAGCACGTCGACCAGGGGCTGGTCTTCCTTGACCGTGTCGCCGACGGCGACGCGCCAGGTGGCGATCTCGGCTTCGGTGATGCCTTCGCCGATATCCGGCAATTTGAATGTGAACTGGCCCATGTCAGGACTCCATCACCAGGGCCAGCGCCGCGCGCACGCGGTCGGGGCCGGGAAAGTATTGCCACTCGAAGGCGTGCGGGTACGGCGTGTCCCAGCCGGTGACGCGCTGCACCGGTCCTTCGAGATGATGGAAACAGTGTTCCATGACCAGGGCCATCAGCTCGGCGCCCAGGCCGGAGGTGCGGCTGGCCTCGTGCACGATGACGCAGCGGCCGGTCTTCTTCACCGAGGCCTCGATGGTCTCGACGTCGACCGGGAACAGGGTACGCAGGTCGATCACCTCCACGTCGAGGCCGGACTCGGCCACGGCGGCGAGCGAGACGTGGACCATGGTGCCGTAGGTGAGGATGGTGGCGGCACTGCCTTCGCGCACTACCGCGGCCTGGCCCAGCGGAATCTTGTAATAGCCCTCCGGCACCTCGCTCTGCGGGTACTTGGCCCAGGAGCTGAGCGGGCGGTCATGGTGGCCGTCGAAGGGGCCGTTGTAGATGCGCTTGGGCTCAAGGAAGATCACCGGATCGTCCTCTTCGATGGAACTGATCAGGAGACCCTTGGCGTCGTAGGGATTGGACGGCATCACCGTCTTCAGGCCGGAGACGTGGGTGAAGATCGACTCCGGGCTCTGGCTGTGGGTCTGGCCGCCGAAGATGCCGCCGCCGCAGGGCGTGCGCACCGTGATCGGCGCCCAGAACTCGCCGCCGGAACGGTAGCGCAGGCGCGAGGCCTCGGACACCAGCTGGTCGAACGCCGGCAGGATGTAGTCGGCGAACTGGATCTCCGCCACCGGGCGCAAGCCGTAGACGCCCATGCCGATGGCGGTGGCGATGATGCCGGCCTCGCAGATCGGCGTATCGAAGACGCGGGTGCGGCCGTGTTTTTGCTGCAGGCCGGCGGTGGCGCGGAATACGCCGCCGAAGTAACCGACGTCCTCGCCGAAGATCACCACATCCGGATCGCGCGCCAGCATCACGTCCATGGCGGAGTTGATGGCCTGAATCATGTTCATTGTTGCCATGGCTTAGTACCCCGCCTCCTGCCGTTGCTTGCGGAGGTGCCAGGGCATGTCCTTGAACACATCCTCGAACATGGTGCTGGGGCTGGCCGGCTGGGTGCCGAGCGTGCCGAGGCTTTCCGCTTCTTTCTGCGCGGCTTTCACATGCTCTTCCAGCTCGGTGACGAGGGCGGCGTGCTGCTCCTCGCTCCACTCGCCGATGTGGATCAGGTGCTGCTTGAGCCGCGCGATGGGATCGCCCAGCGGCCACTTCTCGGCCTCGTTCTCGGGGCGGTACTTGGAGGGATCGTCGCTGGTGGAATGCGCCGCGGCGCGATAGGTGAACAGCTCGATCAGGGTCGGGCCGTGATTGTCGCGGGCGCGCTGCGCGGCCCAGCGGGTGACGGCGTAGACGGCAAGGAAATCGTTGCCGTCGACGCGCAGGCCGGGCAGGCCGTAGCCCACGGCGCGCGCGGCGAAGGTGGTCTCGTCGCCGCCGGCGAAGCCCTGGTAAGAAGAAATGGCCCACTGGTTGTTGACCACGTTGAGCACCACCGGCGCGCGGTACACGGCGGCAAAGGTGAGGGCGTGGTGGAAGTCGCCCTCGGCGGTGGTGCCGTCGCCGACCCAGGCGGCGGCGATGCGCGTGTCGTGCTTGTAGGCCGAGGCCATGGCCCAGCCCACCGCCTGCGGAAACTGGGTGCCGAGGTTGCCGGAGATGGAGAAGAAGCCGACGTCGCGCACCGAGTACATGATCGGCAGCTGGCGGCCCTTGAGGCGGTCGCCGGTGTTGTTGTAGATCTGGCACATCAGGTCCAGCAAGGGCCAGTCGCGCGCCACCAGCAGGCCCTGCTGGCGATAGGTGGGAAACAGCATGTCCTTGGGATCGAGCGCGTAGGCCTGCGCCACCGACACTGCTTCCTCGCCGGTGCACTTGATGTAGAACGAGGTCTTGCCCTGACGCTGGGCGCGGATCATGCGCTCGTCGAAGGCGCGGGTCAGCAGCATGGCGCGCAGGCCCTTACGCAGGGTGTCGGCATCCAGATGGGGATTCCATTCGCCCACGGCGTTGCCGGACTCGTCCAGTACGCGCACCAGGTCGTAGGCGCAATCGCGCAGCTGCGCCGCCGGGGCGTCGATGGCCGGGCGCGGCTGGCTGCCGGCCTTGGGAATGACCAACTTGCTGAAATCGGGCGCATCGCCCGGCCGGGCGGTGGGCTCGGGGATGTGCAGGCTCAGCGGGCTCTGCGGCTTTTGGGGGGAACTGCCTTTGTTCATTCTCTCCTCCTTTGGTCCCGCTCGGCCGGCGGCAAGGCCGGGCGGGCGGGGCAGACAAGCCATGATGCGCGGACTCCGCCTGGAGTGCGCACGGGTTGCCGATTGTTCACTTCAGCATAAACCTTTCTGCGGGTATTTCTTCCTTGATTTTCCCGGCAAGCTGCGCATTGTTGGGATAATATCCCCGGTAAATGTCATATTGAGGAACAAATGTCCGAAACGCTCGACGCTCTCGATCTGCGCATCCTGGAACTGCTGCAGCAGGACGTGACCACGCCGGTCAACGATATGGCCGAACGGGTGGCTTCGTCCAAGTCGGTGGTGTGGCGCCGCGTCCAGCGCTTCCTCGACAGCGGCATCATCAAGCAGCGCGTGGCGGTGCTCGATACCAAGAAGGTGGGGCTGGGCGTGACGGTGTTCGCCCACGTCAAGATGGCGCGGCACGGCAAGAATGCGCTGCACAAGTTCGTGCAGGCGATCAACCGCCATCCCGAGGTGGTGGAGTGCCACACCCTGATGGGTGACGTGGATTTCCTGCTGAAGATCGTGGTGCGCGACGTGGATCGCTACCAGCAGTTCGTGTGGAACGAGCTGTCGCAGATCGAGGGTGTGCGCGAGGTCAGCTCTTCGATTTCATTGAACCAGCTGATCGACGCCAATCGGCTGCCGCTGGAGATATCGGAGTAAAGCCGGGGGCTTATAAACAATTAGTTGGGTCATACCGGCGCAAGCCGGTATCCAGAGCGACGCAGTGCGCGCTCCGAATCCCTGGATACCGGCTTGCGCCGGTATGACGCTACTGAATTGGCTTTGAACGGAATCGTTACTGGTCGCTTCAGCAGCCAGCTGCGCTATTCCGCGTGCGCGGCTTCGGCTTCGTCGCGGCCGCGCTGCCGGCGCTCGGCTTCCTGGCGCGCCTCTTCGATCTGGGCCAGCACGCCGTCGACATCGGCCTCGGTCTGGTCGTGCACGAACAGACCGGTGAGTTCGGTGTCCGGGCGCAACTTTCTGGTCTGGAACAGCTTCCAGATCTCGAAGGCGTATTCGGTTTCGAGCAGTTCGGGGGCGTAGCGGCCGCAATAGGCGGTGATGTTGTCGACGTCGCGCTGCAGCATGGCGAAGGCGTTGTTGTTGCTCGCCGCATCGACGGCCTGCGGCAGGTCGATGATGACCGGCCCGTTGGCATCGAGCAGCACGTTGTATTCGGACAGGTCGCCATGGATCAGGCCGGCGCAGAGCATCAGCACGACCTGCCGCATCAGGAACAGCTGCCACTCGCGCGCCTGCTCGGGCGTGGCCTGCACGTCGTTGAGGCGGGGCGCGGCGTCGCCGTGTTCGTCGGTGATGACTTCCATCAGCAGCACGCCGTTGAAGAAGCCGTGCGGCTTGGGTACGCGTACGCCGGCGGCATCGAGGCGGTAGAGCGCGTCGACCTCAGCGTTCTTCCAGGCCGCTTCCTGCTCCTTGCGGCCGTGGCGGCTGCGCTTGCCCATGGCGCGCGCATCGCGGCTGCCGCGGGCCTTGCGGCCTTCCTGGTATTCGGCGAGCTTGTGGAAGCCGCGATGATTGGCGTTCTTGTAGACCTTGGCGCAGCGGATCGTGGTACCGCTGGCGACGAGGTAAACAGACGCTTCCTTGCCGCTCTTGAGCGGGCGGATCACCTCGTCGATGATGCCGTCTTCAATCAGCTCTTGCAGGCCTGGCGGGGTTTTCATGGAGCACCATGAGGACCGGAATGGGGGTGTGGGTTGCAGCTGGGACCGGGTACTACAAAAAAAGAAGCCGCGACCGAAGTCGCGGCTTCCTTCAATGCTTGCGGCATTGTTACCAAATTTACAGGGGACGGATCTGCGTCGCCTGCATGCCCTTCGGGCCGCGCGCGGCCTTGTACTCGACGCGCTGGCCTTCGGTCAGGGTCTTGAAGCCGCTGCCCTGCACTTCCTTGAAGTGGGCGAAGAGGTCTTCACCGCCTTCGCTCGGGGTGATGAAGCCAAAACCCTTGGCGTCGTTGAACCACTTCACGGTACCGGTAGATACATCGCTCATTACTAATTTCCTTTGACGATTGCGCGGGCACGCCGCCCGCAAGGCTGCAGGCCATCAAGAAAAAAGCTGAGTGAGATTCGAGCCCGACAGAAACTGAGGGAAACCGCGCTGAACTAAGCTGCTTGAGCGACTGCGGGGGCCACGATACGCGCTTGGGGCCGAAAAGTCGAATCCGCGGCACAGCGGTGCGCCGCGGATTTGCCCCTGCAAGTACCGCAATTACTGGCTGCGGCGGCTGGCGTTCTGCGCCGAGTAGGAGTGCGTCGCCAGCTTTTCGTCACGGTCCTTGACGTCGATGCAGACCGTTGCGGTGGGGCGCACCAGCAGCCGCGGAATGCCGATCGGCTCGCCGGTCTTGGCGCAGTAGCCGTAGTCCTTGGAATGGATCAGGCGCAGGGATTCGTCGATCTTGCGCAGCAGCAGGGCTTCGCGTTCACGCAGGCGCAGATCGAGGAAATGCTCCTCTTCTGCGGTGGCGCGATCCGCCGGGTCGGCGTGTGTTTCATTCTGGTGCAGGCGCTCCTTGGAGCCCTGCTCCCGGCCGAGCATTTCTTCGCGCATCTCGGTCAGGCGCCGGCGGAAGAAGTCCAGCTGGGCCTCGTTCATGTAGTCGGATTCCGGCATCTTGCGGATTTCGGCTTCGGTCAGCGCGTGCACCGGCTTGGCGGACGGCTTGCGGGCCGCGACGGGTTTGGCGGAGGTATTTGGCACGTCAGGCTTCTTCATGAAAAAAATGAAATGAGGATGTGGAACATTTTGCAGACACGAAACGGCGCCGGGGCGGGACCGCTTGCAGCCACCGCTGCAACCCGGTGACAGCCGGCACTTGAGCCAGAGCGCCGGTCCGAAGCTGTGCTTCAAGACCTTCCGGCGGGGCCATGGTTCCCGCGCCATCCGCTTGCGGTGCAAGCCGGTGGCACCCCGTTTCGGTCAACTCTTGCATGTTTCGTCCCTCCTCGGAACAAAAACATGAATCGCCCGATCAACATCCGATCGCGCGGCGGCAAGCATACTATTAACGGGCATGCAATGACGCCATGTCTGACAAGCGGCGGGAAATCGCGCACTCAAGCCGAAACGCCTGGCGCATCGGGACAAGAGGGTGCGATCAGCGCATACTCGAAGCGACTGGCGCCCACCTTGCCTTGGTGTTCGCAGTTTGAGGATCGCACCAGACGGGCGTTGCGCATGCGGCCGCCGCTGCTGCGAAACAGGATCGCGATCGAATCGTCTCCCCGTAGCATGGCCCTGCCGCCGCAATCCCCTCCGGCACCAGGAACGGGCGCGGCGCCGTCCATCAGGAATTGAAGGAATGGTAATGATCGGCGGCATGAAAATCATGTCGGTGAAACCGGGCCGCGAGAGGCAGTTTGAACAGTTGTTCCGGGAACTCCGCGAAGAGATACGCAAGAACGAGCCGGGGTGCATGGCGTATGTGCTGCTCAGCTCGCGCATGAACCGGGATTCCTATGTTTTGCATGAACAGTATGTCGACCAGGCCGCGCTGGATGCACATCGGGCGTCCGCCTACGGCGCGCGCTATTTTCCGGTGATCCGCTCGCTCCTCACCGGCATTGAAATCGAATACTTCGACGGCGTGGTGGAGTAAGCCGCAGTTGCGGCGACGAAGGTTTGCGCAGCCGGCTCCATCAATGAAAAAGCCGACCTTAAGTCGGCTTTCTCATTGATGTGGCGGAGAGGAAGGGATTCGAACCCTTGTGGGGATTTTCGTCCCCCATCCGATTTCGAGTCGGCGCCGTTATGACCGCTTCGGTACCTCTCCGGGTTT
>Ga0302310_10002121_pt1 | contig 16250 bp, 18 predicted proteins | sample III_Palsa_N1_2_FD_200451 | JGI IMG/M metagenome (GOLD analysis project Ga0302310, IMG submission 200451) | Peat permafrost microbial communities from Stordalen Mire near Abisko, Sweden - III_Palsa_N1_2 | ecosystem: Environmental > Terrestrial > Soil > Palsa > Peat permafrost | place: Sweden...
AGCAAGTCCCACATCCGCAAGAGCAAGATCGCGCGCGCGGTCTGGCATTACTCGACAGCGAAACGCGCGAGACCTTGGGTCGCAAGCGCTGGCGACAGCCACCGCTGAGTCGCGCGGGGCTGTCGCTCGTGCTGGCTTTGGTCTTGGTATTGCACGTACTGTTCGCACTGGTGCTGTGGTACGAAATGCAACTCAAGCCGCAGCAACTGGCGGCGGCGCCTGTCGAAAGCGAGCAGGCGCTGGTCGTGCGTTTTATCGATCACCCCAGCGCGCCGGCCGCCGCGCCACCGCCTGAGCCACCCGCGCCATCCAAGTTGGCGCCGCCGCAGCAGGCAGTACCCCCTCGCGCTCGTCCCGTGGTGCACGAAAAACCACATCGTGATGCGATGGTCGTGCAGGATCATGAAGCAGCCCCTGCGCCAGCGGCCTCCGTGGCCACGCCGTCCGCCGCCAGTTTGTTCGCGAAAGATGGTTCGGTGCAGCTAGCGCCGACGCAGACCACTTACGCCACAACAAACCCCAAGGCAGCATCGACCAAGCCATCCGGCGATAGTCAGATCATGCAGCACGACTACAACCAGATGCATACCAAGACCACCCGCTTCGAAAAATATTTCCCGCCACCGAACGAAACGGCGGGTGGCAAGGTGGGGCGGCATGTCGGTGATGCGATCAAGGCGATCGCCAACAGCATCTGCGATCCCAAGAAACCTGGTTTCAATCCGCTATGCGGCACGCCGCCCATACCGCCCTCGCCCAAGGATGGCGACGAGCGCCTCAACATGCCGTCGCGGTCACTGGCCGACGACCCGAATCCGCCCAAGCCGCCGCCGCTATCGACCTGTTTCGCCGAGTACCGGGAGACCAAGCCGTTGTCGTACGGCTGCCCCATAAACACGCCTGATCTGGCCTTCAAGGCCGACGTGCGTCAATGCATCGATCTGTATCGTGCTGGCAGGTATCTCAAGCCATGGTGCCCCGCCGATACGCCCAAGCGCGCAGCGGCTGAGTCATCGACGCCAGCGGACTCTTCGAGCGTCAGTTTGCACTGAGCACGGTCGAATACACGTAGCGGCGGGTCTCAGAAAACTGGGAAACGGAAAGTCGGAAGGGAAAACCGGGACGGCTATCCGAAACTCTCTTCAACACCAACGCGCCCTGGGCCGGGACGATTTCCGCGCCATGGTCGAAGCCAAAACCCAACGCTTCGCCGGCATGCGACCCGCTTATCGTGCACGTCCCCCAAAATCAAACGATCTACAAGTACAAGTCACGCACCACCCTCATCCCAGGCGCCAATGCGCTGTCAGAAATTGTCCCTGATACCTTTTTCCTACTCGACCTGCCCGGCTTTCCGGAACATGTCTAATGCCGCAGGGTGCGCGCAGCGACATCGCCGGCAAAGGCCAACGCCACGAAACCCAGGCATAGCGCGCAAATACCCGTCCAACCCGCCATGGCCCATGCCAAGCCCGCACCTGCGGCACCGACGCTGCCACCGACGAAGAACACGCCGACAAATAAACCGTTGAGCCGACTGCGCGCCTCGGGCATGAGCATGTTGACCGCGCGGCGGCCGATCGTCTGATCACCCACCGCGCCGGCATCGATCGTGATCGCGGCGAGGACGAGTAAACCCAACGCTAGGAATGGATGGGAGCGAATGTCGAACCCGAACCACCCGGCACCGGCGATACCGGCGAGCAAGATGCCGGCGAGCAGCACGACATGCGCAATGCGCATTCCCACCACGCCATAGCCCTTATCGCCGGCGCGACCTGCCAGTGGTGCGACCACCGTGCCGGCGACACCGGCCAGCGCGAATGCCGCGGCAGCATTCGCACTCAATGCGAACGGCGGTTGCACCAGCAGCACCGCCACGCCGGTCCAGAACGCCGAAAACGCCGCCATCACAAAAGCAGCCGACACGGCGTATCGCCGAAGGACACGCTCGCGCTGCCACAAGGCCCAGAGCGACCTGATGAGCACACCGTAGCTATGACCAAAATCAGGGCGACGCTGCGGCAGCTTGACCAGAAGCACCACAGCAACCAAGGCATCGAGTGTGCCCATCAACACATAGAACGATCGCCAGCCAAAATGGCCTGCCACCGTGCTGGCGAGGGGGCGCGAAAACAAAATGCCCAGCATCAAGCCGCTCATGACGCTGCCGACGGCGCTGCCGCGACGGTCGGGATGGGCCATGGAGGCGGCAAGCGGCACCAATACCTGGATGGCGCACGACGTCGTGCCGGCCACGCAAGCGGCGAGCAGGAACACGGACGCATTAGGCGCGAGGCCTGCCAGCACCAACATCACGGCGCAGACGAAGGTTGTGGTCACCGCCAGGCGACGGTTCTCTGTCAGATCGGCCAGGGGTACCAGGAAGACCATGCCCAGCGCATAGCCAAGCTGAGGCAGCGTGGCCACCAGACCCGATAGCGCCGGCGGAATACCCAGGCTGTGCGCGATGGGCGCCGTCAGCGGTTGCGCGGCTGAGAGGTTCACGATCATCACGCTGACCGCGAACGCGAATAGCAGCGTCATGCCGCGTGTCAGAGTGACGACATGTTCGGCTGGGATGGGAGTGGTGAGTACGGCATTGGCATCGGTGGACATGAGGGGCATTTGCGGCGACGAGGGCGCTGAGGTTAAATACCCTGGACCCATGCAGCAATTGAATAATAATCATAAAGACTATGTGCATATCGCATTTATGAGAGCCGCCGATGAATACCCATGATTTAACCGCCTTCATCGCCGTGGTAGACGCGGGCTCCATCGTGCAGGCAGCCAACCGCCTGCATCTGACCCAGCCGGCCATTACGCGTCGCGTGCAGTCACTGGAGGCCTTGCTCGGCGTCGAACTGCTGGACCGGCAATCCAAACCGCTGCGCCCGTCATCGGTGGGTAGGGAGGTCTACGCCAAGGGACGCCAGCTGTTACGTGCCGAAAGCGAATTGATGGCGACCGTAGACCCCGCGGTGGAACCGGAAGGCGAATTGCGGCTCGGCATGCCACCGTATCTCGCGGACATGATGCTGGCCACGCCGGTCGACCGGCTGCGCGAAGCCTACCCACGTTTGGCACTACGCATCCAGACCAGTTGGTCGCCATCGCTGACTGCATCGCTAGAGGGAGACCAACTCGATGTCGCCGTGCTCGGTTACGCCAACGGGGCCGCGCCGCCTGCCTCGCTTGTCGCGACCTCATTTTCGTCGCAACCGATTCGCATCGTCGCTGCGCCTTCCCTGGGGTTGCCAGCGAAGGTCGACGTGCGCGGTTTGGCGGGCTTCTCCTGGGTGCTCAGCCAGAGCGGTTGCGGCATGCGCTCGGCACTGCGCAGCGCGTTGGAAGTTGCTGGGCTACCGTTTGACGTAACGGTCGAAGCGGCGGGCTCGGAATTGCAGTTGTCGCTGGTAGCGCGCGGCGCCGGCTTGGGCATGGTCACCGCCGACCTGCTTGAACGCAGCGTCTATCGGCATCAGCTCAAAATCCTCACCGTGACCGATTTCCGACCCGAGGTCGCAGCTTGGCTGGTGCACCGTGCACTGCCGCCAAGGCTTGTTGCGCCGGTCGCGCTCTTGCTCGAGGAGTTGCAAAAACTACCGATGGCACGCCCCGCAAGAAAGCGGCGTGCTTAGAGCTTGCACAAGATCGGATGCGTGTTTCGACACGCAGGCACCGACACTTCTTCCTTCCGTCTTGCGTCGATAATGCCGGGCTGTAGCGGTCAACTCATCCCGGACGCGGGGTTAAGTTTTTCCTAGGCAACTGTCGACAAAAGGTGTCAGGAACAATTTGAACGCCGGCAAGTTCGAGGCGTGGAAGTCGGGCCATGCCCGACAGGATCACTCGCTGCCCGCTCCGCGATGATCAGCGCAAGCCGCGTCCCAGCCTCATCTCAAGAGCCAATGCGCTGTCAGAAATTGCCCCTGACACTTTTTTTCTTACAGCGGCGTCGGCATCAATTACACCGACCAGTTCTCAGTCTTGTCGCGTGCTCCGATAAAGCTATGGATTGTTCGTAACGCATCACACCGCACCAACGAATGAATAAGTGATCGAGAAGATCGATCGCCGCATTGTCGCCCTACGATCGCGTACGCGGTGCGGGACCTCCTCCTACCCTTTGAGAGCATTTATGAAAAAGACACTATCTTTCGGCATCGGCGCGTTGTCGCTGATGATTGCTACCGCGGTCGCGGCACAGAATGCGACGTGGAGTGACAATCACGCCGTTGTCGTTACTGCGACCAATGCATCGACCAACGACTTGCTCATCTACAACACGCAAGGTGTGTTGCAAGCAACGATCCCCACTCGCGGTTCAGGCGGCGCTACCGGTAATGCTGGCGGTATCACGCAGGATCGTGATCGCTTAGCGGTCATCAATTTTGGCTCAGGCAACGTGACGGTGTTTAGCAAAGACACCGAGAATCTCGGCCTACGTTTCGAGAAGCTGGTTCCCGCACTGACCAATCCGGTGAGTGTCGCGCTCGCAAACCATCATCTTTACATTCTGACGACGAGCTACATCGAGTCCCATCGTATCGATCAGAATGGCGTGGCATCGGTGGCCGATGGCAAAGCGAAGCTCATCGTCGGTGATGGGTCCGCCGCGCAAGTCGGGGCGCTGCAAGGTCAATTGATCCTGAGTGAAAAGAGCAATGTCATCGAGACCGTCCATTTGAACGAAGACGGCGCGATCAACGGCAACACCAAAGAGGTCGCGAACATTCCGTCAAACGTCAACGCGCCCTTCGGACTCGCCACGCGGGCTAATGACGCTTACGTGAGCATCGCTCATGCTAACGAGCTTAGCTTGGTGCGCAATGACGCGGTGGTCACCGTTACCAGTTCCGGCACGCAGAATGCGCCGTGCTGGGTAACGCTTGACGGACCTTTCTTGTTCTCGGTCAACGCAGCAAGCAAGACCGTCTCGCGCTACGCCGTGTATGGCGAGAAAATCATTCAGGATGCCCCAGTGGTGGCCACGATTGCTAGCGCCCCGACCGATATCGCGTATCGCAGCGACGTGGCTGCTGTGATCGATGGGAGTGGTTCGGCTTCGCATGTATCGATCTATAACGTCGATGGTGATGGCAACTTCACTCTGAACGGTTTTGCGACCATCAACTCCCCGGCGGCGAACGGTGTCGCTATCGTGCGCAACGATCAGCGTAACTACTAAGCGTGAACTGACCGGCGCCGCAGCAATGCGGCGCCTCTATTGATAGAAATTGTCCCTGACACCATTTTTGTATTCACCAGAGTTCAAACGCGCAGCAGCCGAGTCGTCGATGCCGGCGGCTTCCGCGAGCGTAGGAAACAGGGACGGAGGCTGAGGCCTCCCGTTTTCGGTTTCCGATCAGCGCCATTTATGAATTTAGTCAGATGCGCAAGTTGCGTTATCTCGTAAAGCCCATAGTCCGTGGATTCCATGCGCCGTTTACGCCCAGAGCTTTGCTCTGCTCTGCCCAGAACCGACCCATATGAAAATCGACGTTTGGATCAATTGGAGCTAACACGTTTCCATGAGCGGCCATCAGTTTCGCTTCTATCAATAAATCCGGTGACTTGTTCGTTTGCATTACGCTGAAAGACCCTGCGCAGGTACACGTTGTCGGGCTGAAAAAGTACATCGCGCGTTTCAGCCATCAATTCGGTGAGCGGCTGTCCAGACCTTCCTCCAAGAATGCGATTGCCATCTCGCTGGATGATGTACGTTTTATCGGCGCTTTGATAAGTACCCACTAGCTCATCGATTTGTGGAGAAGAAAGCGAAACGGGTGGTGGATTAATGCGAATGCGATCGGTATGCACCACCCTAAGCTTCCATTCACCGTGAATTCGCTGCCAAGTCTCGGTCATGAGTAGATGTGAATGGCTTTCATCAACGCCTCCTGGCCGTTGCGGTACATCGTCTTGATGAAAAACCTGTGCCGTATCGCCAATGATCTTGACTTCGTAGTTATGGATGATGAGCGGCATCAATCCATCCTCTTCAAGTTCGCTTAGGAATTGCGCTCGACGAGCGACGTTCCCTTCCTCGACATACATGAAGTCGGACGTGGTTAGTCGTGCCCACGTATCTCGATCGCCGCGATGAACCGCGTTCAGCAGCAATGTGTCGTTTGCGTAAAGCACCTTCCTTACATCTGAAGGCGCATCAACGGCTTGAGCAGACGCAGTTGCGCTATTCGCAGCATAAATCAGACAGCCGGCAGCTATAACGCAGCATTGTTTGACTGCTCTTTTTAAAGTTTTCATCGATGTATACCTCATAGCCATACGTGTAAACCGATCCCGCTCCGGCACCATCGCGACTGGCTGATGGGTAGCATCGTCGACGATGGTCAGAGACTTGATGACACGGCCTTCGGCCATGCGATCGAACATGAAATCCATCGACCACACCTCGTTCGCGGTGCGTGGCCGAGAAGACCCTTGGTCGCCCTGTCAGCTTGCGGCGCCCCGGAAGACCGCGGCACGAGGGCACGGGGCAGCACGGAATTTAGCTTCCTTCATCCCTTTTGCTCTGCTACTGCTACCGGTGCGCACCAATCAAAGCTCTGGTACGTCCCCCGACTCAAACAACACTCGCGGTGCGCCGTAGTCTCCGCTGTCTTCGTCTACGTCCATGCTGTAGGCGACGACACCGGCATGCTTGTCGGCCAGCAGCCCTGCCCTGCGCTTCGCCTCATCAGCCGTTTTGAACTGCAGGACTTGGCTCGGTTTCAAGCCATTCTTCACCCGGTCGAAGGGCTGCACTACGTGGATCGTTTCCATATTTGCTCCTAGGTTGAAGCAAGTATGACGGGTTGATATATCAGCACGACAAAGGTCAGAGTCACCTTTCATGAGAAAGCTCACTCTGGCCCAGTTTCGATTTAACTTCTTCCGTCCCCGTTTCCGGTCTCCCGTTGGTTGGAAGGCGTGGATCGCGGTCAGCTCCGCGCCGTATGAAAGGTGATCGCGTAGCCATCGGGATCAGCGGCGACGAAGAAGCGACCGAAGGGGCCGTCGGCCAGTGGGCTGAGGATCGCGCCGCCCCGCTCAACAATGAGGTCGTGCAGTGCGTCGGCGTCGTCGCATGCGATCCAGAGCACCATGCCCACACCGAGCGGCCCGACTTCGGGAAGCGGACGAAGAGGCTCTCGCAGCGCCAGCGGGATCGGCACGGTCTTGAGAACGACGGCGCCGGGCGGACTCTGCGCCGCGGCCTTGAACCCAAAGATCTCCACATAGAACTTGCTGGATGCAGCGAGGTCGCGCACTTGCAAGGCAATGAAGTCAGGGCCGATTGGCGTTGTCATGTGAGCTCCTGTCGATTAATATCAGTGGACTGATATTAATATAAGGGTACTGACATGTCAACATCTAAAGTGGTGCCTCGCAGCGGAGCCGACTGGATTGGCTACAACCTGAAGATCACGCAACATCGTTTGCGGCACCGCTTGGATGCCGAACTCGCGCGACTCGGCATCACCGCATCGCAGAACGCCGTCCTGCTCGCCGTCGCCGGCAACCCGCGTATCTCGAATGCCGAGCTGGCTCGAGCGGCGTTCGTGACGCCGCAGACCATGCAGGCAATCCTCGTCAACCTCGAGCGCGGAGGCCTGATCGCGCGCCGTCCGCATCCGGAGCATGGCCGGGTCATCATGACCGAACTGACGAAGGCGGGCCAAAAGGCAGTCGCCGAGGGCGCAAAGGCGGCCGACGTGGTTGAGCGACAGATGCTTTCCACGCTGTCAGCAAAAGAGGCCAGCCTGCTTTGCGAGCTGCTCAAGCGTTGTGCTGCCGCCCTGTCTGTTGAGCCGTCCGATACCCGAAAGCCTGCGCGAGCGAGTCATCGGAGCGACTTGGCATAGTCGCTTCAAGCACGATTACCACGAAACACTTTGGTGGCGGCAGGCTTCGCATTACCGTCGGGTCAAACGCTGTCAGAGTGTCCCTGCCACCTTTTTGCTCTGACCCGGTTAGCTCACCAGGAGACGATCAATCATTGGCGTAAGGCGTGCCCGCCATCATCGTCGCCAGCCCGATGGCGCCTTTATCCACGATCGCCAGTAGAACCTTGTGGGCTGAAGCGGTTTTGCGGGTTTTTTGATAAGTCTTATGGGCCTCCAACATGGCCACGCCCCACGTAGCGACCTGGATGGCTGCGACGAGATGAGCGTCCGCGTCGCCCGGCGCGCGGCCAACCGATTCCGCCATCGCCACTGACACTTCCCGGATGAGCTCGTCGCGGATTGTGCGAGCCCGGGCTTTCAGCGATTCACTGGCCTCTATGGTCTCGATAAACAGCTGGCTCTGATCGCAAAACTCGACATATGGCCTGCGCTTCGCCACCGCGTGATGGGCAAACGCACGCAGCGCATCGATGGGCGAAACCTTTGGATCCCTGGTGCGCAATGCCTGGATGAGTTCTTCCCGACCTTCCGCATCGAGGTCGAAAAACATGTCCTCCTTTCGCGGGAAATGATTAAACACCGTCATCCGGCTGACGTCGGCCGCCTCCGCAATGGCATCCACCGTGACGCGATCGAAGCCCCGCTCGAAAAACAGGCGCGTGGCGACGTCCGAGATCGAGGTTCGGGTTGCAAGGCGCTTGCGCGTTCGACGGGCCGGAGGCGTTGACATCAGGACTCATACTCTTAATAATTATACTTAGTATAATTTTAGACTTGGTTTACATAATACGCGACTGCCTTCTACGGCGTTGTTTGGCCGTCGCAGATGATGCCCCGCCTAACCCAACCTATGGAACCTCATCAATGAATCGGAGTGTCCTGATTTGCGGCGCCAGCTTTGCTGGCCTTTCGACGGCTTACTGGATGGCGACATTCGGCTACCGGGTCACTGTGGTTGAGTTGGCTTCGGGGCCCAAGAAGGGTGGCACACCCGTCAATATCCAAGACCGAACCATCGATATCGTCAAGCGCATGGGTCTTCTTGACCAGATCCGCGAGCAGGCCTTGAAGATGGAGGTCATGGAGTTCAAAAACGCCGCCGATGTCACGGAGCGATCAAGCATCCGCCAACAACCTGTAGGCAACGACGCGCACGACGAGTATGAGATCGAGCGCGACGTGCTGCTCGAGATGCTCTTCGACGCCGTCGAGGACAAAGTTGAGTTTATGTTCGGCGACTCCATCCACTCATTGACCGACGAGACGCACCAGGTTGCTGTGAGCTTTAAGCGAAACAAGCAGCGTACGTTTGACTTGGTCATCGGTTGCGACGGCGTCCACTCCACGGTTCGACGGCTTTGCTTCGGCGACGAAGCGCAGTTCTTGCGTTATTTGGGCGCGTACTTTTCGATCACGATCGTGGACCAGTCGCTGATCCCCGAAAACACGACGCAAATGTATAACGAGCCTGGCATAGCGGTGATGCTCAATGCCTACAACCAGAAAACGGACATCTGTCTGTGTTTTCAGTCAGAGGATGAAATTCCTCATGACTATCGCAACGAGGATGAGCAGCGTCGAATCATTGCGGAGCGATTTGCCAACGTGGGTTGGCGAACGCCGGAATTGCTCGCCCAAGTGCGTCGCTCCGACAGCTTTTATTTTGACAAGCTGTGCCACACGACCATGCCCTCGTGGACGAAGGGCAGGATCGCCCTGGTCGGTGATGCCGCGTACTGCCCTTCCCCGGCCGCCGGTCGCGGCGGGTCACTGGCCATCGACGGTGCGGCGGCACTGGCCGACGCGTTCGTTGCTTGCGCTGGCGATTTCGAGCGCGCGTTCGAACAATACAACCAATCGTTTCGACCGTTCGTCGATCAGATCCAGGCCGAAGTGATCGAGGTCGAGCTCGATTTCTTTATTCCGCGCACCGCCGAAGCGATCCGCGAAAGAAATGCGGGCACCGGGCCTCTGATTTAGCGAGGCGCTTCCCTGCGCTCCTAATGAGTAAAGGTGTCAGGGACAATTCGAGCGCCGCAGGATCAGTAGCCGATGCTGGTGGCATGCCTGTGGAATCGGTCGTCTGCACAAGGGGATGCGCCCGAGCTGTTTTCATTTGCAGCTATCATCGACGAGCCGTCGCCCGAGGTCGCCATCGTTGGCGATGACCGCTGCATCATCCAGATCAAACCCGAATACGTCGACGCGTGGCTCAATCCCGAGCCGAACCAGCTGTACGCGCTGCAAGCCATCTTCGATGACAAGCCGCGGCCGTTCTACGCGCATCGTTTAGCCGCCTAGGCTTCCAGACACGGTACGGTACCGATCCGCCCAGAGTATTTTTTTAACGAAGAACCCACTATGGTCGACCTCCATCAAGGTGGTTGAGAGAGGGTGTATGCCGGATACAAAGCTCGCGTCGTGGCAAAGAGAGGTTGAACGATTGCTCGAGGAGCATCTGGCGCAAGGCGATGGCGATTTAGTCGCCTTAAGCGATGCGCTGAGCCAAGCCACGGATCATGTTCATGTCAGGGGTGAGCTGGCAAGAAAAGCGGAAGAAGCGCGTGCGTCCTATCGTCGCTGGCTGGTCGCGGAAAGCGAGCTCTACTCGGCAATTCTGATCGGGTGGCCGCCAGGTCACCACACGCCGGTGCACGATCATGACGGGCTATGGGGTATTGAGCTGGTGCTTGCCGGCAGACTCCACGTCGACGAATTCGAAACGACCGATGCGTCCGTCAAAGCGGTTCGCTCGATCGATCTCGAGTGCGACAAGGCTGTAGTTTTCGAAAATGCCGCGTATGCCCACGCGTGCTCCAATCCATCCGCTTCGTCTCCCGCGTTAAGCCTGCATATTTATGGCGGGGCGCTGCTGGCCTACGACGTATTTCCCGGTGCTGATACCGCGACCCGCGAAAGGAAATCGACTTCTACAGAGCCGCTTTGACGAGTTCGCGAGTCTGGGGTTTTGCACTGAGCACGGTCGAAACCTGATCTGCTTGTCTCTACTCGTTTTCGCTCAAAGCTTCTGTGCTTCGATCCGGTCGAAGACTTCCCGCACAGCAAGCGCCGCGTTGAAGACGACCTCACCCAGTGTCGATACGGTCTGTGGATGCAGGGGCTCTTCACAGCCAATCGTGATCACGTCGCCATGAGCAGTAATCGTCCGGAGCAGCGTGTTGAGCTCGTCGAGCTGATCGACGGTGACTCCGAAAACAAGGCGTTCTTGCGTCATGGCATCCCTCCTTTCTCCTGCTCACCTATCCAGCAATGTTTCGCAAGTAATTGGCACAGTAGATCGCGCAGCCCTCACCACCTCTCTCCGGCAGCATCAAGGAAACAGCTGGTCTTCCCCGTGAATGATCTGACCCTTATACAGATCAAGAAGCTTGGTATTATCATAAAAATGTCTCTTATAGTTGTTATTTATACCCATATAATTTGTAGCCGTCAACTCCTTCTGCATGGATGCTTGCCCCATGAGCAAAGCATCCGTCCATGCCACGCCGCGCCTAGTATTCGCGCGCAACCTTCGTCAGGCCAGACGCCTTAAGGATTTATCGCAGGAAGCGCTTGCACTGCAGGCGGGTCTGAGTCGCACCTATGTTTCCGAAGTCGAACGTGGAATGCGGAACGTTTCCATCGACAACATGGGGCTGCTCGCCGACGCCCTCGGAATCGCCCTAGGTGACCTGCTGGATGCCGACATGCTCAAGCGCCTTGCGACGAGCTAGAGCCTTTCAACACTGGGCGGAAGCGTAAAAAGCCTCGGAATCTGACTCGCTTCCCAACGAGTCGCTCAATTGCACAAACCAGTAACCACCTGAAAATTGTCCCTGACACCTTTTTGTTTTGAGGGTGGGCGCGCACTGAGCGCGGTCGGCCACACGCAGCGGCGGGTCTCAGAAAATCGGCAACCGGAAGGGAAAACCGGGACGGCTACCTGACCGTGCTGGGCGAGGCGTTACTCGACACGGCTGCAAACTGCACGCCTACGTATTGATGGACAATCATGTTTATCTGCTAACCACGCCGCCGAAGATTGGTGCGGTCGCTCGCCTCATGCAAAAACTTGGACGCGGCTACGTCGGCCAGTTCAACGCCCGTCATCGGCGCACCGGGACATTGTGGGAAGGGCGCTACAAGGCCAGCCTGGTCGACAGCGAAAGCTATGTGCTGCACTGCCACCGCTATATCGATCTCAATCCTGTTCGTGCCCGCATGACGGATGATCCGACAACCTTCCCGTGGTCCAGCTGCGCCAGCCATTGTGGCCTTCGCCAAGAGGCCATTCTCTCACCGCATCCGCAATACACCACGCTCGCCGCCACTCCGGAATCGCGCGCTGAAGCCTACAGCCAGCTGTTACACGAAGCCCTGTCCGACGACGACCTGAAAGCCATCCGAACCTACCTGCAACAACAACGGGCCTTGGGTCGCGATGACTTCCGCGCGATGGTCGAAGCCAAGACCCAACGCTTCGCCGGCGTCAGGCCCGCGCATCGCCCACCTCACACCGATTCAAACGATCGTAAGTGAACCTGACCCCGTTTTTCTTTTGCCTTGGGGAAAGAAAGCACTAATTGCCGAGATTGATCAGGTTGATAACATTCGACGCGAGATCGGCAAATCGAGCTGCATCATCGGGTGTAACCACGTAGTCCGGGACATGCATAACTGAGTTTCTGACATCGGCCAATTTCAATACGGTATCGATCAATGCTTTTCGCTGGACGGGCTTTAACGTGCCTCGCTCTTCCATTTGCAAGCCAATCCTTTTGACTTTCTGCTGCATGGGCAAACTACTTTCCCCTCCAGCCGTCGCCACAGCTTTTTGGACGTCATGCCATGCATTCAATATTGTCAACTTTGGGTCTGAAGAGTACTGCTGATTTGGTAGTGAGTCCGTGGTCTTGACCGCACTCTTGATCTTAATCCGGGGAATGCCTTGAGCCGCATCCTCCGCCTCAATCAGCCCTTGCTTGAGCTCAATTTCATAGTCTTTGTACTTCACACGCGTGATTCGACCGAGGAGCCTTGTTAGTTCCTTGCGAAAGATAAGGACAGCCGCCAATACCACCCCTGGCCAAGCAAGACCGATGATGAGTTTGACCAGCTCGTCCAACCAATCCATCTGCCCTACCCCCCGTGCTCTAAGTATTGCGCTTGTCTGTCTTGGTAATCATAAACCGAGTCAGAAGCCGCTTTCTGTGAGGACAAAGGGCTCTGACCTGACTACGCTTTGTGAATTGTCCCCATTCAAAGTTGTCCGTCAAACCCGGGCCATCTCACCCTGACCCCTGTTTTCGCGGAAACGTCCCCGGGCTCTTTGTTTCAATCATCAAGCTCCGATCGCAATAATTTCAATTCTTCGTCGAAGGCGGAGTTTCCATCGAGATCCACGTTTGACTGATATCTCTTAAGACGATCAAACTTCAGTCGATCGGCGAATTCTGTAATCTTAATTTCTACCCGCTCTCTCGGCAATTCCTTCCATTCCTCAACTGCCGACAGTAGCTTCTCCATTTGATGGTCGGCTAAATGTTGCCCTAGCTGCAACCCAACATGGGAAGGCAATAGTTCTCTTGTTTTCTCTGACAGATCAACTTTCGGAGAAAGCGTCAGAAAATTAAGTAAAAACTCAGGCCGCATGATATACGGTGTACCTGCCAAGCGAACAATGTCCGCCGTGTAATCGAGAACCTTTGTCTCTTTTGTTAGCCACCATGTTCCAATTCCAAATCCATCGTACTTTGACACCTCGCGCAACCGTCTGCGCTGCGCGTATACGCTCAGAACCAACGCTGCGTCGTTTCTTGCAAGCATCTCATGCTTGTCGGCGTTCCGAACAAGCAACTCTGCGGTCAGAGCATTCAGTTGATCTGCGTTAACGCCTGCCATCAATTCGTCGTCGTCCAAGAAATCCATGCGAAACGTCTTTTCTAGATAACCCCTTATTTGCGACTCTCCATTCGCAGCTTTCGAATCAAGCAAATTAAAGTCTACAAAATTTTCAATGAAGGACTTCCACCCTCTGACCTGACCTTGCTTCTTGGCGTAAAAATACGTGCGAATAAAAATTCGATCACACTGCGATACGATCGCGCCGGTAAGGTATGGCTCACGACTTGCGTAGTGATTCTTAAACTCCAAGTGTGTCGCATGAAGGTGAGTATAGACCTCAGTCACCACTGGCTCGGTGAGAATCAGCGTTGCGCCCGCCTCTTTTATAGCCTTTAATAAATTGGTGATTGTCTGCGACTGTAACGGAAGAAATCTTTCTGATAGTGCTTTAATCAAAATATCCGATCCAACTACCAACCTGAACTTGGCGCTCATGCCATTGAAGTATTCCATCAATTGAGGCGAATGCTTCAACGAGATTAAGAGAAGTGACGTCTTACTCAACAGCTTCTGGAACTTAGTTTCAATCTCATTCGGCTGATAGAAAAATCCCCTTAGCGCAAGGAGTGCAGCCGCATAAGACCTCGAAGAAACTAATTCAGAATCGAAGACTTTTTGCAGCTCAACTTCCACCACTTGTTCTTGAAAGTCTATTCGTTCAAGTCGCTTTTCCAGAAAGGCAGCCAATGCCAGCCCTTGCTCGTGGAAATGGCGATAAATGACATTCAATGTAATGGTTGCAACTTTATCGCACTCCCCCTGTGGCAATCCCGCCTCTCTAAGTCGTTCCGAAAGCGACGCCAAAACCTCGGACAGGATTTCATCTTCGACGGCAGAATTAGTGGCAAGCTTCATCCTCATTTCGTGCGGTAAACAAAATGATTCCTGGCTACGGTAATACCTAATACGCTCGTGCCCCTCGCTGTCTTTCTTTGAAAGCGCCGCTAGCCGCCTATCTATGTGACCAATGAGGACATTCGCCGCACCTGGCAGGACGCCCCCTATCCGACCCTTGATCTCTGCTCTACTCGCCAGCTTTTTGGAGTCTGGATCGGTTTCACGTAGTGCCCAGTATATGAGGGCATCAACCACAGGAATTACGAGACTAGATCGATCATTCCTTTCTACCACCTCAAACTTCAGGAAAGTATAAACAGTCGGATCATCCAAAAATTCGGAACCAGCCTGTCTAGCCTCTAGTCCACCCCTAAGAATCTCGTGAATCGCTTCGGAAAAATGCATATTAAACCACGTAACTGTTTCTTGATTTGTATTAACCAAATCAAGAAGAGCCGTAGAATCTCTGATCCTAACGTTTGTCTTAAGCTGTTCACCAAGATCGTCTTCCAGAACATCTCGCATTGGGAGTTTTCTGTGCGTCCAATAGGTGAGCCCTCCGACGTCTCTACCAACCTCTCTCAATCGTTCGATGGTCTTGGTTATTTTTGTTTCCGCATTCACCTCCTTGCTTACTTGAAGAAAATGTCTTCCATCAGTTGGGTCTGAGAATGTTCCAATAAAAAGACCGTCAGCGCCGCCATCCTTCAGTCCGCCAAGAGGCTCGAAATCATGCCCGTGGCGGATCGCCAATAACGCCTGCACGATCCTTTCGAAACGGTGACCCTCAATATCCTGCACCAGGTATGTGACGAGCTTGTCTGACAGCATCGCTGCGGGCATCTGTAGTTCCTGATGAGAAAACTAATCTGAACGTAATCTTGCGCTGGCGCCTACATATTCCGCCGATACTCCCCACCCACGTCATACAACGCGTGCGAGATCTGCCCCAGCGAGTTGTACTTCACCGCCTCGATCAGCTGCTCGAACACATTGCGCCGATCCCGCGCCGTGCCCTGCAGCACCTTGAGACTATCTGAAGCGAGCGCGTTGCGCGCTTCACCATAGCGTTTGACGTTGGCGATCTGCGCACCCTTCTCTTCTTCGGTGGAACGGATCAGCTCGATCTCGGTGGCGATTTCGCCGCCGTGGTCCTTGGGCAGGAAGGTGTTGACGCCGATGAGGGGCAGCGAGCCGTCGTGTTTCTTGTGCTCGTAGTACATCGACTCCTCCTGGATCTTGCCGCGCTGGACCATGGTGTCCATGGCGCCGAGCGCGCCGCCACGCTCGCTGATCGCTTCGAACTCCTTGCACACGGCATCTTCCACCAGATCAGTGAGCGCATCGACCACGTAGCTGCCCTGCCACGGGTTCTCGTTGCTGTGAGGCCATTCGTTGTTGATGATCATCTGGATCGCCAACGCGCCATTCCCCACAGCATTTCCCGAGCACGCTCACATTCTGCCGCAGTGTCCCGATGATAGGCTTCCCAAGAGGGAATTTCAGGAGCTATCTTTCGATGGAGTCTGCATCTCCCATCTAGCTTTCAACAAGCTGTATTGACCCTGCAGCAAGAAATCTACAACTAGGAGC
>Ga0302310_10002122_pt1 | contig 16243 bp, 12 predicted proteins | sample III_Palsa_N1_2_FD_200451 | JGI IMG/M metagenome (GOLD analysis project Ga0302310, IMG submission 200451) | Peat permafrost microbial communities from Stordalen Mire near Abisko, Sweden - III_Palsa_N1_2 | ecosystem: Environmental > Terrestrial > Soil > Palsa > Peat permafrost | place: Sweden...
AGGATAAGGAGCTCGCCGAAAGCCTCGTACATCGCGCCGAGACAGCCGGCTACAAGGCCATTGTCGTAACGCTCGACACATGGGTCACGGGATGGCGCCCCCGAGACTTGAACTCAGCCAACTTCCCGCAGTTGAGGGGACACGTACTTCAAAATTACTTCAGCGATCCACGCTTTCGCGCCATGCTGGAGAAGCCTCCGGAAGAGGACATCAGCGCAGCGGTCGGCCAGTGGGCACAGACCTTCGGCAAGGTACTTACGTGGGCAGATATGCCGTGGCTCCGCTCACTCACGAAATTGCCTCTCGTATTGAAAGGCATCTGCCATCCAGAGGACGCGCGCCGCGCCATCGACGCAGGCGCCGACGGAATCTACTGCTCCAACCACGGCGGACGACAGGCGAACGGCGGCGTTGCGGCCATTGACATGCTGCCTGCAGTCGTCGAAGCATCGGCCGGCACGCCCGTTCTGTTCGACTCCGGCGTGCGCTCGGGAAGCGACATTGTCAAAGCTCTCGCGATGGGAGCCGCCGCCGTTGGCATCGGTCGCCCCTACGCCTACGGTTTAGCGCTGGATGGCACAGCGGGGGTCATCCATGTGCTCAAAAGTATGCTCGCGGAATCTGACCTTTTGATGGCGGTCGATGGCTTCCCCACTCTATCTGCTCTGCGGCACGCTGGAGTTATCCGCCTCCATCAAGATTGACGTCGACTTTGGACTGACGAGAAGTTCAGTAGGAATGCTACACAACAATCTTCCAAAAGGATTTGATCGCGATGAATGTTCCACTTACTCCCCTTCGGTTTCTTCGCCACGCAGAGCGCCAGTACGCCGGCCGAACCGCCATCGTCTCCAGAGGAGAGCGATTCACATATAAGCAGTTTGCAGAACGTTCCGCGCTGCTGGCGGGCGCGTTGCGAAAGGCCGGCCTTCAGCCGGGGGAGCGAGTCGCTTTCCTTGGCACAAACTCGCATCGCCTGCTGGAGGCATACTACGGCGTAATCGAAGCCGGTGCCGTCCTGTTGCCGCTAAACATTCGTCTCTCGGCAGCCGAACTGACCTTTGTCCTCGAAGATTCCAAGGCCAGCATGCTCTTCATCGACCCGCCGTTCCTTCCTCTAGTCGACTCTTTCAGGTCGCACCTGAGCTCAGTCCGGACTTTTTGCCAGCTCGATGGTGAGATCAAGGACGACTGGGTGCTACCGCAGAATTACGATCAGTGGCTTCGCGCCGCGACGCCTTACAGCTGCGATATCACGCTTGTCGACGAAGACTCAGTGGCTGAGATTTTTTACACCAGCGGCACCAGCGCACAGCCGAAGGGTGTAATGCTAACGCATCGGAATATCTATCTTCATGCACTTGAAACCTCCCACGGATTCAGCGTTGAAAACGGTTCCGTGGAGCTTCACACCATCCCCTTGTTCCACGCCAACGGATGGGGTATCGCCCATTTCCTGACCATGCTGGGGGGCAAGCATGTGATGGTCGACATCTTCGACCCTGTCGCCATCTTCAAATACATTGAGACCGAACATGTCACACAGTTCAATGCAGTCCCTTTTATGGCGACGGTGCTGGTCAATCATCCCAAGATAAAGGATTACGATTTGAGTAGTCTCACGCGTATCGTGATTGGTGGCGCAGCCTCATCTCCCACTCTGATTCGCGAAGTCGAAGAAGCGTTCGGTTGCACCTGTATCTCCGGTTATGGCTTGACCGAGTCGTCTCCCGCTCTGACGTACTCGTCGATGAAGCCAGAGCTGGCCTGGAGCGACGAGCAGCGCTACATCGGGCAGGCAATGACCGGCTATGCCTTTCCGTGTGTCGAGCTTCATATTGCAGGACCAAACGATGAATTGCTGCCGGAGGACGGCATCGCAGTGGGAGAATTGATCGCGCGCGGCGATGGGGTGATGAAGGGTTACTGGAACCAACCCGAGCTGACAGCGGAGGCACTGCGTGGTGGCTGGCTGCGCACCGGAGACATGGCCACAATCGACCCTGACGGTTACGTCCTCATCGTCGACCGAAAGAAGGACATCATCGTGAGCGGGGGGGAAAACATCTCGTCGCTCGAGGTCGAAAAGGCGATGCTGGCACATCCCGCCGTGCTAGAAATTGCCGTCATCCCGGTCGCGGACCAACGCTGGGGAGAGGTTCCCAAGGCACTGGTTGTGCTCAAACCCGGCGCCGTAGCAACCGAATTGGAGCTGATTGAATTCAGCCGCGCATGCCTGACTCACTATAAGTGTCCCAAGGCCGTTCTGTTTGTAGAGTCGTTACCGAAGACAGGCACTGGAAAGGTCTTGAAGAAGAACCTACGAGCCCAGTATGAATTCAGCCAGCCCTAGCGAGCAGCCGAAACCAGCCATTCAGGGTTTTGCGAAGCTGATCACGGCTCAGCTTCGGTCGGAAGGATCAGACCTAGATTTCCAATTTGGAAATTGGAAAACGGGCGACCGCAAAGGCTCCCATATGTTCTCACGGGTCTGGGACTTCCTATCGCTCATTGATCTTTCATCTAAGTAATTGATTTTATTGGTGGAGCTAAACGGGGATCGAACAGCTGACCGCCTCGTTTGAGCGGTTCGAGCCACTGCTTCCCTACTGCCACCTTCTGGCAAGCGATTGATTTGATTGGTAGAGCCGAACCTGCCCAGCGGCGGTTCGCTCGTCTCACAGTAAAGGCGCGGCCTTATTGTTCCCACGAGGTGTTTTATTGTTCCCAGATTGCGGGGCTAAGTTATTGATTTATTGGTGGAACTGAGCGGTATCGAACCGCTGACCTCCTCGTTGCGAAACGGATTCGCAACGTACTTTCAATAACATAGCACAACAATTGCGGGCACAAAAGGGCGCAAAACAACTGGTCTAAATCCTTATTGTTCCTTTATTGTTCCCTTATCGTTCCCACGCTGGCCCGCGAACTCAACGCGGCACGGACGGTACCTCAGCGTGGCACAACGAGGATCAACGGAAGTCAAAGCCGTGTACAAGGGAAGCGAACTATCATGCGCGCCTTAGCAGGCACCCTCCTCGACTTCCCTCCCCTTTCATCGGTCCAATTCGTCCTCAATCTGAGAAATGTGAGGGGTGGGTCACCCGAGCGGGGCATCGTTGAAGTTGCCGAAAAGCCGGCACGACTTTGCGGGCAGCTCGCGCGGTGTTCCGAATCGGCGCCACGCGGAAGTTTGGGCGTGTGCGAGTCTCAGTGAGCGCGTCGGCGATTTGGCGTGAACGCACCAAACATTCCTGCTTCCGCTTCACGGAACTAGATGGCAGCAGCTGGAGCTGTTGAGCAAACGGTTTTCATTCACAGGTAGAACACCATTGCATGTGCCGTTCCCGCTCGGCTCGGATTTTTTTTGGCCCGACCGATCCGTTTTAATCACCGGAATCGTCTTCATGGTGTCAGCACAGATAGCAACGCCTTTGGAGGAGAACATCATGAGCACGACAATTGCGGTGACCAAACAGTTCACCACCCTCATCAACACCCTGACCGTTGAACCCGAAAATCAGCAACAGCTCATCGAACTCTTGCGTGACTGTACTGAGAACGTCGTGACTCAGCTCGATGGCTGGATTTCGACCAGCTTCATCGCCGCCACGGATCAACGCCACGTAGTCATCTACTCGCAGTGGCGCGACGTCGTATCAGTGGAAGCGATGCAGGCCAATCCCGATATGCTCGCTTACTTCCCGAAGTTCGCAGCGCTGGCCGCGTTCGACGGCATCGCCGGAGACGTTGTCTACAACCACCACGCCTGATGCCCGGATAAAGGAGAATAAATATGCAGAACCTCAAAGGAAAACGGGTGGTCATCACCGGCGGCAGCCAGGGGCTTGGGCTCGCGATGGTCGAGTCGCTCGTTGCATGCGGCGCGAACGTGACCGCCATTAGCCGCGATAAGGCGAATTTCACTGCGGCCGAACAGGCGGGAGCTGCCATGATTGCCGGGGACGCAACCGACGCAGCGCTGATGAACTCGGTCGTCCGCGAAGAGGCGCCCGACGTTCTCATCCTCAACGCTGGTGCACGGCTGCCGATAAAGCCGATCGATCAGCTGAGTTGGGAAGAATTCTCAATCGTCTGGAACACTGACGTGAAGGCGGGGTTAATCGGCATTCACGCAGCACTCCACACTCCGATGAAGCCAGGCAGCCGCGTCCTGATCATGTCGAGCGGAGCAGCCATGGTGCTTGCAGTGCCGTTCATCGCCCCCCAAGATCTCAGGCTCTCAGGAGGCTATGTAGGAGCCAAACGGATGCTGTGGTTCATGGCCCACAGCGCAAACGCCGTATCGCGCGAGCGCGGCCTCGGGGTTAACTTCCAGGTGCTTGCGCCCTTACAGCTGATTCCCGGCACCACGCTCGGCCATGAGGTTGCGGCTGCCTGCGCGGAAGTCGAGGGTATCAGTATCGACGAGCATGTCATGCAACGTTATGGCTCGATCCTGCGCCCCGCGCAGGTTGGAGAACAGGTGGCCGAGCTGCTCGGCGATCCGCGCTATTTGAAGGGGGTCGCCTACGGCTTTCGCAACGATAGTGACCTCCAGCCGCTCGACGTATGATCCACCTAGGCCTGCCATCCGGAGGAGTCGACGCCATCTCTGATAATGCGAGCGCTGAGTTCGAACGATTGGTGGGTGAGCTTCGTCCAAAGCTCCATCGATACTGCGCGCGGATGACCGGCTCCGCCGTCGATGGCGAGGACATTGTCCAGGACGCGCTGATGAAGGCCCTTGCCGCGCTGCCGAATCTCGGTGTCATCGACAAACCTCAAGGCTGGCTGTTCCGTATCTCCCACAACACCGCGCTCGATTTCCTGCGCCGCCGCGCGCGCGGTCCAATTTTCCAGGATGATGAAGCCCTTGACATGATGGCTGCTCCAGAATCCCGTGATCAGGATCACGAGGTCGCTGCGGTGAGTCTGCGCACCTTCATGCGGCTTCCACCGCTCCAGCGCAGCGCGGTCATCCTAAAGGACGTGCTTGGCCACTCGCTGCAGGAGGTTGCCTCAATTACTGGAGCGAGTGAGGCCGCGACGAAGTCCGCGCTCCAGCGGGGGCGCGTCCGTTTGCGCGAGTTTGCCAAAGAGCCCGCCGACGTCTCGCTGCCGATACTGTCGGATCCAATGCGCGCCCGCCTGATCAAGTATGTGGAGGGGTTCAAGACCGGAGACTTCGACACCGTCCGCGCAATGCTCGCTGACGACGTCAAACTTGACCTTGTCGCGACACTACGCAAGCAAGGAAAGAGCGAGGTCGGGAGTTACTACGCTGCCTATGCAGCCGCCCAACAGTGGGCTTACGCGGCGGGCGTTGTCGATGGCCGGCCCGCGATGCTCGTATACGACCGTGAGCTCTCTCTCGAAACGCCTGCCTATTTTGTTGCTCTGGATTTCGTTGGCGATCGCTTGGTTTCTGTCCATGACTTCCTGTATGCGCGGTATGCCATGGAGGGCATCGACCTGTCCCTGCTCTATCCCGAACCGCGGTCTCCCGCTGATTCAATCTGAATGAGGCTTGACGATTGGGCCGTCATTTCGGCAGCGCCCGCGTCGGGCGAAGAGCGAACCCGAAAAGCATCCTCAGATGTCGCCAATAGGCCAATGCTCATCCAGCCGGGAAGCGGATTACTTCCGCCATCGCGTTTCTCGAGACCGATTCGGTCTGTAAGATATGCTGATCATGTTGAAGCAGGTGAAGAAGAATCGGGCCATCTGAGCGCCTGCAAGCGCCGGTACCGCTCGCACGCATTCCGGCGCGGGACTAAGGAGAGATCGGCCATGTTTAAGACGCAATTCGTTGTCTTATGTCTGGCGGTAACGTTGTCCCTACCCGGCCAGGGGTTGGCCCAAGCTAAGGGGAACGGCCCAATCACCGATGCAGAAATCAATGCGGCGGTCGAACGCAACGCCCAGGCGATGATCGAATTACGACATCAGGTGCATCAGCACCCGGAATTATCGAACCGCGAGTTCGAAACTTCCAAGCTTGTAGCGGCAAGCCTGCAGGCACTCGGGTTGGAGGTTCAAATCGGTATCGCGCATACCGGGGTCGTCGGCGTTCTAACTGGCGCGGAGCCAGGTCCCACGATAGCGGTAAGATCTGAGCTCGACGCCCTTCCGGTGACCGAAGAGAACTCGTTGCCCTTCAAATCTACGGCTCGCTCCACCTACAACGGTCAGCAGGTCGATGTCGCTCACGTCTGTGGCCACGACATTCATATCGCGGCCGTTCTTGGCGTAGCTACGGTTCTTGCCTCCATGCGGCAGCAGCTCCACGGAACAGTTATTTTCGTCTTTCAGCCTGCGGAGGAGGGTCCGCCGGAGGGTGAAGAAGGCGGCGCAGCGCTGATGCTGCAAGAAGGCTTATTCAGCAAGGTAAAGCCGGAAGCTGTCTTCGGAATGCATGCGCTTGGGACTGTGGATGTCGGTCAATTCCGCTACGCGCTGGGCCCGTTCGCCGCATCTGACAGTAACTTTCAGATAACCTTCCACGGCAAGCAGGCGCATGCCGCCTTCCCTCAGGAATCGATCGATCCGGTCGTGATGGCGGCAGAGGCTGTTATGGAGTTGCAAACGATTCGCACCCGGAACATTGCGCCAAGTGAGATCGCGGTCTTAAGTGTGTCGACCATTCATAGCGGAGTGCGCGTGAACATCACCCCCGACGTGGCTACGCTCAGCGGAACGATTCGAACTTTCGATGACAACGTGGATGCGAAGATCGAGGGCCGCATGGAAGAGATCATCCAGAACATTGCCCGAGGCAATAACGGAACGGCAGAGACCAAGTTTTATGACCGGGTTCCGGCGCTCATCAGCGATCCCGCGCTCACTAAGCGAAGCTTGCCGGCGCTGGAGCGAGCGGTAGGCGAATCGAACGTAACAGTGACATTTCCAGTTATGGCGGCCGATGATTTCGCGGAATTCAGGAAGATCGCGCCCGAATTTTTCTTCGGATTCGGTACGCAGAAGCCCGGCACGGTTTCCGGCATCAACCATGCAAAGAATTTCCTCGCCGATGACTCATCGATCTCGCTCGGAATGCGGGCCATGACCTACGTGCTAGTGGATTACTTGCAACGTTGAATCAGGCAGTGAGCGCTCGCGGGCTCATGATTCTCATAAGCCAGGTCGCTCGTACATCCCTTGAATGCTGGTCCGTCCTGATATGTCGGCTTCCCGGTACGTTACCTGGGGTGCGAGGAATAGCAACTACCCGGCTAGACACCGTATACACTCTGCTCATACCCTATGTATGCCATGCATACTCATAACGTTCGCCCATTGAATGTGTTCAAGGATTCACTATTTAATTTTCAATTACAGCGCTTTGTAGGCCATACGGGTGCCGGCGGCGCTGACATCGGTGAATGTTACGCTGCCGCCTCCAACATACGAGAGGGCGACGGCGAGAGCTGGTATTCCGGTTGGCACGGTCTCGCGGAACGGACAGAATCGCAGGCGGAAGCGTCGCTGGCATTGGGGCACACGGCCAGCGCGCGTTGTGGACTGCTCAAGGCTTCTAACTACTACCTTGCCGCGTATTTGTTCATGATGCAGCCGGAGCCGGATCTGCGGCTGCTGGCGGCATATAGGGCGCAGCGACGCGTCTTCGAGAAGGTCACGGTTCTGTTTCCCAATTGGGGCAGGAGGATCGAAATTCCGTTCGAACAGCGGCACATTCATGGTTATTTTTTTCCTTCGCAGTTTCCCGGTCCTCGGCCAGTGCTCATCATCACGGGAGGCTACGACTCGACTGCCGAAGAGGCGTACTTCTTTTCCGGTCCCGCTGCATTGGCGCGCGGATATCACGTTGTGACCTATGACGGCCCTGGGCAGGGAGCAGAGCTGATCGAGAATGGCCAGGTATTTCGGCCAGACTGGGAGACCGTGCTGCGTGCGGTGCTGGCGTGGGTGCAGCAGCAACCGAATGTGGATTCAGCCAGGATTGCCCAGCTTGGCATCAGCTTCGGCGGATATCTTGGCCCGCGAGCCGCATCCGGCGTGGTAGGACTCGCTGCAACGATTGCAGACCCAGGACAGCAGAGCCTGCTGGAGGAATTCCGCACCCGGATGCCGAAGTTCATTGCCCCCCATGTGCCAAACGGCAACAGGTTTCTGCTTAGGATTCTGGAGCGGGTGATGAACCGGCGCATGAAACATCTGACCGAAGGGTGGGCGCTGCGGCGAGGCCTTTGGGTTCACGGCGTCCAAACTCCGTTTCAATATCTGAAGCTGGCCGAACAGTACGTCACGGATGGGTCGAAGATTCGCTGTCCCATGCTGATCTGCTCAGCAGAGAACGATGACATCGGCCAAACGGCGGATGCACTGTACGCTGCCGTTCTTTCCTCAAAGTCACGGTTACGTTTTACCGCGGCCGAAGGTGCTGCCGGACATTGCGAAAGCCTGGGAAGATCCACCTTCAATATGCGAGCATTCGATTGGTTAGATGAAATCCTTTTCGGAAGTGATAGCCGAGTGGCGTGAAGCGCATTTATATGGACCTTGAAGAACTGCCAGTCGTGGACGATGGAGACCGGTCTCCTTATCAGATCCCCTGCAGGCACAGGTCGGAATGTTGATTTCCCGGATCCTCGTGCTGACGCAGCTCATCAGGTCGGGGAGACGAGGCTGAATACCTTACAGGGAGAAGCTAAGGCGGCATGAACTCTTTCAAGTTTTGGGGACAGCCGTTGCGACGCCTGATCTGGATCATGCCTGCCGCCTTTGTCCTCCATATCGTCGAGGAATACCGAGGCGGCTTTCCAGCCTGGGTTACGCATGTACTCGGCGGTTCTTTCAACGATATTGCATTTGCATTCAATAACGCTGCTTTTCTTGCGATTATGGTGGGCTTAGTGGTTTGGGCGAGCAAGTCTGAGTCGCGGCTGGCCGCTTTTCTTCTCATCGCCTGGTCGAGCGGGAATATCTTCTGGGACGCATTGTTCCACGTGCTGACAACCGCGTGGTTCAATCGCTATTCTCCTGGTCTCATAACGTCCTCCGTACTTTATCTGCCGATTTCACTGGTGATTGGGACGGCTTTTCTTCAGAGTCGGACTGTTAGCGTCAAGGCCTTTCTCGGTGCCCTGGTGTCGGGACTATGTCTGCTTGTGTTGGTGATCTGGTATGGACTGTTCCATTTTGCGGTCTGAGAGGTCCGGTCTGGCATGGGCCATGTAAACACCGAGGACAGAACCCCAGGAGCCACCTAAAATAATGATCTTTTTCTGGTGAAGATGCGTGGTCAGGAATTCAGTAACTTCGATGCCATCCTGGGCCATGCGCTCGACAGTCATCGTCGGCTCGATAGATGGCCCATTCTTCGTGAAGGTTCTTCCAGCGCCCCGTTGGTCCCATTGCACCAGCGTGAAGGATTTGTCCCATCCCACGTACATCGAATCGCCATACGGGCTCAACGCGTCTCCCGGACCACCATGCAGAAAGAGCACAACCGGGTTGCTGCGATCCTCGCCCTTAATTGTGATCCATTGCGGGACGCCGCCGATCTGGACGAACATCTGTCCGGAAATTGTCTCTGATGCACGGGCACGCGCCATTTGTCCTTCCAGACTGTGAGAAGGGGAAATCCAGGCACCGAAGACTGGCCAAACCAAGAAAATCATCCAGCATGGTCTCATGATTCTCCTTACGCAAGCGCGAAGGGACTTGTTCCAAAAGTCCACACTACCAATCACCTGCGCCCACGGATCGGCCCCCTCCGGCTGACCACTGGAGTACCCGTGACATCTTACGATGCTCGACAAATCGCCAATTGCGTCCTCCTGGAAGTCAGCCGAGAATGAGCTAGACAGGGACTTCATTTGATTTCTGCTCTCTCGGCAACCCACAAGTAGCACCACTTGGAAACCCCGATTCAAGCAAAATTGCGAGTGCACTCATCCAGGCTAGGATTAGTACCGAGATGTCGGCAAGGGTCTCGGAATCTCATCGGGGGCAGGATAATCGGACCCTGCAGCGTTTTCCGTTACCTATCCAGTCGCCAGGGCTTAAACCAAGGTCGATGAGTGCGTTGACCTGTTATCGCTAGTCGACATTTCATAGCGCCGGCGGTGAGCACCCGACGCCTCCCACAAGCCTGCGAGTGTTGCTAGATTCGGGAGCGGCGGTGACAGCGGCAATGGTAACGCATCAATCGCGTAGACAGGCTGGACGCTCCGACATCGTCGAAAAGCGAGCCATCTACGTTCTCAATTTCGGATGAAATTGCCTTTCTCATGAATCAAGATTTATTGTGAGTAATACCAATCATGACTGGGTGAACGGAGGGTGAGAGAACAGTGATCATCTTCCTAAGGGCCTTCCGTTCGCCTCGGTCCCGCATATACATCTACGTGCTCCTCCTCCTGGCCGGACTGCGCGGGCTAAATGCACAGGATCCACTCAAGCTGGTTCAACTCAATCACACGTCATGGACCGCTCGGGAGGGCGCTCCTTCAGAGATTGCCGGGCTTGGACAGACGACCGACGGAGTACTCTGGATTGGAAGTGGAAGTGGCCTGTACCGATTCGACGGCATAAGTTTCTCTCTCTTTCGACCCGCTTCGGGAGAGCCTCCGTTGCCGCGAATCTCGATCAGAACGCTTTGCGTGGCTCATGACGGGACGGTGTGGGTAGGATTCAGACCCGCCGGGGTTGCTGCAATCAGGAATGGCCATGTCAAACTCTACGGAGTACAGGAAGGCCTTCCACCAGATACAACCTATCAGCTGCTTGAATCAAATAATGGAACGATGTGGGCCATAGCCGGTCTACACCTTTGGCAACTACGCGGAGGACGGTGGCAACGAGAGTCACCAAGCGAACCGTTCTCATCCGAACGCGTTTATAAGATGTTCTTCGATAAAGCGGGAACACAATGGGTGGGAACTAACAAATGGATTTACCGACGAGAACCCAACCAAGATAAGTTTGAAGCGACAAACGAGGTCGGCGGGGAGTTGATACAGTTCGCGGAGTCGCCAGATGGCAGCCTTTGGGTTGGTGGCGAAGAGGGAGCGGGGGCACCTATCCCAACCGTAAGACGCCTCGACGTGGAGGGTCATCGGTCCCCATATCCGACCCGGTTGCACGTACTATCGGATACCCTCCTCTTCGATCCGGAAGGAGAGCTATGGATCGCATCGGTCTATGGTCTTTTGAAGGTCAATCCACGAGAGATCGCAAAAGCCCCGACTCCCATAGCGGTGGATCAGGACAAACAGTTCGAGTGGTTTGGGCACGATCAGGGATTGAGTACAGATAGTGCCACCGCAATGTTCAAAGATGCCTCAGGCGATATCTGGGTAGGAACCATGCGTGGACTGGATCGATTCGAGCAGCCCAAGCTGATTCATCCCGAGAACGTTCCGATATCAGACCGGCGCGTGATGGTGACGAGTTGTTCGGACGGCGAAGTGTGGATAGGAGTGCCTCTTGCTCCACTGGTTTCGATCCGCGACGGACAGACAATTACCCGCATAGAGAAAACCTATGAGATGGACTCCGTATACTGCGGCCCCAGCGGCGTCATCTGGTTCACCGACGATCATGGCATTGGAAGGCTTGATCGTAAAACAACCACTCACATCCCCCTACCCGAAGGGATGCGGCCATCCTCGGCTAAGCAAGTTATTGAAACAAGTGATGGATCCATCTTCGTTACCTTTCGCAATGCCGTGGACCTCTGGCGATGGCAACGTGGAACATGGTCTCAAGTCGCCGTTCCTGCGATTCAGAAGGAGGGACGGAATGTTATCTTCAGGGATCGGGCAGGAAGACTCTGGGCAGGCTATGCCAACGGCGCCATCACTGAGCTCGAAGGTAATTCCGGACGTGAGTTCCAAGCTCCGGGCCTGGGCGATGTCACAGCTTTCGCTGAAACCAGTCATGGCTTTCTTTCCGGCGGCATGAATGGCATAGCAGTGCAGCGCGGAGACACCTTTGAACATTTACTTTTGGAAGACGAACTTCACGTGCGTGGAATTTCGGGTCTGGTTGAGGCGGACAGTGGCGATTTATGGCTGAACGTGGCCTACGGCGTGGTGAGAATTCCGCAAGCTGAATTTCTTCAAGCCCTCGACTCCCCTGCCTACCGAATGAAGTCGCAACTTATCACTGAAGGTAGTGTCATCGGACCAGCACCTCTCAGCTACGCCCTGCCATCAGCCGTTCGCGGCGCCCGCGGGACAATCTGGTTCGCTAACTCTAGCACCGCGTTCTACGTAGATCCAAGCCGACTACCCCAGAATCAGATCCCTCCCGTACTAACCATCTCGGCGGTAGCTGCGGACGGAGTGCCTCTTACTGATTACCGTCAAATTCGACCTGGGGTGAATACATTAGTTATCAAATATGCAGGGATTAATCTTCCTGCGCCAGAACGTGTGACCTATCGCTACCGGCTCGAAGGAAGTGATCGTACCTGGCAGGAAGTCGGATCAAGAACAGAAGCTGTTTATACAAAACTGCGCCCAGGCCGCTATACATTTGACGTGCTCGCCTCAAATGGTGAGGGAGTTTGGAGCCTGCCCTCCAGTACTCGCTTTCAAGTTCTGCCAGCTTTTTACCAAACCGTGTGGTTCTTCCTCGTATGTTTCGCTCTTACCGTCGCCGTAGTTTGGCTCATAGTCATGCTGCGAATCCAACGCGTAACCGAAACGGTGCGAATCAGGGCTGAGGAGCGCGCAGACGAACGGGTACGTATTGCGCGCGATCTGCACGACACCCTCCTGCAGGGAGTACAGGGACTTATGCTTCGCTTTGATGTCGCCTCCCGGGAAGTCCCTGAAGGGGGACGCGCCCGCAGGATGCTGGAGGATGCACTCAAATCGGCAGACACTGTTTTATTAGAAGGAAGAGACAGGGTCAGAAGTCTTCGATCCGACACATTCAAGGATCTCCCCCTGGCCGAAGCCCTCGCCAAGGTTGGCACTCACCTCACAAACTATAGCGAGATTAGATTTCACGTTCAAACCGAGGGACCGGTGGTCGTCGTCGATCCGATCGTTCTCGAAGAAGTCTTCTGTATCGGACGCGAAGCCATTACGAATGCTTTTCAGCATGCGGATCCTTCCGTTATTGAGGTCAGGATCACCTATGGTAAAAAGGCGTTCGTTGTCTCCTGCCAGGACGACGGCAAAGGGATGGATCCGATGCTTCTCAGTGCTGATGGAAGACCGGGCCACTGGGGGCTCATCGGGATGAAAGAACGCGCGACTAAGATTGGCTCTAAATTCGAATGTATAAGCTCAACTTCCAACGGAACTCGGATTACAGTTACTGTGCCAGCCAATCAGGCATATGGAGTTAGATCTCCGATCATGCGCCTCTTGCTGAGATATCTGCCTTGGTTGCGATCCTAAATCAAAGAGGCTAGTCCATGAAAACTTGCCTCAGCACTCATAGCAAAAAATTACACGCAGAGGATCCGTACCCAGATAACGATCGAAGTCGGCCTTGGAGTTGTCTGTAGCCACTGGCAGCGAAGCTTCATAAAGCTGCAGCGCTGTATGCCGACATCGCGGTTCGCAGGGTCACGGCAAGCGGCAGGCCCGGCTGTTGCCCTCCCTGCGGCGACAGCTTCGAAGCAGTTAGGTATTTGTGGATGTCGGAGACCACGACGGACCCCTCCCCTACTGCGGAGGCGACGCGCTTGACCGAGCCGCAGCGCACGTCTCCGACAGCGTAGACACCTTCGAGGTTGGTGCCGAAGAAGGCGCTTGATGAGGCGCTGCTGCCCGTGACGATGAAGCCTTTGTCGTCCATGGCAAGGGTGCCGCGGAGCCAGGCAGTGTTTGGGTTGGCGCCGATCATGACGAAGACATGTGAGATATTTATCGTCTCGGATGTGCGGGTCGCATTGTCGCGAACCGTCACGGTGCTGAGCCGATCGGCTCCATCCATGCCGGCGATCTCGGCCTGCAGACGCACGGTAATCTGGCTGGTGGCAAGGATGCGCTGGACGAGATAGTCCGACATGGTGGCCTGCAGGCTGCGACCCCTGACAATCAAATGAACGTGCTTTGCGGTTTGCGCGAGGAAGAGGGCGGCCTGCCCGGCTGAGTTGCCTGCGCCGACCACGACGATTTCCTCGCCGCGACAGAGACCAGCTTCCATCGCCGTAGCCGCGTAGTGGATTCCCTGGTACTCGAAGCGGTGATAGTTCGCGACGTTGAGCTTGCGATAGCGGGCGCCGGTAGCGATGACGACGGTGCGTGCGCTGACTGCGGGAGCATTTTCGATCTCCAGACGGCACATGCCGTCCTGCCTGCTCATGCTGACCACGTTGCGAGAGATAGAGAAGTGTGCTCCGAACTTCTGCGCCTGGATGAGTGCGCGCTCCGAGAGTTCTTGGCCGGAGACACCGGTAGGAAAGCCAAGGTAATTCTCGATGCGGGAGCTGGTCCCCGCTTGTCCGCCAGGCGCAGCTCCTTCGATCACGATGGTTGTGAGGCCTTCGGACGCAGCACAAACGGCAGCGGCGAGGCCGGCCGGGCCGGCGCCGACGATCGCGACATCGTAGATGACTGCATTCTCTCGCAGGTCGGTCAGGCCGAGTTCGTCGGCAAGCATGCTGATGGAGGGGTTGCGCAGAACACGTCCGTCAGGCAGGAGGGCGACAGGAAGACCGGCTTGCGTGAGCTCGAAGGTCCGGATGAGCGCATCGGCGTCCTGATCCAGTTCGGCGTCGATGATGCGGTAGGGATAGCCGTTGCGGCTGAGAAATCGCTGGATGCGAATCGTGTCGATGCTATATCCATGGCCCAGGAGGGTCACCCCGCTCGTGGCCTGCTCAACAAGGTTGCACCTGCGGCTGATGGAGGCCTGCATGATGAGGTTGGCGATCTCCGTCTCTGACCGCATGATCTGCGCCAGCGATGCACGGCCTATACGCCTTAACCGGGTGGGCCGGACGGCACGGCAGTTGACCAGGGTCTCCCGGTTGTCAAGAAGATCCAGTTCGCCGGTGAACTGGCCATCCGTCAAAAGCGCAACGATACGCTCGCCACGATTGTTGGCGGAACCTTCGAATATCTCTACGGCACCATCGAGAATGACGAACCAGTCCACATCGCGCTCGCCACGGACGAAGAGGCAGGAGGACTCCGAGACAACTTCTTCGTTGCCGTAACCCTTCAAGCGATCAAGCAGAGCGGGGCTGAGAATCGGGTGGAAGATGCCAGCGGATTGGGGGTTGCTCGAGTTTGAATCGGGGAAGGTCAGCGAGTATGTCATGACGCGCTCCAGCGAAACTTGTGGTGGTAGGGAGCGGGACGCCTTTGCGGACGCCCCGCGACCAAGCAGGCTTAGCTCTTGAGAAACTCGAGCAAGTCCTTGTTGATCACATCGGCGTGGGTGATAGGCATGCCGTGAGGGAAACCGGGATAAACCTTTAGCGTCGCAGTCGGGACGAGCTTGACGGTGAGCGCTCCGGCATCTGGGAACGGAACGATCTGGTCGTCGTCTCCGTGCATCACGAGGGTCGGGACATCGATCTTCTTCAGGTCCTCGGTGAAGTCGGTTTCAGAGAAGGCCTTGATGCAGTCGTAGGAGCCCTTGATGCCGCTCTGCATTCCCTCGAACCAGAAGTTCTCGCGCACGCCTTCGGAGATCGTCGCTCCTGGCCGGTTGTAGCCGAAGAATGGGAGGGAGAGGTCCTTGTAGAACTGAGAACGATCGTTGACAACGCCGTTGCGGATCGCATTGAGCGCTTCGATCGGCGTGCCAATGGGGTTGTGCTCCGACTTCACCATGATCGGCGGCACAGCGCTGATGAGCACGGCCTTCGCTACGCGGCTTGTTCCGTGGCGCGAAATGTAGCGCGCTACCTCGCCGCCTCCGGTTGAGTGGCCCACCATGATCGCGTCTTTCAGGTCGAGCGCTTCGAACAGCTCCGCAAGGTCGTCTGCGTAGGTGTTCATCTCGTTGCCATCCCAGGTCTGGCTGGAGCGGCCATGGCTGCGGCGATCGTGTGCGATCACGCGATAGCCGAGGTTGCCGAAGAACAGCATCTGCGCGTCCCAGGCGTCCGCGTTCAGCGGCCAGCCATGTGAGAAGGTGATGGGCTGGCCGGTGCCCCAGTCCTTGTAGTAAATGGTGGTTCCGTCCTTCAAAGTAAGTGTGCTCATGATCTCCTCGATTCTTGCGGGTGAGTGGTGCGTTGAGTGGAAACCCAGCTTGCTTAGTACTGAGTCGGTGTCTTCTTTCTGAAAGTGATTCTGAC
>Ga0302310_10002130_pt1 | contig 16213 bp, 12 predicted proteins | sample III_Palsa_N1_2_FD_200451 | JGI IMG/M metagenome (GOLD analysis project Ga0302310, IMG submission 200451) | Peat permafrost microbial communities from Stordalen Mire near Abisko, Sweden - III_Palsa_N1_2 | ecosystem: Environmental > Terrestrial > Soil > Palsa > Peat permafrost | place: Sweden...
CATAAAATATTATAGTGAGCAAAGAACATGAGCTTAATCAAATGCCCCCACGCATATTTGGATTCCTACTTGCCCTGCAATCGTTTTTTATTCCTACCTCGGCATCAGCGCAGTTTGCATGGGCTGGAAATGCGTGCCCGGCCGCTCAATACCAAATCACCAATGTTCTTGGTGGAATTGGCCCGTTCGAAATCCCAGACACATAAAGTTCGATGGCTTATCTTGGCCAGTCTGGACTCATGTGAATCCTTTAGATCACTTGGACATAATAAAAAAGACCTGGTATTGGCCAATATTACGACAGAATAATCAGTGGATGAGCGATGCCGATTACGCCTATCGTGTCGGCAATCCAAAGACTTTTGACGCAGACTGGGATGATTTCGCAAAACCGTTCTATTTGCGCGCTTTTATGAACGGAACGCTTAAAATGGAGCGTGCAAACATAGCTTTTGTCGATTTTGATGGCAACTACCAGAACACCGTGATTATGCGGTTTCGTATCGTAACGACTGTTCGGGAAAGACTTTCGCGAAACATTCTGCCGTCCGATAAAACGGATCAGTGGCAATACGTAATGGTAAGTGACGACCATAGTGCGTTAATTAATAACACGCCAATCAGCCACAGCGGCAATGTGTTGGCAGGGGAACTTGCAATAGTCAACGGCAACCTCATCATATTCGAGACAAACTACGTTCCAACTTACGAGATTGAAGAGATTGTTATCAACCCGCCGACTATGGGGGGTACAAATGAATTTGGTGCGATAGGTGTAGCTTTTCTTTGTCAAAATCACGTTAGTGCCCAATAATCATCTTTCACAAGGAACGAAAGTTCCGAAGTATTTTTATTTTTTGTTTACAAAAAGAAGACCTTTCCTTTCCATTCCTTACGGCGGCGGCGTCAGATTAAGGCTGGTTCCTGTATCGCGGTTTTTGCTTGCCACACATAAATTTTCCCGCACGGGGTTGGTGCTGTGCTTGTAGGTCTGGGTTCGTACGAAAGGCTTGCCCGGGATATCGCCTTCGAACCCGGTGACCGTCAGCGTATCCGCCAGCGTGTCCGCATCAATCTTCCGAATGCGCTCGACCACATGCAGATTGTCGTTGTTGTCATACCCGATCACCACCTGGTTGTCGGTGTTGAGCCCGACCGTATCCACCACCAGCGTGTCGCCTTCCCAGTGGCCGATGCTGTCGCCGAAGTAGCTGGTCTCGCCGGTTTTCAGCGAATAATGCTGCGCGCCTGGCTCAGTGTAGATGCGCCGCACCTGGTCGTCGGCCATGATCAGGGTGGCGCGACCGGGGGTGAACAGGAACTCGAAGGGCAGGGGTTCCTCGGTCATCATCGCCGGCACCGCGCCGGGGTCGCACGACGACCACGGCACCCGAAAGCTGTGGTTGGCGATCTCGCCGGCGAAGATTTTGGCGCTGCTGGGGGTGAGGTAGGGCAGCAGCGCTTTGGGTTGCGGCAGTTGCACGCCCTCGGCGCGCGACCAGGAGCCGGACCAATCGGGCAAGCTGGTTTGGGCGAACGCCGCGGGCGAGGCGAGAACGGTGCCGAGCAGCAGCCCTGCGATCAAGTTGCGTGTCATGTTTCCTCCCGGGGTAGGTTTATTTTGCCGATTACTATAGCGCGCGGCGAGGTGGGACCAAGCCACAATCCGCCCTTCGATTCGCTTTGCCCGCCGGATGGTTTCGGCTTCGAAACTGGGGAGCGCTCCGCAATGGGCCGCTACCCGATCCACGACGCCGGTCTCGGCCAGGACGGCCTGGAACTCGGGTCTCTTTTTTAGGTGTGCGGAATGTGCGAAATGCGGGCAGGGGACCTGGGGCCGAGAGCGGGGGAAGCAGCAGGTTATAACAGATGTTAGTTTTAATTGCTAACGGTGTTTGCCGGGACCGCCGACGGGGGAGGTGACCGGTAGCGGCTTGCGGAGGGTGGGCAATCGCGTTGGTTTCCAAACGCGAGCGTACCTGGGAGGGATATTCTTCACATCCTGCCAACCGCGGCACCGACGATGGCGGGATGTGAAGAACATCCCGCCCTACGGTCCACCGTTGGTTCGATCGCTCCGCTGGTTGGATCGCAGGCGCACCGTCGGTGGTGCGCTTCGTTCCAAAGTTTTTTTGCTTCTTTTTGTTCACAAAAAGAAGACTTCCCCTACCCTTGCTCCGACTCCCGCTGCCCGATAGTTTGGGCGGCTCTTACGGGAACACAGCATGAACGATCTCTTCGCGCCGCCGCCGGCTGGCAAGCCGGGAGCCTCTGATGCGGGCGCCTATTCGGCCAAGGACATCGAGGTGCTGGAGGGGCTCGAGCCGGTGCGGCGGCGGCCGGGGATGTATATCGGCGGCACCGATGAGGCGGCGCTGCACCATCTGGCGGCGGAGATTCTCGACAATGCGATGGATGAAGCGGTGGCGGGCTACGCCAGCCTGATCCAGGTCAGCTTCGCCGCCGGCAACCGGCTGCAGATCCAGGACAATGGCCGCGGCATCCCGGTCGATCCCCATCCGAAATTCAAAAATCTCAGTGGGTTGGAGGTTAGTCTTACCACCTTGCATTCGGGCGGCAAGTTCGGCGGCAAGAGCTATGCGACTTCGGGCGGGCTGCATGGGGTGGGCAGTTCGGTGGTCAATGCGCTGTCTTCGGAGCTGCTGGTCGAGGTCGCCAGGGAGAAGATTCTGTGGCGGCAGAGCTATGTGCGCGGCAAGCCGATTACCAAGCTGATCAACGCCGGGCCGATCAACAACCGGCGCGGCACCTTGATCCGCTTCGTGCCGGACCCGGAGATTTTCGGCGCGCTGACCTTTTCCCCGGCGCGGCTGTACCGGCTGTGCCGATCCAAAGCCTATCTGTTCCGCGGGGTGCGGATCAGGTGGTCGTGCGATCCCGCGCTGATCCAGGGCGACGTGCCGGCCGAGGCGGAACTGCATTTCCCCGGCGGGCTGCGCGATTCGCTTGAGGAGGACGTTGGCGTCGCGACCCGCGCAGTGCCGGAGATCTGGGCCGGTGAGGCGGATTTTCCGGCGCAAAATGGCGAGACTGGCGGTAAGGTCGAATGGGCGGTGGTCTGGCTGGAGACCGCCGATTCGTTCCTCGATTCCTACTGCAACACGGTGCCGACGCCGCAAGGCGGCACCCACGAGGCCGGCTTCCGATCGGCGCTGTTGAAAGGCATTCGCTCGTGGGGCGAGCAGCGCAGCAACAAGCGCGCGGCGCAGATTACCGCCGAAGATGTGCTCGGCGCGACCGCGGCCAAGCTTTCGGCGTTTCTGCGCAACCCGCAGTTTCAGGGCCAGACCAAGGAGAAGCTCACCAACGCCGACGCCACCCGGCTGGTCGAAGCGACCCTGCGCGACCGGTTCGATCATTGGCTGGCGGGCCATCCGGCGCAGGCCGACAATCTGCTCGCCTTCGTGATCGAGCGCGCGGAGGAACGCATCCGCAAGCGCGATTTGAAGGACACGCCGCGCAAGACTGCGACGCGGCGGCTGCGGCTGCCGGGCAAGCTGTCGGATTGTTCGAGCGAGAATGCCGCCGACACCGAGATCTTCCTGGTCGAAGGTGACAGCGCCGGCGGCTCGGCGAAGCAGGCGCGCAATCGGGAGACCCAGGCGATATTGCCGTTGCGCGGCAAGATTCTGAACGTGGCGAGCGCTTCGACCGAAAAGCTGCGGCAGAACCAGGAGCTGAAGGATCTGATCGAGGCGCTGGGATGTGGCGTCGGCGATCGGTTCGACCGTGCCAAGCTGCGCTATGGGCGGGTGATCATCATGACCGACGCCGACGTCGACGGCGCGCACATTGCCTCGCTGCTGATGACTTTTTTCTACCGCGAACTGCCGGAGCTGGTGCGGCATGGGCACATCTATCTCGCGCGGCCGCCGCTCTATCGGCTGACCCAGGGGGCGAAATCGGTCTATGCGATGGACGACGCCGATCGGGAGATCGTCCAGGCGCGGCATTTCAAGCCCGGCAGCAAGGTTGAGGTCAGCCGCTTCAAGGGCCTGGGCGAGATGCCGCCTTCAGCCTTGAAAGAAACCACCATGGACCCGAAAAAGCGCATTTTGCTGCGGGTCGAGGCCAAGGTCGAAAATCGCGCGGCGACCAACGAGTTGGTCGAAAGTCTGATGGGCAAAAAACCGGAATTGCGCTTCCAGTTCATCCAAAGCCGTGCCCGCTTGGTCGAGGATGTGGATTTGTGATCCCAGCCACCGAGGCCACTGATCCGGCACTGGTTGATCTCGATGCCTGGGCACCGGCACGGATTCTCGATGCGTTGTGGCAAGGGCAACTCGCCGCGGTGCAGGCGGTGGGCGCGGCGTTGCCGGTGCTGGAAGCGGCGGCCGAGGCCGCGTTGCCGTTGCTCGCCGCGGGAGGGCGGCTGGTCTACGTCGGGGCGGGGACCTCGGGCCGGATTGGGGTGCAGGATGGGGCCGAATTGAACCCTACATTCAACTGGCCGACCGAGCGGCTGGTGTTGTTGCTCGCCGGCGGCGAGGCGGCGTTTGTCAATGCGGTCGAAAACGCCGAGGACCGTGCCGATCTGGCGCGCGAGGCGATCGCCGCGCACTCTGTTGGTGCGACGGACGTCCTGATCGGCATCGCTGCCAGTGGCGCCACGCCTTACACCTTGGCTGCGGTGGAGGCCGCGCGCGCGGCCGGAGCGCTTACCATCGCGATCGCGAATAGTCCGAATTCGGCACTGCTCGCGGCGGCTTTGCATCCGGTCCTGATCGAGACCGGACCCGAGCCGATCGCCGGGAGCACACGGCTCAAGGCCGGCACGGCGCAGAAGGTAGCGCTGAATTTGCTCTCGACGCTTTTGATGGTGCGGCTCGGCCGGGTTTATCGCGGTCAGATGGTGGACGTTCAGGCGAAGAACGAGAAGCTGCGCCGCCGGGCCTTGCGCATGGTATGTCTGCTGGCGGAGTGCAGTGGCGAGGTTGCCGCGGCCGCCTTGGCGGCGACCGATGGCCAAGTAAAACCAGCCGTTCTGGTGGCTCGGGGTTATGACGCGGTTGGCGCCTTTGGGGCATTGGCAAGAGTCGGCGGTTCACTCCGTCAAGCATTGGCTAATTGTTAAAAGTTTTTTGGTTCTTTTTTTCAAAAAAGAACTCTTCCTCCCTTCCTTTCCGCCTTGTTTCGTTTCATCAATTCTTATCTCCGCCGCACTAACTTTGCCGTTCTAGCTTCCGACTTCGGTGGTCCATTGCCATTCCAACAGACCTCGCTCGAGCATTTGGCTGAATCGCTCGATGATTCGGGGGACCTGATCATTTTTGTAAAAAGGGAGTCGAGTGGCCGGCTGGTGGTCGCCGACTGCAATGTTGCCGCCGAGCGTGCGCTCGGGAAGTCGCGCGCGGCGATGCTCGGCAAGTTCGGGTTTGAGGATCTGATCGAAGACGGCCAGGACGATTCGCTCGCGAGGTTGGACCAGGCCGTGCTCGCGCGCCAATCCCGCAACGGTGATCTACGGCTGCGTGCCGCTGCCGGTGGCGGCTTCTGGTTCGGCTATCATGTCATGCCCTGTCCCTCGGACGAGGGGCTTAGCATGATCCTGGGGCGCGACATCACCGCGCGCCGCGCCGAGCGCGAGCAGGCGAACGCGGTGCAGGCATTGCTCGCCAAGGTCTTCATGATGGTCGAGACCGGGGTTTCCATCATCGGGCCCGATGGGCGCTTTCTGATGACCAATCCGTTTCACGATCGCATGTTGGGCTATCCGCCCGGTAGCCTGAACGGCAGGCAGAGCCGCGAGCTGATCGCGCCCGAATCGCAGGAGGCCGGGCAGAAATTGCTGCAATCCGCCTTCGTGCGAAGCGACAATCTCACCAACGATCTGTGGCTGCTGCGCGCCGATGGCTCCGCGATTTCGGTCCGGCTCACGTCAACCCTGGTTGAGGGGGCCGATCGCAGGAAGCTACGCGTAGTCACCGCGACGCCGCTGCCGGTGCCGCCAAGGCCGCCCGCCGAGTTGCGGCTGCAAAGCGCCGGCAAGATCCGCTTCATCAGCGTCGACGAGGTGCGCCTTCGCCTCGCCAACCGCTGGTCGGCGCTGGAACAGAAGGTGATGGACCTCTCCGAACAGATCATCAGCCGCCGCCTCGGCGTGCTGGATACTTTCTCGCGCACCCACGATCAGGGGTTCGTGGTCTGCTTTCACAGCCTGTCGGAAGACGAGGCCACGATCGAGGCCGCGGCGATCGGGCGCGAGATCCGCACCAAACTGATCGGCATGGAAGAGGAAAATGGGCCGATCGAGGTGGTCGCGGTGGTCACGACCGTGCCGGTGGTCCCAGGGGTCAATCCGCGGCCGATGCTCGAGTCGCGCCTGGGCGAGGTCGAGCGGCGCGCCCTGCAGTCAGCAACTGACCCCGTGTCTCCGGCGAGGCCGATCCTATCCACCAAGACCGGCGATCGGGTCGGCTGCTACCTGGACCCTTCCAATCGGTTGCCGGGCGGCGGCCGCATCGCACTGGCGCCGGCGCAATTCGACCGCGACATGAAGCTGCTACGCATCGCCGCGGCGCACGCCCTGCGCAATCAGAACGATCCCCAGCGCTTTCCAGTGCTGTTTCCGATCGATTTCGAGATGTTCCAGAGCCATGCCAAGACGGTGCCGTTCTTGGCGGCGTGCCGCTCACTCGATCCGGTTTCCTATCAAAATATGATGCCTATCCTGATCGGACTGCCGCGCGGCATTCCTTCCGCCAAAATTGTCGACGTGGTGCAGCGGTTGAAGCCATTCTGCTGGGCGGTGGGATTCAACATCGAAAGCCAGGATCAACAAATCCCTGAGCTCAGCGCCGGTCCGACGCCCATCCTGGTGGTCGATGGTACCGCGTGGGCGCGAACGGCCGATCTGCCGGCCCGCTTCCTCGGCAGGTTGGTGAGCGCCGTAAAGCCGCCGAAGGGACAAGTGCTGGTGCGGAATGCGGCCGCGGGCGAAATCGCGCGCGAACTGGCGGCGCTGGGGGTTGAGTTGTTTACGGAGAGCGACAAACTCCGGTAAGCCAAGGGAAGGGTCTTCTTTTTGTGAACAAAAAGAAGCAAAAAAACTTTGGAACGTTAGACCCTTCGGATCAGACCGCTGGCGGGATCGGCGGAACTGCCGGGGAAAATGGCGCGGAAGGCGGCGGAGCGAACGCCCATGTGCTCGGCCAACAACCCCTTGGCGACCGACCACATGTCGGTGGTGGGGTCTAAGTCGCGATTTTCAAACAATTGATTATCCGCCAGGCCCGGCCAAGTGCCGCCAACCCGGCCGCCGGCAACCGCACCACCTAAGACAAAACACGCCGACGCGGTGCCATGGTCGGTGCCGTTGGTGCCGTTCTCGCGGGCGGTGCGGCCGAACTCGGTGATCACCAGAACCGCGGTCTTCGACCACGCCGGACCAAGCCCGCCCTTCAGTGCCACCATGCCATCATCGAGCAACTTCAACGTCTGCGCCAGCCGCGGCTTCTGGGCCTGATGGGTGTCCCAGCCGCCGATCTCGAGCGCCGCAATCCGCGGACCATCGGGTGCTGCCAGCAATTGCCCCGCCGGGCCCGAGAAACGCGCCAGATCGCCGGTAGCGCCCTGCATCTGCGCCACCACGCCAGCATCGTAGCTGCGGCTGGCGAGCCCCTCCTGAACCGCCGGACCGATCAGCGGATCGGCGGCCGACAGCATCGCAACCTGGTCCCACAAAGCAGCGGGCATCTTGTCGGCGAGCTTGTCCGGCGCGTACGACGACACCGGCACGGCGCCCTCCATCAACAGCGGCATGGAAAGCCCGGCAACCAGCGGCCGCGCGCTCTCGCTCGCCGGCGGCGGCATTGCTCCCGCGGCACGGTTGAGCCAGCCGCTATCAAGCCGGTGATCGGCGCCACTCTCCATCATGTCCTGGGCGTCGAAGTGACTGCGCGAACGGTACGGTCCCGCCACCGCGTGCAAGATCAGCAATTCGCCGTCGGAGTACATGCCGTGCAGCCCCGCCAGTGACGGATGCAAGCCGAACTGTCCGCCGAGATCGAGCAAGCCACCCGGCTGGCCGGGCTCCGGCAGCATCAAGCCGCCGCGCAAACCCGCAAGCTGCGGCGAACCATAGGGCGCCACCACGGAAAGCCCGTCCATCGCGCCGCGCAGCAGCACCACGACCAAGCGTTGGTCGGTCGGGGCATAGGCGAATGCGGTGCGGATGCCGCCGGCGAACGCGAGCGCCGGCATGCCGAGCAGCAGCGAGCGCCTGCCGATGGTGAAGGCGAGTGGCTTCGGCATCATCGTCTCCAAAACTCGGGCGAGGAAAACAGCAGGGCGATCGCTTCCCGCCGCGACCCGGCGTTGGCCACCGCGGTCTTGAGCGGCTTGGCAGCAAACGGACCCAGCGCCACGTCGGTGAGCGCTACCGGGTCCTGATTGTTGGCCGATCCGCTGAGCTGATAGGCGAATTCCACCCGCCGCAGCAGCGTCGCGGGATCGACCCAGTCCGACGCCAGATCCGACCACCCCTTCGGCGAGGGTGCGTTCCACAGCGGCTGCCCCATCGCGTTCATGGCAGACGCGACGCGCTTGCTCTGATCGCCGGGGAGGTTGACCGCACGCATACTGGCACAGGTGAAGTCGAGCGGCGTGCGCAGCTTGGAGAGGCCTTGCCACGCCTCTGGGCTCGCGATGACCACGCGCATCACTTCCGGCAGATTGCCGCTGGTGGCGAGGTAGCGATCGGCTATCCGCTCCACCAGCGCGGGCGGCGGATCGTCGGCGACGAAATGGCGGGCGAGCTTGGTCGCGAGATGGCGCGCGGTGGACGGGTGGACGGCAAGAAAAGCCAGTGCTTCGATGCCGCCTTCCTCGCCTTCGGGAAATTCGCGGCCCATCAGGATCTTGGAGCCTGGTTCGTGGGCCCGGCGGCGGAACAGGAATCCGGCGTCGTCGCCGTCGGGCTTGATGCTCCAACCCGTGATGATGCTGGCCATCGCGGTGACGTCGGCCTGGGTGTAACCGGCGGCGGGGCTGACGGTGTGAAGCTCGAGGCACTCCCGGCCCAGATTCTCGTTGAGCCCGACGTGGCGGCGCAGACCGCCGACGCTATCGGGCCCGGCCGACTGCGCGTTGTTGAGATAGACCAGCATCGCCGGATGGCGCATCACCGCGAGCAGCATGGTGCCGAAATCGCCGTTGACGTTGGGGCGGATCGCTTCGCGGATGAACGGCCCGATCAGCGGGCCGCAGGCGCCGGTTCTGCGGCTGACCGTGAAATGGTTGGTCCAGAACAACACCAAACGTTCGCGGAACGAGTCCTCGGCGCTGAGCCATTGGCCGCATTCGGCGGCGGCGTCGGCCTTCATCAGCGGCACCACCGGATCGTCTTTGGGATCGATCTTGGTTTTCGAGATTTTGCGCAGTTCGCCCAGTTGATGCAAAGCGTTAAGCGCGTCTGCGACGCTGGATAATCCATCCGGATAAGCGGGCGTACCCGGACCGTCGAGTTGCGCCTGCAACCACGCGCCCGGGTCCGCAGGCACGTCTTCGTCGCCGCGGCGTCCGAGACCAAACCGGATCAGGGCAAGGGCGGGGTGGGTTTCCATGGTTGTAATTCATAGCAGGCGGTCGTTACCGCGGCGTGTAAATATTGTATAAGTCATGTCAGCAGCGGTAACCCACCCTCGCGGTTAGGCAGCGGATCGTATAAGGCTGCGGGTCGCAGCCGCGCTCGCGGCGTGGAGACATTTTCGGCTTTGAAGGCAAGGCGTGACCCGCAGGAATTGTCGCTGTCTGCTCCCGCAGACGCGGAAGCGGTGCCGCGCGCATCAACCCAGGCGCTGCGGATTGTGAAGACGAACCGCCGCGCCGAGCCGCTGCTGGGTCCGCCGCCGGCGCTGACTGAGGGTGGCGTTGCACCACTTCGTGCGCCGTCGCAGGACGCCGCGCGACTTCGTATCTCGCGTCGCCGCAAACCGGCGCGTAAGGCGCCCAACCGCACCCGGACCGAGCCGCTGATCAGCAGGCCGGAAGCGACGCCGCCCGGGATCTCGCCCGACCCGAGGGCGCGGCTGCTGGTCCGGAGCCGTCCGCGCGACAGTCTGATCGCTCCGGTCACCGTGTCGGCGTTGCTCCATGCGTTGGTGGCGCTCGCACTGATGCTGCGGCTGGCGCCGAAATTGGCGGAGCCTCCGCCGCCGGCCGCGGTGGCGCTGGTGTGGCAACCCAATCCCAGTAGCAAGCTTGCGCTGCCGAACTCCGGCACCATGAAGAACGCGCCCCCCGCCGAGGTGCAGCGTGGCAGCCGCGGCTCGAACGCGCCGTCGAGCCCGCCGCCCAGCATTCCGAGCGAGGCTTCGCCGGTGCCGGAGCAGCAGGAAGCGGCCAAAGTGCCGGTGCAGAAATCGCCGAGCGCGGAGCACGCGGAAACTGCCAGCAAGGAGACCCCGCGGCCATCCCGCGAGGCCCGCCGCAGCACGCCGCCCACCGGCACTGCGAGTAACCCGTTTGCCAGCCTGACCAACCTTTCGCTGGGTGCGACCCAGACCGTGCCCGCCCCAATCTTGGGTCCGCCATCCGACCACTCGGCGGAGATGGCTGGTCCGGCGCCGCAGGGGCAGACCTCGGAAGGCAACCTGCTGAGCTCGCTTGACGCACCGAACGCCAACCCGAATTGGGAAGCTGAATTGCGGGCCTGGGTGGAGGCGCGCGATTATTATCCCGATGCGGCGGTGGTGAAGCATGAAGAGGGAATATCTTCGGTCTCGGTTACCATCGACAAATACGGCAAGGTGCTCGACGTCGAACTGGTCAGCTCGTCGCAATCGGATCGGCTCGACGACGCTTGGCTCAGCGTGTTTCGCAACCGGAAAGTGCCGCAGCCGACGCCGGATATGAACGTCGGGGATTCATATACGTTCCAGGCAACGCTGCAATATGTGCTGATCGAGGAAGCGGAGCAGTAGAAAAGTAAGTCTTCTTTTTGTGAACAAAAAGAAGCAAAAAAACTTTGGACGTTGGGTCCGTGCCACGGTGGGGGGTGTGTCAGTCTTTACGCGGATTGGTATCAGATATCCGCCTTTCAGACCAAATCTGCCGATAGGTCGCGCCATTCCGGATTCATCTCGTGGATCAGTGCGACTTTCTTCTGCCCCGGTCCTGCCTTAAGTAGTTTTTCCCGGGTGATCGCATCCGGCATCGTCTCATACCAGCCGCCCAAAATTTTGACTCGTGACCAGCGATTGGGGCGGCTGGTATGAGTCTTTGTTTTGCGCGCGCCGCCCGCCAACCCGCGCGCGATACCAGCGGTCAAGAGGTAGGGCCGCTGGTATCACAGCGTTCATACCAAACCAAAAGGTTGCCGTTGTACTTGGCAGTAAAGCCAGTGCTTTCAGACATCTGGTGTTGCCAGACACGCTGGACAAGATCGGAAGTTACGCCGATCTAAAGCGTGCCATTCTTCTTGTTCGCCATTATGTAAACTGCGGGGATCTTCACGCTTATAAATTCCAAATTGAATCGTGTTAACCGATATGCGTCATTGCGAGCCCTTGCGAAGCAATCCATCTTTTTTCTGGGCCACGGTAGAAAGATGGATTGCTTCGCAAGGGCTCGCAATGACGGAATCTGGTTAATTGAATTCTGTATAAACGACAGTTAAACAATTCCGTTGCTGTTTCTTGAAACATCCGGGATCGGCTGCACGACATCCCAATGCTCCACGATCTTGCCGTTCTCAAAGCGGAAAATATCCACCAGCGCCTCGCTGTTGGGGGTGGGGCCGTGGTGGGAGCGGCCGTGCAGGATGACGAAATCGCCGTCGGCGAAGCTGCGCACGGTTTCGACGCGGAATTTCGGAAACGCCGCGCGAAGGCCACCGATAAAGCCGGCGAAGGCATCATACCCGTCGGCCACTTCTGGATTATGTTGGATGTAGTGAGGACCGACCAGCGCGCGGGCGGCTTCGAAGTCACCCCGATTGAGCGCGAGCTCGAAGAATTGTTTCGCCGCCGCGAGATTATCCGCTTCCGTTGGGGTATGATTGCCCATATTTGTTCCCTCCTTATTTGACAAAGTTTTTTTGCTTCTTTTTGTTCAAAAAAAGAAGACTTTGCTTTACCTCACTATTTGTCCCCGATCTCGCAGCAGATGGTCCGCCAGCACGCAGGCCATCATTGCTTCTCCCACCGGCACCGCACGTATTCCCACACAAGGATCGTGGCGGCCTTTGGTGACGATTTCCGTGTTCTCGCCGTGGGTGTCCACCGTGCGGCGTGGCGTCAGGATCGAGCTGGTCGGTTTCACCGCGAAGCGCGCGACGATCGGCTGGCCCGACGAGATCCCGCCCAGGATGCCGCCGGCGTGGTTCGAGTAGAAATGGAGTTTGCCGTTTGCCATGAACATCTCATCGGCGTTGTCCTCGCCCGAGAGCGTGGCCGCGGCGAAGCCGTCGCCGATTTCTACGCCCTTCACGGCGTTGATGCTCATCAGCGCCGCCGCCAGATCGGAGTCGAGTTTGCCGTAGACTGGCGCGCCCAGCCCTGCGGGCACGTTTTCCGCGACCAATTCGATTACCGCGCCGGTCGAAGAGCCGGCCTTGCGCACGCCGGTCAGGAATTCTTCCCACACCGGCACCGCGGCTGGGTCCGGGCAGAAGAACGGATTTTGTTCGATTTGGTCCCAATCCCAGTTCGCGCGATCGATTTTGTGCGATCCGATCTGCACCAGGGCGCCACGGATCGTCACGTCGGCGGAAAGTATTTTCCGTGCGATCGCGCCGGCCGCCACCCGCATCGCGGTTTCGCGCGCCGAACTGCGCCCGCCGCCGCGCGGGTCGCGATGGCGGTATTTCAGATCATAGGTTAGATCGGCGTGGCCGGGCCGGTAGCTCTGCGCGATGTTGCTGTAGTCCTTGCTGCGCTGATCGGTGTTCTGGATTTCGAGCGCGATCGGTGTGCCGGTCGTCAGTCCTTGGTACACGCCGGAAAGAATTCGCACCTGGTCGGCTTCTTGCCGCTGGGTGGTGAATTTCGATTGTCCGGGCCGACGCCGGTCGAGGAAAGGTTGGATGTCTGCTGCGGACAAAGCAATTCTCGGCGGGCAGCCGTCGACCACGCAGCCGATCGCCTCGCCGTGGCTTTCGCCCCAGGTGGTGACGCGGAACATGTGGCCGAAGCTGTTGAACGACATGGCTAATCCGAAACGACGCTGATATCGGGTGCGTGCGGGTTCTTCATCCCCACCACGTGGTAGCCGCAATCGACATGATGCACCTCGCCGGTGACCCCGGTCGAGAGATCGGACAGCAGATAGAGCCCCGCGCCGCCGACTTCTTCCAGCGTCACGTTGCGTTCCAGCGGCGCGTTATATTGGTTCCAGCGCATGATGTAGGTGAAATCGCCGATGCCGCTGGCGGCCAGTGTCCGCACCGGGCCGGCGCTGATTGCGTTCACTCTGATGCCGCGCGCGCCGACGTCGGCGGCGAGGTAGCGCACCGAGGCCTCGAGCGCCGCCTTGGCGACGCCCATCACGTTGTAGTGCGGCGTTACCCGCTCGGCGCCGAGATAGGACAAGGTGAGCAGCGAACCGCCGTTTTTCATCATCGCTTCGGCGCGGCGGGCGACCGCGCAGAAGCTATAGCAGGAGATATCCAGCGCCTGCGCGAACACGTCGCGCGGCGTGTCCATATAGCGGCCGCGTAAAAAGGCCTTATCGGCGAAGCCGATCGCGTGAACCACGAAGTCGATGCTATCCCAACGTTCCGCGACCGAAGCGAAGGCGGCGTCGATCGCTTCGTCCGACGCCACGTCGCAGGGGAACACCATCTCGGAGCCCACGCTCGCCGCCAGCGGCCGCACCCGCTTTTCCAGCGCCTCGCCCTGGAAGGTGAAGGCCAGTTCCGCGCCCTGGGCGGCGGCGGCGGCGGCGATGCCCCAGGCCAGCGATCGGTAGTTGGCGACCCCCATGATCAACCCGCGCTTGCCGCGCATCAGGTTGCCCGTTGGAATGTGGGGGGAGGGTTGAGAATCTGGCATCTGGTATCCTTGTTGTCGGGCGCGCCTTAGCCGGTCCGGACCAATGGCGCCGATTGAATTCAAGTGGCATAAGGCTGTGACCGGGAGCAAGAGGCATCGCAAGGTCTCCGCTTGGCGCGGGATGCAGAACAGGCGACAACCATTGGCGCACAGCATAGGCCCTGCCAGGACCCAGAAGATGTCGGAACCCGAAGATAATACGATTAGAGCCGGCAGCGATCCGTTTTCCCTGTTCGGAGCCTGGCTGCGAGAGGCGGAAAAATCCGAACCCAACGATCCCAACGCGATGGCGCTCGCCACTGCGACCCCGGATGGTTTGCCCTCGGTGCGGATGGTGCTGCTCAAGGGCTTCGATCCGGCCGGCTTCGTGTTCTATTCCAATCAGGAAAGCCGCAAGGGGCAGGAGCTCGCGGCCAACCCGCACGCCGCCATGCTGTTTCATTGGAAAACGCTGCGCCGCCAGATCCGGGTCGAAGGCGCGGTGACGCCGGTGCCGGAGTCTGAGGCCGACCAGTATTTCGCCAGCCGCGCCCGGCTGTCGCAACTCGGCGCCTGGGCCTCGGCGCAATCCCGCGTGATGGCCGGGCGCGGCGAGTTTCTGGCCAAGGTTGCCACCGTCACCGCGCGCTTCCTTGGCCGCGAGGTGCCGCGCCCGCCCTACTGGTCGGGATGGCGGCTGGCCCCGGCAGCGATCGAATTCTGGCACGATATGCCGTTCCGATTGCACGATCGCGTGCTCTACCGCCGGACCGGAACCGGCTGGAGCCAGGAGCGGCTATATCCGTGATTCCCGCCGAGCAGACCGAAGCCCATGAGTTTTTGTGCCGGCTTACCGGCAGTACGCCGATCGAGACCCATGTTTCGGCGATCTATCGTGGCGAATCACTGGTCTGGAAGATGAAGAAGGCGGTCCGGTTCGACTTCCTCGATCAATCCCGCCTCGACCAGCGCCGGCGCTTTCTGATGCGCGAGCTGGCGCTCAATTCCTGGGCCGCACCGGGGCTCTATCATGCCGTCCGGCCGATCACTCGCGGCGACGACGGTGCGTTTAAGCTCGGCGGTTCGCCCGATGGTGCGGTCGAGTGGGTGATCGAGATGGAGCGCGTGCCCGAAGAGGATTTCTTCGTGCGCATCGCCGCCGACGGCAGGCTCGATCCGACGTTGCTCGATCGCGTTGCCGACATGGTGGCGGCCTATCACGCCGGCCTGCCCTCGGTCGATTTGGACCTGGAGCAATCGCTGCTGAACGTGGTGGCGGGCGACGAACGCGCCGGCGTTGCGGCGGGGTTGAAGCCGGAGAAGGTTGCCGAATGGGGCAAGGCGATGCGGGGCGCGCTGGCGCTGCGCACCGCGTGGCTGGCCCGTCGGGCGGAAGCCGGATTCGTGCGCCGGGCACACGGGGATTTGCATCTTGCCAACCTGTGCATGTGGCGGGGCGAGCCGGCGCCGTTCGACGCGCTGGAATTCTCCGAGTCGCTCGCGACCATCGATCTTGGCCACGATCTCGCGTTTCTGCTGATGGACCTCGATCGCCGGGTGTCGCGCGCCGCCGCCAATCGCGTGTTGTCGCGCTATCTCGCGCGCACGGGCGACTACGCCAGTCTGCGCGGGCTGGCGCTGTTTCTGTCGATGCGCGCGATGGTCCGCGCCCACGTGCGGGCGAGCCAGGGCATCGCCGACGCGGCCGACTATTTCAGCGCCGCGCGGGACTATCTGCGTCCCGACCGCATGATCGTGGTGGCGGTCGGCGGCCTGCCCGGCACCGGCAAGAGCACGCTCGCGCGCACGCTCGCCCCCGAGCTCGGCGCAGCCCCCGGCGCGCTGGTGCTGCGCAGTGATGAAATCCGCAAGCGAGTGTGCCAGGCCGCGCCCGAGCAGCGCCTGCGCCCCGCCGCCTATGATCCCGAAATGGATCAATGGGTGCACAACGAAATGGTCGAAGGCGTGCGCCAGGCGATTTTTGCCCGCCACGCGGTGATCGTCGACGCCACCTTTATCGAGCCCGCCTACCGTGCGGCCCTGGCTGAACTTGCGGCGTCCTACGGCGCCCCTTTCGTCGGACTCTGGCTTCGCGCGCCGATGGAAACGCTGGAGCAACGCATCGCTGCCCGCCGGAATGATGCCTCGGATGCGACCGTCACCATTCTGCGCCGCATCGCGGCCCTCGACCCCGGCGTGCGGCTGTGGCACGACATCGATGC
>Ga0302310_10002140_pt1 | contig 16178 bp, 11 predicted proteins | sample III_Palsa_N1_2_FD_200451 | JGI IMG/M metagenome (GOLD analysis project Ga0302310, IMG submission 200451) | Peat permafrost microbial communities from Stordalen Mire near Abisko, Sweden - III_Palsa_N1_2 | ecosystem: Environmental > Terrestrial > Soil > Palsa > Peat permafrost | place: Sweden...
TCGTCGTGTTCATGAACAAGGCGGACATGGTTGATGACAAGGAGCTCCTGGAGCTGGTGGAGATGGAGGTTCGCGAACTGCTGACGCTCTACAAGTTCCCCGGGGATGACACCCCGATCATCATCGGTTCGGCGCTCAAGGCGCTGGAGGGTGATAAGTCGGAGATCGGCGTGAGCGCGGTGGTGAAGCTGGTGGCGGAGATGGACCGGTACATTCCGGTGCCGGAGCGGCAGATCGACAAGCCGTTCCTGATGCCGGTGGAGGATGTGTTCTCGATCTCAGGGCGCGGCACGGTGGTGACGGGTCGTATCGAGCGCGGCATCGTCAAGGTGAACGATGAAGTGGAGATCGTGGGTCTTAAGGACACGGTGAAGACGATCTGCACGGGCGTTGAGATGTTCAGGAAGCTCTTGGACGAGGGTCGCGCCGGGGACAACGTCGGGGTGCTGCTGCGCGGCACGAAGCGCGAGGATGTGGAGCGTGGGCAGGTGTTGGCCAAGCCCGGCAGCATCACGCCGCACACGCAGTTTGAGTCCGAGGTGTACGTACTGACCAAGGAGGAGGGCGGTCGTCACACGCCGTTCTTCAAGGGGTATCGTCCGCAGTTTTATTTTCGCACGACGGATGTGACCGGCAACGTGCAGCTGCCCGAGGGCGTTGAGATGGTCATGCCGGGGGACAACATCAAGATGGTGGTGGAGCTGATCAGCCCGATCGCCATGGACGAGGGGCTGCGCTTTGCCATCCGTGAGGGTGGCAAGACCGTCGGCGCCGGCGTCGTCGCCAAGGTCATCAAGTAAGTTAGGCCAGTAGCTCAATTGGCAGAGCGGCGGTCTCCAAAACCGCAGGTTGGGGGTTCGATTCCCTCCTGGCCTGCCATCGGATCGAAGTGACAGACGAACTGAAAGTGCGAAATGCGGGCGGGGCCGATGTGGCCCGCTTGGGTATGGCGGTGGTGCTGGTGTTCGCCGGCATCGTCGCCTTCTATACGTTCGATTCCGCACCGCTGTGGGAGCGATGGCTGGCCGTCGTGGCAGGCCTTGCGCTCGGTTTCGCGGTGGTTGCCACGTCGGCTTACGGCAAGGCGGTGTACCAGTTCGTGCTCGATTCGCGGGTTGAGCTGCGCAAGATCGTGTGGCCCTCGCGGCGCGAAACGGGCATGACGACGCTGGTGGTCTTCGCCTTCGTGATCATCGGTGGCGCTTTTTTCTGGATAGTTGACCTGATCCTCGCCTGGGCAACCCGGCATTTGACTGGTCAGGGAGGCTGAAGGCATGGCTTTGCGTTGGTATGTGGTTCACGCGTACTCGAATTTCGAGCATCGCGTCGCGGAGTCTCTGAAGGACCGCATCAAGCGTCAGAATCTGGAGCCGAAGTTCGGCGAGATCCTGGTGCCCACCGAGGAAGTGGTGGAAATGCGCGATGGCCAGAAGCGCAAGAGCGAGCGCAAGTTCTACCCCGGCTACGTGCTGGTGCAGATGGAGATGGACGAGGAGACATGGCACCTGGTGCGCGATGTCCCCAAGGTCCTGGGGTTTATCGGCGGCACATCCGACAAGCCCGCAGCCATCACCGACAAGGAGGCGATGCAGATCCTGCGTCGCGTCGAGGAAGGTGTCGACAAGCCGCGGCCGAAGGTGCTGTTCGAGCCCGGCGAAGTGGTGCGCGTGATCGAGGGGCCGTTCAATGATTTCAACGGCGTCGTCGAGAGCGTGAACTACGAGAAGAACCGCCTGCAGGTGGCGGTGCAGATCCTGGGACGTTCGACTCCGGTGGAGCTGGACTTCTCACAGGTGGAAAAGGCGTAGGCCTCACTGGTTTACGGTTTTTGAGTTTTCCGGCGCAACAGCGCCATAACACGGGGAGGCTACCTCACTAGTTTGAGGGGCCGCATGCACCCGGGAGAGCGAGCAAATGGCTAAGAAAGTACAAGGCTATATCAAGCTGCAGGTGCCGGCGGGTTCCGCGAACCCCTCGCCACCGATCGGCCCGGCGCTGGGCCAGCAGGGCGTCAACATCATGGAGTTCTGCAAGCAGTTCAATGCGCAGACCCAGAAGCTGGAGAAGGGATTGCCGATACCCGTGATCATCACGGTGTACAGCGACCGCAGCTTCACCTTCATCATGAAGACCCCGCCCGCTTCGGTGCTGATCCGCAAGGCGATCGGCATCGAGAAGGGCAGTGGCGCGCCGAACACCAGCAAGGTGGGCAAGATCACGCGCAAGCAGATCGAGGAAGTCGCCACCACCAAGCAGCCGGATCTGACGGCGGCGAACATGGAAGCGGCGGTGCGCACCATCGCGGGCACTGCGCGCAGCATGGGCGTTGACGTGGAGGGCCTCTAAGATGGCACTGGCAAAGCGTGTGAAGACCTGGAAGGACAAGCTCCAGCCGGGCAAGCAGTATCCCATCGAGGATGCGATCAAGATCGTCAAGGAACTGGCCACGGCCAAGTTCAACGAGTCGGTCGATGCAGCCGTGAACCTCGGCATTGACGCCAGCAAGTCCGACCAGCAGGTGCGCGGTTCGACCGTGATGCCCCATGGCATCGGCAAGACCGTGCGCGTCGCGGTGTTCACCTCGGGCAAGAACGTGGAGGCCGCCAAGGCCGCCGGTGCCGACATCGTCGGCCTGGAAGACCTCGCGGCGCAGGTGAAGGCCGGCGAGATCAACTTCGATGTGGTCATCGCGAGCCCCGACGCCATGCGCGTCGTCGGCCAGCTGGGCCAGATCCTAGGTCCCCGCGGCCTGATGCCGAACCCCAAGGTCGGTACGGTGAGTCCGGATGTGGCCGGCGCGGTGAAGAATGCCAAGTCGGGCCAGGTCCGCTACCGCGTCGACAAGGCCGGAATCGTGCACTGCTCCATCGGCAAGGCGAGCTTCGAGCCGCAGGCCCTGAAGGAGAACCTCCAGGCGCTGATCAACGATCTGCAGAAGGCCAAGCCGGCCGCGGCCAAGGGCCAGTACCTGAAGCGCGTCACGGTGTCCTCGACGATGGGACCCGGGGTCGTCATCGATCAGTCCAGTCTGACCGCGACGGCTGCCTGAAGCCGCTGCGGATTTTAGTTTTTTTAAGATTTTTATAAGTTTTGCGGTCCGGCGTGGTCGAGCGCCGGCAGTCAAAGACCGCAGGCGAAACCAGTCCCTGCCCGGTAACGGGTGCGGACACGGGTTTCTTAATGGAGAGCCTGCGCAGATGGTGCGCCGCACACGGCAACGGGGTTTTCCTCCGCGTCGTGAAGGTCGCCGTCAAGGGTGGAGGTTACGGCTCAAGGGGCAACCCGAAAGGTCGCAGCTTTCCGTTTTGCAACTGTGATCTTCGGGACAGGAGAAATGAATGCCACTGAACCTTGAAGACAAGAAAGCGCTGGTTGCGGAAGTGAACGCGGTCGCGGCGAAAGCCCAGTCCGTGGTTGCAGCCGAGTACCGTGGACTCACGGTAACGCAGATGACCGATCTGCGGGCCAAGGCGCGTGCGCAGGGCGTGTACATGCGTGTGGTGAAGAACACGCTGGCACGCAAGGCACTTGCAGGCACCGCGTTCGAGACCATCGGACCGGTCCTCAAGGGCCCGCTTGTACTGGCTTTCTCGAAGGACGATCCGGGCGCGGCCGCGCGCGTGGTGAAGGACTTCGCGAAAGGCAACGACAAGCTCGTCGCGACTCATATGTCCCTCGGCGGCTCCGTGCTGCCCGGCAAGGACCTCGAGAAGCTGGCGAACCTGCCCACACGGGCCCAGGCGATCTCGATGCTGATGGGAGTCATGAAGGCGCCCATTCAGAAGTTCGTCGCCACGCTCGCCGAGCCGCTGCCGAAACTGGCACGCACGCTCGCCGCCATACGCGACCAGAAACAGGCCGCTGCGGGCGGTTGATATCTATTGTTCTTGAAACCTAATTTGGAGACCCCACATGGCCGTATCTAAAGACGAAATCCTCGATTCCATTTCCAAGATGACCGTACTCGAGGTCGTCGAGCTGATCTCCGACATGGAGAAGAAGTTCGGCGTGACCGCCGCCGCCCCGGTGGCCGCCGCTGCCGCCCCTGGCGCTGCTGCCGCTGCTGCCGCTCCGGTGGAGGAGAAGACCGAGTTCACCGTGGTCCTGAAGGAGTACCCGGCCGACAAGAAAGTGAGCGTGATCAAGGTGATCCGCGAGCTGACGGGCCTGGGCCTGAAGGAAGCGAAGGACCTGGTCGAAGGTGCTCCGCAGACCGTGAAGGAAGGCGTCAACAAGGCCGATTCCGAAGGCATGAAGAAGAAGCTGGAAGACGTCGGCGCGAAGGTGGAGATCAAGTAAGAGCGCATGGATCAACGGTCCTTCAAGGCCTTCGATCCCATGCCGGTGGGGCCCGCGCACAAGCTGCGGGCCCCACATTTTCGAGTTTTTGGGGTAAGATGGGGGATTCCCATTCCAACCCGCATATTCGCACCCGCGTGAGGTGCGCTTAAGCCGCCCTGGAGACACCTGTCTCCGGGTGGCTTTCGTGTCTCACGCCATTTTTCGTTCCGAGGTGATCAGATGGCCTATTCCTTCACTGAGAAGAAGCGCATCCGCAAGAACTTCGGCAAGCAGCCCGGCATTCTCGATGTGCCGTACCTGCTTGCCATCCAGCTGGACTCCTACCGGACGTTCCTGCAGGCGGATATTCCCGAGGATAGGCGCAACGACATAGGGCTGCATGCAGCCTTCAAGACGGTGTTCCCGATCTCCAGCTACTCGGGCAACGCGTCTCTCGAATACGTGAGCTACCGGCTGGGCGAGCCGGTTTTCGACGTGAAAGAGTGCCAGCTGCGGGGTCTGACCTACGCCGCGCCCCTGCGCGTGAAGGTCCGGCTGATCGTGCTGGACAAGGAAGCGGCCGGCGCCAAGAAGCCGGTCAAGGACGTGCGCGAGCAGGAGGTCTATCTGGGCGAACTGCCCCTGATGACCGACAACGGCACGTTCATCGTCAACGGCACCGAGCGGGTCATCGTCTCGCAGCTGCACCGCTCCCCGGGCGTGTTCTTCGACCACGACCGTGGCAAGACCCACTCCTCGGGCAAGCTGCTGTTCTCGGCCCGCATCATTCCCTACCGCGGCTCGTGGCTGGACTTCGAGTTCGACCCGAAGGACTGCGTGTTCGCGCGTATCGACCGGCGGCGCAAGCTCCCGGTCACCATCATCCTGCGCGCCCTGGGGATGAACGAGACGGAAATCCTCGAGGTGTTCTTCGAGAAGAACGCGTTCTTCCTGGCCAAGGACGAGGCCTCGATGGAGCTGGTCCCGCAGCGGCTGCGCGGTGAGACCGCGACGTTCGAGATCCGCATCGGCGAGCAGGTCATCGTCGAGGAAGGCCGCCGCATCACCGCGCGCCACGTGCGCCAGCTGGAGGATGCCGGCGTCACCAAGCTGCGCGTGCCCCGTGAGTACGTCTACGGCAAGGTGCTCGCGCACGACGTGGTCAACACGGAAACCGGCGAGATCCTGGCCAAGGCCAACGAGGTTCTCACGGCCACCAGCGTCGAGAAGCTGATCGAGTCGAACATCACCAAGATCGACACGCTGTACGTGAACGACCTGGATCGCGGTTCGTTCATGTCGGACACGCTGCGCATCGACCCCACCAAGACCCGGCTCGAGGCGCTGGTGGAGATCTACCGCATGATGCGTCCCGGTGAGCCGCCGACCAAGGATGCGGCCGAGAACCTGTTCAACAACCTGTTCTTCAATCCCGAGCGCTACGACCTCTCCACTGTCGGGCGCATGAAGTTCAACCGGCGCGTCAAGCGCGACGCGATCACCGGCTCCGGCGTTCTGTCCAAGGACGACGTGCTGGATGTGCTGAAGGTTCTGATCGACATCCGCAACGGCAACGGCACGGTCGATGACATCGATCACCTGGGCAACCGCCGCGTCCGCAGCGTCGGTGAGATGGCCGAGAACGCCTTCCGCGTGGGCCTGGTGCGCGTCGAGCGCGCCGTCAAGGAGCGCCTGACGATCGCGGAGAGCGAACCGCTGATGCCGCAGGAGATGATCAACGCCAAGCCGGTCGCGGCGGCGGTGAAGGAATTCTTCGGCTCCTCACAGCTGTCGCAGTTCATGGACCAGAACAACCCGCTGTCCGAGGTCACCCACAAGCGCCGCGTGTCGGCGTTGGGACCAGGCGGCCTCACCCGTGAGCGCGCCGGCTTCGAAGTCCGCGACGTGCACCCGACCCACTACGGTCGCGTGTGCCCGATCGAGACTCCGGAAGGCCCGAACATCGGTCTGATCAATTCGCTGTCGGTGTACGCCCGCACCAACCAGTATGGGTTCCTCGAGACCCCGTACCGGCGCGTGGAGGGCGGTGTCGTCACTGCACACATCGACTTCCTGTCGGCCATCGAGGAAGGTGAGTTCGCGATCGCCCAGGCCAATGCGCGCCTGGGACCCAAGGGCGAGCTGGCCGACGAGCTCGTATCCTGCCGCTTCCAGAACGAGTTCACGCTGATGCCGAGCGCGCGCATCAACTACATGGACGTGAGCCCGAAGCAGATCGTGTCGGTCGCCGCCTCCCTGATTCCGTTCCTGGAGCACGACGACGCGAACCGCGCCCTGATGGGTTCGAACATGCAGCGCCAGGCGGTGCCGACCCTGCGTGCCCAGACCCCGCTGGTCGGGACCGGCATGGAGCGCCCCGTGGCCATCGACTCCGGCGTGACCGTGGTCGCGCGGCGCGGCGGCACCGTGGACTCAGTGGATGCCTCGCGCATCGTGGTACGCGTCAATGACGCGGAGACCACCGCCGGTGAGCCGGGCGTGGACATCTACAATCTCACCAAGTACACCCGCTCGAACCAGAACACCTGCATCAACCAGCGGCCGCTGGTGAATTCGGGCAACCGGATCGCCCGTGGCGACGTGCTGGCCGATGGCCCCTCGACGCACCTGGGTGAGCTGGCGCTGGGCCAGAACATGCTGGTCGCGTTCATGCCCTGGAACGGCTACAACTTCGAGGATTCGATCCTGATCTCGGAGCGCGTGGTCCAGGAAGACCGGTTCACGACCATCCACATCGAGGAGCTGACCTGCGTCGCCCGCGACACCAAGCTCGGCCCCGAGGAAATCACGGCCGACATCCCGAACGTGGGTGACACCGCGCTCGCCAAGCTCGACGAGGCGGGCATCGCCTTCATCGGCGCCGAGGTGAAGGCCGGGGACATCCTGGTCGGCAAGGTCACCCCGAAGGGTGAGACCCAGCTGACTCCGGAGGAGAAGCTGCTGCGGGCCATCTTCGGTGAGAAGGCCTCGGACGTTAAGGACACCTCGCTGCGCGTGCCCCCGGGCATGGACGGCACGGTGATCGACGTGCGCGTGTTCACGCGCGACGGCGTCGACAAGGACTCCCGCGCCCTGTCCATCGAGAAGGCGGAAATCGAGCGCGTCCGCAAGGACTTCGCCGATCAGCTGCGCATCCTCGAGGACGATCTGTACCAGCGCATGCGCGAGATGCTCGTGGGCAAGACCGCCGCGGGCGGCCCGCGCAAGTTGAAGCCGGGTTCCAAGATCACCGTGGAGTACCTCGATGAGGTGCCGCGCGAGGAGTGGTTCGAGATCCGTGCCGAGGAAGAGGAGGCCAACGCGCACCTGGAGGCGACCTCCGAGCGGCTGAAAGTGCAGCGCAAGGCCTTCGAGAAGCGCCTGGACGACAAGCGCGCCAAGATCACCGCGGGCGATGACCTCGCCCCGGGCGTGCTCAAGATGGTCAAGGTGTACTTGGCCGTGAAGCGCCGCGTACAGCCGGGCGACAAGATGGCCGGCCGTCACGGCAACAAGGGTGTCATCTCCAGCATCGTGCCGGTGGAGGACATGCCGTTCGCCGCCGACGGAACGCCGGTGGACATCGTGCTGAACCCGCTGGGCGTGCCCTCGCGTATGAACGTCGGTCAGGTGCTCGAGACGCATCTGGGCTGGGCGGCGAAAGGTGTGGGCCTGAAGATCGGCAAGATGCTCGAGGCCCAGGCCGCGATGGTTGATCTGCGCGGCTTCATCAACCAGATCTACAACGAGACCGGCGGTCAATCCGAGAAGACGGATGAGCTGAACGATGAGGAGATCCTGGAACTGGCGAAGAACCTGTCCCAGGGCGTGCCGATGGCCACCCCGGTGTTCGACGGTGCGAGCGAGGAGGAGATCAAGAAGCTCCTGGCGCTTGCCGACCTGCCCACCAGCGGCCAGACGCACCTGTTCGATGGTCGCACGGGCGAGCGCTTCGAGCGCAGCGTCACCGTCGGCTACATGTACATGCTGAAGCTGAACCACCTGGTCGACGACAAGATGCATGCGCGCTCGACCGGTCCGTACTCGCTCGTCACCCAGCAGCCGCTGGGCGGCAAGGCGCAGTTCGGTGGCCAGCGCTTCGGTGAGATGGAAGTGTGGGCGCTCGAGGCCTACGGCGCCGCGTACACGCTGCAGGAAATGCTCACCGTGAAATCGGATGACGTGAACGGCCGCACGAAGATGTACAAAAACATCGTCGATGGTCATCACCAGATGGATGCCGGCATGCCGGAATCCTTCAACGTCCTCGTCAAAGAAATCCGCTCGCTCGGCATCAATGTCGAGCTCGAGCAGGACTGAGGGAAGCAAACATGAGAGATCTGTTAAAGCTCTTCAAGCAGCACGCTCCGGTCGAACACTTCGATTCGATCAAGATCGGGCTGGCCTCCCCGGAGATGATCCGTGCGTGGTCCTACGGCGAAGTGAAGAAGCCGGAGACCATCAACTACCGCACGTTCAAGCCCGAGCGTGATGGCCTGTTCTGCGCCAAGATCTTCGGTCCGGTGAAGGACTACGAGTGTCTGTGCGGCAAGTACAAGCGCCTGAAGCACCGTGGCGTGGTGTGCGAGAAGTGCGGCGTCGAGGTCACCCAGTCGAAGGTGCGCCGCGAGCGCATGGGCCACATCGAGCTGGCGAGCCCCACCGCGCACATCTGGTTCCTGAAGTCCTTGCCCTCGCGCATCGGCCTGATGCTCGACATGACGCTGCGCGAGATCGAGCGCGTGCTGTATTTCGAGGCCTTCGTGGTCATCGAGCCGGGCATGACCCCGATGCAGCGCGGCCAGCTGCTCACCGATGAGCTGTACCTCGAGGCGATCGAGGAGCACGGCGATGAGTTCGACGCCCGCATGGGCGCCGAGGCCGTCTATGAGCTGCTCAAGTCCATCGACCTCGCGGTCGAGGTGATCAAGGTCCGCGAGGAGATGGCGAGCACCTCCTCGGAGACGAAGTTGAAGCGCCTCTCCAAGCGCCTGAAGCTGCTCGAGAGCTTCATCGAGTCCGGCAACAAGCCCGAGTGGATGGTCATGACCGTCCTGCCGGTGCTGCCCCCGGACCTGCGCCCGCTGGTGCCGCTGGATGGCGGCCGCTTCGCGACTTCTGACCTGAACGATCTGTACCGCCGCGTGATCAACCGCAACAACCGCCTGCGGCGGCTGCTGGAGCTGAACGCTCCGGACATCATCGTGCGCAACGAAAAGCGCATGCTGCAGGAAGCGGTCGATGCGCTGCTGGACAACGGCCGCCGCGGCCGTGCCATCACCGGCTCGAACAAGCGCCCGCTGAAGTCCCTCGCGGACATGATCAAGGGCAAGCAGGGCCGCTTCCGCCAGAACCTGCTGGGCAAGCGCGTCGACTACTCCGGCCGTTCGGTCATCGTGGTCGGCCCGACCCTGCGCCTGCACCAGTGCGGTCTGCCGAAGAAGATGGCGCTCGAGCTCTTCAAGCCCTTCATCTTCCAGAAGCTGCAGCTGCGTGGCGAGGCCTCGACCATCAAGGCCGCCAAGCGCCTGGTGGAGCGTGAAGGTCCGGAAGTCTGGGACATTCTCGAAGAGGTCATCCGCGAACATCCGGTGCTGCTCAACCGCGCGCCGACCCTGCATCGCTTAGGCATCCAGGCCTTCGAGCCGGTACTGATCGAGGGCAAGGCCATCCAGCTGCATCCGCTGGTGTGCGCCGCGTTCAACGCCGACTTCGACGGTGACCAGATGGCGGTCCACGTGCCGCTGTCGCTGGAGGCGCAGCTTGAGGCGCGCGCCCTCATGATGTCGTCCAACAACATCCTCTCGCCCGCCAACGGCGATCCCATCATCGTTCCCTCGCAGGACGTGGTGCTGGGCCTGTACTACATGACCCGCGAGCGCGTTGGCGCCAAGGGTGAGGCCATGACGTTCTCGGACGTGCATGAAGTGCATCGCGCCTATGAAGGCCGGCAGGTCGACCTGCAGGCCCGCGTGCGCGTGCGCATCAAGGAGCACGTGCAGAACGCCGACAAGGTCATCGTGGCGCAGATCCGTCACGTGCAGACGACGGTCGGCCGGGCGCTGCTGTCGGAGATCCTGCCCAAGGGCCTGTCCTTCGACCTGATCAACCAGGACATGACCAAGAAGGCCATCTCCGGAACCATCAACGCCTGCTACCGTGCGCTGGGCCTGAAGGAGACCGTGGTCTTCGCCGACCAGCTCATGTACACCGGCTTCGCCTACGCGACCCGCGCCGGCGTGTCCTTCGGCATCGACGACATCATCATTCCGGAGCAGAAGACCAAGCTGGTGGCCGCCGCCGACCGCGAAGTGAAGGAGATCCAGGATCAGTACTCCTCGGGTCTGGTCACCAACGGCGAGCGCTACAACAAGGTCGTGGACATCTGGTCGCGTGCGAATGATCAGGTCGCCAAGGCCATGATGGAGAAGCTCGGCACCGAGGAGGCCGTCGACTCCAAGGGCGTCAAGCAGAAGCAGAAGTCGTTCAACTCGATCTTCATGATGGCCGACTCCGGCGCCCGCGGTAGCGCGGCCCAGATCCGCCAGCTCGCCGGCATGCGCGGCCTGATGGCCAAGCCCGACGGCTCCATCATCGAGACGCCGATCACCGCGAACTTCCGCGAGGGTCTGAACGTTCTGCAGTACTTCATCTCGACCCACGGCGCCCGCAAGGGCCTGGCCGACACCGCCTTGAAGACCGCGAACTCCGGTTACCTGACCCGCCGCCTGGTCGACGTGGCGCAGGACCTGGTGGTCACCGAAATCGACTGCGGCACGGACCAGGGCCTGGCAATGGCGCCCCTGGTCGAGGGTGGCGATGTCGTGGAGGCCCTGGGCGAGCGCGTGCTCGGTCGAGTGCTCTCCGAGGCGGTGATGAAGCCGGGCACGGAGGAAGTGCTCATCGACAAGAACGTGCAGCTGGATGAGCTGCTGGTGCGAACCCTCGAAACCGAGGGCGTTGATCAGTTGATGGTGCGTTCACCCATCACCTGCCGCACCCGCTATGGCGTGTGCGCGAACTGCTACGGACGCGACCTGGCCCGTGGTCGGACCATCAGCATCGGCGAGGCCGTCGGCGTCATTGCCGCCCAGTCGATCGGTGAGCCGGGCACGCAGCTGACGATGCGTACCTTCCACATCGGTGGTGCCGCCTCGCGAGCCGCGGCGGCCAGCAGCGTGGATGTGCGCAACAAGGGCGTCATCCGCTTCCATCACATCAAGACCGTGCTGCACGAGAAGGGGCACCTGGTCGCGGTGTCCCGGTCGGGCGAGATCGGCGTGGTCGATGACTACGGCCGCGAGCGCGAGCGCTACAAGATCCCGTACGGCGCGCTGATCAGTGTCAAGGAAGGCGATGTGGTCGCCGGCGGCCAGGTCGTGGCCACCTGGGATCCGCATACCCACCCGGTCGTGACCGAAGTGGGCGGGTTCCTGAAGTTCCAGGACTTCGTGGACGGCCTGACCGTCACCACCCAGGTGGACGAGGTCACCGGCCTGTCCTCGACCGTGGTGCTGGACAACAAGCAGCGCGGCGGCAAGGAGCTGCGTCCGACCATCAAGCTGGTCAACGCCAAGGGCAAGGAAGTGACCTTCGCGAACACCGAGATTCCGGCCGTCTACACGCTGCCCGCGGGCGCGCTGATTTCGCTGTCGGACGGTGCGCGCATGTCGATCGGCGATGTCATCGCCCGCATCCCGCAGGAGTCCTCGAAGACCCGCGACATCACGGGCGGTCTGCCGCGCGTGGCGGATCTGTTCGAAGCCCGCAAGCCCAAGGATCCGGCGATCCTCGCCGAGGTCTCCGGCACGGTGAGCTTCGGCAAGGAGACCAAGGGCAAGCGCCGGCTGATCATCACCTCCGATGACAGCTCCAAGTACGAGGAGCTGATCCCGAAGTGGCGGCAGCTGAACGTGTTCGAGGGTGAAACCGTCGAGCGCGGCGAGGTCATCGCGGACGGCGAGCCCAACCCGCACGACATCCTGCGTCTGCAGGGCGTCGAGGCGCTGGCCAACTACCTGGTTCGCGAGATCCAGGACGTGTACCGCCTGCAGGGTGTGAAGATCAACGACAAGCACATCGAGGTGATCATCCGCCAGATGCTGCGCAAGACGGAGGTCCTGGACCCCCGCGATACCCAGCTGCTGCGCGGGGAGCAGCTGGACCGTGGCCGTGCCCGGGATATCAACGAGCGCCTGGAGGCGGACGGCAAGTCTGCGGCCAAGCTGCAGCCGGTCCTGCTGGGCATCACCAAGGCCTCCTTGGCCACGGAATCCTTCATCTCGGCGGCCTCCTTCCAGGAGACCACCCGCGTGCTGACCGAAGCGGCGGTCCGGGGCCTGAAGGACGACCTGCGGGGCCTCAAGGAAAACGTCATCGTCGGACGGCTGATCCCGGCCGGCACGGGCTTTGCGGCCCATGCCCATCGCCGGCGCAAGCTCGAGGACAGCAACGCCAACCACCGCAGCTTCATGGATGTGGGCGGCGGACTGCCGGATACAGAAGAAAGCAGCAGCACCGAGGAAGAAAGCAGCCCGGCGGGCTAAAGGACGGGGTCGCCGAGCGACCCCGTTGGACCCCGGGCGCAGCCCGTAACAAGTTGACACGATAGAGGTCGGTACCTAGAATCGCCGGCCTTTGTCGATCCGGCCCTGACATGCCGTTTCGTAAACAGCGCCTTTATGTTGCACCGGGCCGTCTTACCCAGACGGCCCGGTGTTTCGTCTAAGGTCGCAACAGATTGTATTTTGGAGAATTAATGGCCACCACAGGTCAGCTCATCGCGAACCCGAGGCGCTCCGGGGCGGAAAAAACGAAGGTGCCGGCACTCGGCGCGGCGCCCCAGAAGCGCGGCGTGTGCACGCGCGTCTACACCGTCACCCCGAAGAAGCCCAATTCGGCGCTTCGCAAGGTGTGCCGCGTGCGCCTCACCAACGGGTATGAAGTCACCAGCTACATCGGCGGTGAAGGTCATAACCTGCAGGAGCACTCGGTGGTGCTGATCCGCGGCGGCCGCGTCAAGGACCTGCCGGGCGTGCGCTACCACACGGTGCGTGGCTCGCTGGACTGCGCCGGCGTCACCGCCCGCAAGCAGAGTCGTTCCAAGTACGGCGCCAAGCGTCCGAAGAAGTGATCCGGTAAGGAGTTCGAATCATGTCCCGCAGAGCACAAGCTCCCGTCCGCGTCATTCTCCCGGACCCGAAGTACAGCAACCTGATGCTGGCGAAGTTCATGAACGTCATCATGAAGAGCGGCAAGAAGTCCGCCGCCGAACGCATCATCTACGGTGCGCTCGACCGGATTGCCGAGAAGACCGGCAAGAAGGGCCCCGAGGCCATCGAGGTCCTCTCGACCGCGCTGGACAACGTCAAGCCCGTCGTCGAGGTGAAGTCCCGGCGCGTCGGTGGTGCCACCTACCAGGTGCCCGTCGAAGTGCGCTCGACCCGCCGTCAGACCCTTGCGATGCGCTGGATGATCGAGGCGGCCCGCGCGCGCTCGGAGAAGTCCATGGCGTTCCGCCTGGCGCATGAGCTGATGGATGCCGCGGAAAGCCGCGGTTCGGCCGTCCGCAAGCGCGAAGACACCCATCGCATGGCGGAGGCCAACAAGGCCTTTGCGCACTACCGCTGGTAACAGCGGCTCCGCTGCTTGAACCGTGCCCCGCACAACTCCCATAGAGCGCTATCGCAACATCGGCATCTCTGCGCATATCGACGCAGGGAAGACGACCACGACTGAGCGCATCCTCTTCTACACCGGCGTCTCGCACAAAATCGGCGAGGTCCATGACGGCGCCGCGGTGATGGATTACATGGAGCAGGAGCAGGAGCGCGGGATCACCATCACGGCGGCCGCGACCACGTGTTTCTGGAAGGGCATGGACGGCACCTTCCCGCAGCACCGCATCAACATCATCGACACCCCCGGGCACGTCGACTTCACCATCGAAGTCGAGCGCTCGCTGCGGGTCCTGGACAGCGCCGTGGCGCTGTTCTGCGCCGTCTCCGGCGTGCAGCCCCAGTCCGAAACCGTGTGGCGGCAGATGAACCGCTATGCGGTGCCGCGCATCGCGTTCGTCAACAAGATGGACCGGGCGGGCGCGGACTTCTTTCGCTGCCTGGAGCAGATCAGGAGCCGGCTGCGCGGTAACCCCGTGCCCATCCAGATCCCGATCGGCGCCGAGGAGAACTTCGAGGGCGTCGTCGACCTGATCCGCATGAAGGCGATCTACTGGGACATGGCGACCCAGGGCATGAAGTTCGAATACCGCGAGATCCCGACGGAGCTTTTGCCTGCGGCCAACGAGCACCGCACGCTGATGATCGAGGCGGCGGCCGAAGCCAACGAACAGCTCACCAACAAGTACCTCGAGGGTGGCCAGCTCTCGGATGACGAGATCCGTCTGGGGCTGCGGCTGCGCTCGATCCGCAATGAGATCGTGCTGTGCATGTGCGGCACGGCGTTCAAGAACAAGGGCGTGCAGGCGCTGCTGGACGCCATCATCGAGTTCATGCCCTCGCCGGTGGAGATGCCGCCCGTGAAGGGCCTGAACGACCGCGGCGCAACCGAAACCCGCGAGGCGAGCGACGAGGCACCCTTTGCCGCGCTCGCCTTCAAGATCCTGAACGACCCGTTCGTCGGCAACCTGACCTTCTTCCGCGTCTACTCCGGCACGATGCACACGAACGACACCGTGTTCGTGCCGATCAAGGAGAAGAAGGAGCGCATCGGCCGGCTGCTGCAGATGCATGCCAGCGAGCGCACCGAAATCAAGGAAGTGCGCGCGGGCGACATCGCCGCGGCGGTGGGCCTCAAGGATGTGATTACCGGGGACACGCTGTGCGACCTGGAAAGACACATCACGCTGGAGAAGATCGTGTTCCCGGCACCGGTGATCTCGGTGGCCATCGAGCCGAAGACCAAGGTCGACCAGGAGAAGATGGGCATGGCGCTGCAGCGCCTGGCGAAGGAGGATCCCTCCTTCCGCATGAGCACGGACCCGGAGTCCGGCCAGACCATCATCGCCGGCATGGGCGAGCTGCACCTGGAGATCATCGTCGATCGCATGAAGCGCGAGTTCAAGGTCGAGGCCAACGTCGGCAAGCCCCAGGTGGCCTACCGCGAGACGATCCGCGGCACGGTCGAGTCCGAAGGCAAGTTCGTGCGCCAGTCCGGCGGCCGCGGCCAGTACGGCCATGTGTGGCTGAAGCTCGAACCCAATGAACAGGGCAAGGGCTATGAGTTCATCAATGGCATCGTCGGCGGCTCGGTGCCGCGCGAGTTCATCCCCGCGGTCGACAAGGGCATCAAAGAGGCCGTCGAGACCGGAGTGATGGCCGGCTACCCCGTCGTCGATGTGAAGGTCACGCTGTTCGACGGCTCCTACCACGATGTCGATTCGAATGAGCTCGCCTTCAAGATCGCAGGCTCGATCGGCTTCAAAGAAGGCTTCCGCCGTGCGAAGCCGGTGCTGCTCGAGCCGATCATGAAAGTCGAAGTGGTGACCCCCGAGGAATACTCGGGCGATGTCATCGGGGATCTGAACCGCCGGCGCGGCCAGATAACCGGCATGGAAGAATCGGTGGCGGGCAAGGCCATCCTGGCCGACGTACCGCTTGCCGAAATGTTCGGCTACGCGACGACCGTGCGCTCCATGAGCCAGGGCCGTGCGACGTTCACGATGGAATTTTCCAAGTACGTCGAAGTGCCGCCGAACATCGCAGACTCAATCATCAAATTTTAATCCGCTGTCCGCGCGAGAGGATTCCCACATGTCGAAAGAGAAATTTGAACGCAATAAGCCGCACGTGAACGTGGGGACGATTGGTCACGTGGACCACGGCAAGACGACGCTGACGGCGGCGTTGACGAAGGTGATGGCCGAGACGTATGGCGGT
>Ga0302310_10002144_pt1 | contig 16154 bp, 15 predicted proteins | sample III_Palsa_N1_2_FD_200451 | JGI IMG/M metagenome (GOLD analysis project Ga0302310, IMG submission 200451) | Peat permafrost microbial communities from Stordalen Mire near Abisko, Sweden - III_Palsa_N1_2 | ecosystem: Environmental > Terrestrial > Soil > Palsa > Peat permafrost | place: Sweden...
AACTCGAGGGCGTTGGGCTTCGCAGGATGGCGAGGACGCTGGCGGCGATGTGCGTTTTTAGCGGCGTGCTGCACGCGCAGACTGCTGAGACGAAGGCTGCGACTGAAGCGAAGGCCGCGGCTGAGGCCAAAGCTGCGGCGCCGAAGATGCCTGTGGAGCAGGGCACGGAACTGGATCGCGTAGTGGCGATTGTGAACGGCGATCTGATTCTGGACAGCGATGTGGACCAGGAGCGGCGGTTTGCGGCGTTGCTGCCGTATGGCGAGGCGAGTGGGGTGTACTCGCGGGACAAGGCGATCGAGCGGCTGATCAATCGTGACTTGATTCTGCAACAGGCACGGCTACAGCCGCAGGACATGGTTACGGAGGAGGATGCGACTACGGACATGGATGCGCTGCGCAAGGCCCTTCCTACGTGCAAGGAGTTCCACTGCGAGACGCAGGCAGGGTGGGACAAGTTCCTGGCCAGCGAGGGGTTCACGGAGGCCAGCATCCTGATGCTGTGGCAGCAGCGGATGGAGGTGCTGGCGTTTATCGAGCAGCGCTTTCGCATGGGCATAAAGATAACGCCGGACCAAATCAAGACTTACTACGAGAAGACGATGTTGCCGGTATATGCGGCGCAGCATGAGACGCCGCCACCACTGGCTTCGATCTCGGAGAGAATTCAGGAGGTGTTATTGCAGCAACAGGTGTCGAGCCTGCTGAGCGACTGGTTGCAAAGCCTGCGGGCGCAGGGCAGCGTGGTGGTGCTGCATCCGGGGGAGGGGGCGCCATGAGTGAACTTGATCTGGTCCGCAAGCCCGTGAGCGATGAAGCGCCGATGCCCAAGCGCAGCCGCGTGTGGCGCGTGCTGGCGTGGAGCGCAGGTGTGTGGCTGGCGCTGTTCGTGATGCTGGTGGGCGGTGGGGCGTTCTATACGACTACCGATGATTTTCAGCGGCGCGTGGGCGGCGAGGTGACGAAGGTATTGGGAGATGCGACCGGTGGGCGCGTGGAGCTGCGGCACATCTCGTTCGATCTTTGGCATCTGGCGATTGAAGCGGATGGGCTGGTGATCCACGGGACGGAAGGCGTGGGGCAGATGCCGTATCTTTCGGCGGAGAAGATCCTGGTGCGGGTGAAGATTTATACGTTTATTTCGCACACCGTGGGGAAGGGGCCGCAGTCGCATATCGGGTTGAGTTTTCTGCGGGTCGAGGAGCCGCATTTTCATCTGATCATCGACAAAGACGGCAAGACCAACCAGCCGGAGCCGAAGCATCCGAGTAGCAGTACGGAGCCGGTGCAGAACACGCTGCTCGATCTACAGGCGGGCAAGGTTGAGTTGGCGAACGGGCTGGCGGTGGTGAACGACCGGGCGATTCCGTTTGACATGGCGGCGGAGGACCTGAATGTCGAGGTGCATTACATTGCCTCGGCAGACCACTATGGAGCGACGGTCGACCTGGCGAACCTGCGGACGAAGATGAGCCAGCAACCGGCGGTGAACTCGAAGCTGCACCTGGCAGCGGAGCTGGGGCGGGACATGGCGGAGCTGAAGAGCTTCGACTTCAGCACCGGGGTGGCTGGTGGGGCGATTCATCTGACGGCGAATGGGTTGCTACAGCATTTTGCGAAGCCGGAGTGGCAGGCTTCGGCGCAGGGGACGATCGGGCTGAAGCAGTTGGCGATGCTGGCGGATGTGGATGGGTTGACTGCGGGGACGCTGGAGGTGGATGTGCATGGGCGGAACTGCGTGGTGACGCCGCAGGTGGCGCAGAAGAATCCGCACTTCTGGCAGCGGCACAACAAGACTCCGCCGAGCGCGAAGATGCTGCCGCCCGATCCCGATTGCAAGGCCGGGTATCTGCTGGTGGGTGCGATGAAGATGCACAACGTGGGCTATGTGAACGAGTATGTACGGCTGCACGATATCAACGGCGGGGCGCAGTTGCACATTACGCCGACGGAACTGCTGTTTACCGCGCTGACTGGATATCTTCCCGGCGGGGGAAGCGCGCGGGGAGATTTGAAGATCGAGAACTGGCTGGGTGAGGTGCCGGACAGCGCGGCGTCCGCTACGGCGGTTGCGGCGGCAACGACGGCGAACAATGGGGCGAAGAGTATCGGCTCGGCTGCGCCGATAGGTGCACTTAAGACGGGACCGTCAAAGTCGCTCAAGAATCCGATAGTGCAGTTCGCCCATGCTTATCTGACGGTGACTGTCGACCACATACCGCTGCGCACGATCATGGATGTGACCGCGCCGGAGCACTATGGGGACCTGGGCTTCGATACGTCGATTACGGGGCCGACGACGGTGGAGTGGGGCGGGCCGGCGACGGAGATCTCCGACACGGTGCAGGTGCAGGGCGACTTGCAGTTCGCTCCGGTCGGGGTAACGAAGCCTGGGGCGCGATCGAATGTGCCGGTTACGGGGCATACGGTGGCGCACTATGACGGGCGCACCGAGGTGGTGAACATCGCGCAGATGACCTTGCAGACGCCGCAGAGCACGATGGTCGCGGGTGGTGTGCTGGGTGTGAATGAGGGCGATCCGCTGACGGCGTTGCAGGTGAACCTGCAGGTGCGCGACCTGGGCGAGTACGACCAGTTGTTCGAGACGCTGGGGCTGGAGGCCAATGGCAAGAAGGGCAGCGCGGCGATCCCCGTGGTGCTGCATGGGACGATGGGGTTTGTGGGGACGGCGAAGGGCGCGGTACACGATCTGAACGTGAAAGGGCATATCGTCGCGGACAACGTGGAGGGTAAGTTCGGGACGGTGACGGATGTGATGATCGATTCGGTGGTGGGCGATGCGAACTATAGCCCGTACAGCGGGGTTACGGTTGCAAGCTCCACGATCAAGCGGGGCACGGCGGTGCTGAATGTGACGGGATCGTTTGCGCCGCGCAAGGTGGTTTCGCGGCGTGGGGTTGTGGTGGACTATGTGTGGGACAAGGGCACGGCGATCGACGCGGGGGTGAAGCTCGAGAATGCGCAGGTTTCAGACCTGCTACAGATTGCCGGGCAGCAGGGGAAGGTGCCGCTGACCGGCGTTGTGAATATCAATGGTCATGCTACGGGCTTCGTAGACAACCTGAGCGGGAGCGGCAACCTTACGCTGACCAAGGGTGTGGCTTACGGCGAGAACTATCAGAGTGTATCGGTGGATGCGACCGCGCAGGGGCAACAGATCAATGTGACGCGCGCCGCGGTGACGGCGCATGGGATGTCGGTTACGGGCAGCGGTGGTTACAACCTTGCGAGCAAGCACATCAACGCGCAGGTGCAGGGCGGCAATCTTGTGTTGTCGAAGTTCGATACGGTGCAGAAGGCCGACCTGAACGCCGATGGTGTGTTGACGTTCAATGTTACGGCGGATGGAACTATGCAGGAGCCGGACCTTCATGCGAAGCTTGCACTGGCCAACGTGACGGCGGACGGCAAGGCGATTGGAGAGATCAGCGCGACGGCCAACAGCACGGGCTCGGATGTTTCGTACGACCTACAGTCGACGCTGGTGGGTGCGCAGGTGGCGGCGAGCGGAAGGACTTCGCTGCTGGGGGACTTTCAGACGGAGGCGAAGCTTACGGTGACCGGAGTGGATATTGCGAAGCCACTGGCGCTGTTCTCGGACAACCGGGTGAAGGCGAGTTCGGAGATCGATGGGGAGCTTACGATCTCCGGCCCAGCGGCGAAGCCGATGCTGCTGGTGGGCACTGCGGAGTTCAAGGGCTTCGATGCCAAGCTGGAGGGCGTGGAACTGAAGGCAGGCGAGCCGTTGCGGGCGAGCCTGCGCGGGGGCGTGGTCACGCTCGACCAGTTGCACATTACCGGCGAGGACACCGATCTGCGTGCCGGAGGAACGATTGGGGTCTTTGGGGATAGCGATGTGCAAGGCGGACGGCTTGGGCTGAATGCCAGCGGGAGCGTGAGCATGGCGCTGGCGCATACCTTCGATCCGGACCTGATCACTTCGGGCAAGGTGACGTTCAAGGTCGCGGCAGACGGTCGGATGAAGCAGCCGTCTCTTACGGGCAATGTGCAGTTCAAGAATGTGAATGTTGCGGTAGATGGAATTCCGAATGGGCTGAGCAATTTGAATGGGTCGATGGTGTTCAATGAGAATCGGCTGACGGTGGAGAATGTGACCGCGATGACCGGCGGGGGACAGTTGAAGATTGGCGGGTCGATCAGCTATCAGAAGGGGATCTTTGCCGACCTTACGGCGACGGGGGATAACACCCGGGTGCGATTGTATGGACTGAGCGCGACGGCGAATGCGAGCTTCCGGTTGCAGGGCGGGCCGCAGTCGGTGCTGCTCTCGGGCAATGTGCTGGTGACGCGGTTTGGGGTGGGCGCGGATGTGGATTTTGCGGCTTTTGCGGGGTCGGGAGGGGTGCAGGCGCCTTCCGACCCGAACTCGGCGACCAATAAGATCCGGCTGGATGTGCATGTGACGAGTGCGCCGCAGTTGGACTTCCAGAACTCTTATGCAAAGCTGGCGGGGAATGTTGACCTGACGATCCGCGGGACCGTGGCGACGCCGAGCGTGCTGGGACGCATCCAGATCACCGATGGCAGCGCGACGTTTGCGGGGACGAAGTATGAGTTGGAGCGCGGGACGGTTTATTTCAGCAATCCGGTGCGGATCGATCCGACGATCGACCTGGATGCGACGGCGCGGGTGGAGAACTACGACATCACCATCGGGCTGCATGGGACGACGACCAATATCAAGCCGACGTACCGCTCGGAGCCGCCGCTGACGGAGGCGGACATCTTCAACCTGCTGGCGCTGGGGCGTACGCAGGAGGAGGCGCAGCTGTATCAGGAGCAACAGGTGCAGGCGGGGACCGATCCGACGACGAGCGCTCTGCTGGGCGGGGCGTTGAATGCTACGGTGTCGAGCCGCGTGGGCAAGCTGTTTGGGGCGGGGTCGGTGAAGATCGACCCGGCGTTTGTGGGGACTCTGGGGAACTCGAGCGCGCGGATTACGGTGCAGGAACCGCTATCGAAGCAACTGACGCTGACGTTTGCGACCAATGTGAACCAGACGGCGGAGCAGTTGATTCAATTGCAGTACCAGATCAACCAGGACACGGCGCTGGTGGCGACGCGCGATGAGTCGGGGGTGTTTTCGATTGTGTACAAGATTCGGAAGCGGTATCGGTAGAGCAGACACTAGATCAGTAGAGCAGTAGATTAGTACGATGGTGGGTATGGAGAATGTGGTTCGCAGTACGCGCGTGACGCTGGAGATGATCAAGTGGGAGCACTCGATCTTTGCGCTGCCGTTTGCGTTGACCGGGGCAGTCCTGGCGGCGGGCGGCTGGCCTTCGGCGCGGGTGTTGTTGTGGATCGTGGTGTGCATGGTGGGAGCGCGGAGCGCGGCGATGGCGTTCAACCGGCTGGTGGACAGCGAGATCGATGCGGTGAATCCGCGGACGGCGATGCGGGCGCTGCCGAAGGGTGAGCTGTCGCGCGGGTTTGTGCTGAGCTTTACCGTGCTGGCATCGTGCGTGTTTTTGCTGGGGGCGGCGATGCTGAACCGGTTGACGCTGGAGTTGGCTCCGGTGGCGCTGGTGGTGGTGTTGGCTTACAGCTATATGAAGCGGGTGACGCGGTGGTCGCACCTGGTGCTGGGGCTGGCGCTGGGGATTGCGCCGGCGGCGGCGTGGATTGCGGTGCGTGGGACTTTGGCTGCGCGGGTGCTGTTGCTCACGGCCATCGTGATCCTGTGGGTGGGCGGGTTCGATGTGCTGTATGCGTGCCAGGACTTTGAGCACGATCGCAAGGCCGGGCTGAACAGCGTGCCGCAGGCGTTTGGGCTGGAGGGCGCGTTCTGGATTGCGCGCGCGATGCACCTGGGGACGGCGGCTTTGTTGTTCGTGCTGCTTCATGCGTTCGGGCTGGGAGCGATTGCGTTGGTGGGCATGGTGGTGGTGGTTGTGCTGCTGGGGTATGAGCACGCGATCGTCTCGCCGCACGATCTGCGGCGGATGAATGCGGCGTTCTTTACGCTGAATGGGGTGATTTCGGTGGTGTTCTTTGTGGCGGTTGCGGGGGATGTGCTGTGGCGGCGGTGATGACAGGAGCTGCGAGGGCGGTCAAAACGAGCTTAGAGCTATGAGCGCGTGAGCTTAGAGAAAGAGCAGAAGCAGATTCCCTGCGGGAATGACAACCAAAAAGGCAAAATGACAACTAAAAAAGCAAGAGGCCCAATGGGCCTCTTGCTTTGGTGCAGATTGCATGGGGCAGTTATGCGGCGTCTTTGTTGGGGTTGCGGAAGGCGTCGACGCCGGCCTGGAGGCGTTCCTTCACGTTCTGAGCGGTGGAGGTAAGCGTGGCGCGGATGTCGTGATCGGTTTGGTTGCGTTCGTTGCGTTCGCGGACGTGCTGGGTGGTGTCATGGACAGCTTCCTTGACGGAGCCCCAGGCTTGCTCGACGTGGCCCTTGATCTGTTGCGCGGCGCCTTCGTTGGCCAGCTTGTCGTTGTTGAAGGCTTCGCCTGCACCCTGTTTCAGTTTGCCGGCTGCTTGGTCGAAGATACCCTTGACTGTAGATTGGCTGGTGCTCATGGTGGGCCCCCTTTGCTTTCAGACGTTAGAGGCCTCGACGGCCGGAGAGGAGGTTGAAGATCAGCACGATGACGGCGAGGACCAGCAGGATGTGAATGAGGTGTCCGCCGATGCTGAGGCTGAATCCGAGGAGCCAGAGGATGAAAAGAATGACGATGATGGTCCAAAGCATGGTGGTGGTCTCCTGTCGATTAGGCAACGGCGCGAATCGCTGCCGTTTGGCCGAGCGCCTTCCTCGACGCTCGTAAGGTTAAGTTGCCAGTTAGAATGACGAGGTTGTCCTGTGCGCGGTGGAATACCGCGATTCACATTTTGGGATTGGTTGCCTGATGAGAGAGATTTTCAATGCGAGCGCGGTGCCATGCGTGTAGCGATACAGGGCGAGCGGGGGTCGAACAGCCATATGGCTGCGCTGGAGATGCTGCACCCCAGCGGACAAAGACCGTCCGCCGGGGACCCCGGGCTCGGCATAGTAGAGGTTGTCCCGTGCAGCGTGTCGGCGGAGGTGGTGGAAGCTGTGCTGGCGGGTCGGGTGGATGCGGCGGTGCTACCGATCGAGAACAGCCTGCATGGATCGGTGGCGGAGCACTACGATCTGCTGCTGGAGAATGCTATACGGATCGACCGCGAGAGCCTGATGCGGATTCGGCACAATTTGATTGCGGCGCCGGGAGTGCGGCTGGAGGAGGTGCGGCGGGTGTTGTCGCATCCGGTGGCGCTGTCGCAGTGCCGGAGGTATCTGGCTGGGATGAGTGAGGTGCAGGTGCTGCCGTTTTATGACACTGCCGGCTCGGTGAAGCACTTGATGGCGGAGGGGTTGCGCGATACCGCGGGGGTGGCCCCGGCACTGGCGGCAGAGGAGTATGGGGCGGAGATACTGGTGGCGGGGATTGAAGACCATGCGGAGAACTACACGCGGTTTCATCTGCTGCGGCGCAGTGAGGATGCGCGGGAGGCGGGGTTGCCGGCGGCGAATAAGTTGAGCGTGGCGTTTGCGGTGGAGCATCGTCCGGGGACGCTGGTGGCAGCGCTGCAGCGGCTGGCGGAGGCCGGGGTCGATTTGACCAAGATTGAGTCGCGGCCGGTTCCGGGCAGGCCTTGGGAGTATGTGTTTTATGTGGACTTCCGGTTCGATGCGGCGGAGAAGGCGGATGCGGCGCTGGCGGCGCTGGGGTGGGAGTGCGGGATGGTGAAGGAGCTGGGGCGGTATGCGGAAAGCAGAGGGTAGAGTGTAGAGCGTAGAGAAGGCGCTGAGGGATGGTACAGTGCTGTAATCATGGGTCTATCGAGGCGGAATTTTCTGCTGCGGGTTGGTGAGGCGGGCGGCTATAGTGCTGCCTTTGTGGCGATGCAGGGTCTGGGGCTGGCTCCGGCGCGTGCGGAGAGGGTTGCGCCGATTGCCGCGGCGGCGGGGGTTGGCAAGGGCCGTTCGGTGGTGGTGTTGGGCGGGGGCATTGCGGGGTTGGTGTCGGCTTATGAGCTGCGGGAGCTGGGGTTCCATGTGACCGTGCTGGAGGCCCGGGGACGGCCGGGTGGGCGGAACTGGACGGTACGCGGCGGCGACAGGATCGAACTGACGGATGGGAGTTCGCAGGTGTGCGGGTTTTCGCCGGGGTTGTATCAGAATGCAGGGCCGGCGCGGTTGCCTTCGGTGCATTCGACCATGCTGGGGTACTGCCGCAAGCTGGGTGTGGCGATGGAGGTGGAGGTGAACCTTTCGCGCGGCAACCGGCTACAGAACGATGCGGCCAATGGGGGGAAACCTGTCGCCCAGCGGCAGGCGGACAACGATACGCGCGGGGCCGTGGCGGAACTGCTGATGAAGTCGCTGCACCAGGGGAACCTGGATGCGGAGCTGACTGCGCAGGACCGCGAGAGGATGCTGGATTTTCTGCGATATTACGGGCCGCTGGATGAGGCGGGGAAGTATAAGGGGAACGATCGGGCGGGGTATTCGAGGTACTCGGGTGCGGGTGAGCAGACAGGGATTTATTCCGAGCCGCTGGACCTGCATACGCTGCTGGAGGCGCACTTCTGGGGCGGGATGATGTTTACCGAGGAGTACGACCAGCAGGCGACGATGTTTCAGCCGGTGGGCGGGATGGACCATATTCCTCATGCGTTCGCGCGGGAGTTGGGGGCGATCGTACGGTATAACTCGCCGGTGAGCGAGATACGGCGGAGCGCGAACGGGGTGCGGATCGGGTACACGGAGCATGGCGTCGCGCGGATGATAGAGGCGGAGTTTTGTATCTGCGCGTTGCCGCTGACGCAGGTGCGGAAGATTCCCAATGATTTTTCGCCGCAGTATGCGAGCGTGATCAACACGAGTACCTATGTGCCGGCGTATAAGCTGGCATGGGAGTCGCGGCGGTTCTGGGAGCAGGAGGAGAACATCTACGGCGGGCTGGAGTTTGTGGCGCAGGGGCCGAGCCCGGTGTGGCTGCCGTCGGCGGGGATGTTTTCAGAACGCGGCGTGCTGGTGAGCGGGTATTCGACCGACAAGGACTTTCAGGCGCTGCCGATGGCGGGCAGGTGCGACCTTTCGCGGGCGAGCGTGGAGCGGCTGCACCCGGGGCGCGGGAAGGAGCTGGAGAAGCCGATGTATGTGGCCTGGGCCAAGGTGCCGTGGAACGAGGGCGCGTGGATCGAGAGCTATGGGAAGGAGCCGCCGTCTGCCGGGGTTGGGGCGAAGTTAGCTGGGCCGGCGACATCGCCGGTGCAGAACGTCAGCGCGAACTATGAGACGTTGATCACGCCGGATGGGCCGTTTTACTTCGCGGGTGAGCATGTCAGCCATATTGTGGCGTGGCAGGAGGGTGCGGCGCTGAGCGCGAAGAGGGCGGTGGGGATGATTGCGGAGAGGGTGAAGGGGTAGAGCAGGGGATAAGGGATAGGGGATGGGGGATAGGGAGTAAAGCGCGGCGGCTCAGAACTTATCGACAACGACATGGCTTACGCTCTTTATGCAGGCGGCTTGCATGTGTCCTTCAATGCGAGGCTCAAGCGGGCAAATCTCGAAATCGGCATAGACCATACTTTGATCTGGAAAGAAGATCGTCTGAAGGGCGTCGGGGATGTCGGGGCCTTCATTGTCAATCCCGATCCCGTCCGGGGCAACACCTGTCCTAAATCCTTCGAGATCGCTAAAGATTCCATAGACGTGGTGCGTGCCGATATGCCATAGCCGTATGGAAGGGCTGCCGTTGGCCATCACTAATCTTCCATGCAGCGATAGGCAGGAGAGGGATGGCTGAGAGGGTTTGCATTCCACCTTTCGCGGCTTGCTGCTCGAGGCTATGGTTGCCCATAGCGTAGTTGCTGATAAGACAACGAATGTACGAAAGATTGGCATGGGCGGTGGTTACGCGGCGGTTGGGGATGGAGGCTGGCTCATGACGGCTTGGAAGGCGGTTTGGAATTTGGCCATTTCTTCGGCTGTGCCGACGGTGATGCGGACGTGGTTGGGCCAGACGGGCCAGGTGCGGCCAATGTAGACGTTGTGGGCCTGCATCGCCGCGATGACGTCTTTGCCGGGGCGGCCGGTGTCGATCATGAAGCAGTTGGACTCCGAGGGGATGAAGTTGTAGCCCTTGGCAGTGAGCCAGGCGAAGGTGTCGTTGCGGATGCCGGCGATGATCTTGCGGCGGGATTCGACGAGGGTTGCGTCGGTGAGGCTGGCGGTGGCGGCGGCGAGCGCGGTGACGGGCATGGGGTTCATGCCGAAGCGTTGCAGCTTCTGGAGGAGATCGGGGCGGCCGAGGGCGAAGCCGCAACGGATGCCGGCCATGCCGTAGACCTTGGAGAAGGTGCGGAGGACGATGAGGTCTTTGTCCTGGGCGACCATGTCGAGGACAGAGGGCGAGGTGGAGAGATGGATGTAGGCCTCGTCGACGAGCAGGATGGAGCCCTTGGGCTTGTTGGCGAGGAGCCAGAGAATGTCCTCGCGCGTGGTGAGGGTACCTGTGGGGTTGTTGGGGTTGCAGAGGTAGAGGAGGCCGGCGTTGGGGTCGACGGCGGCCATGGCTTTTACGTCGTGGGCGTAGTCGGCGCGGAGGGGGACTTTGACGACCTTTGTGCCAATGGACGAGGCGGCCCACATCGCCGCTTCGTAGGTTGGGTCGGCGATCACTACAGACTGTGTGGGTGAGGTAAAGGCGAGGACGGAGAACTGGAGCGGCTCGCTGGAACCGGCGTATACGGCGATGTGGTCCGCGGGGAGGCCAGTCTGCTGGATGAAGGTGCCGGTGAGGGCCTGGGCATAGCCTTTGTCGTCGTAGCGGCCACCGGTTTTGGCGCTGGCTTCGATGGCGGCGATGGCCGCGGCGCAGGGGCCGAGAGGATTTTCGTTGGCGTTGATCATGACCGCGCCGGGGGGAATTGCTCCCTGGACGCGGGCCATGCGGCCATGGGGCACGGGTGTGGTCGTGCTTTGCTGGAGCGCGGCCCAGGCGAGGTGGCCTTCGCTGAGGACAGGGAGGGAGGCTGCCAGTCCGGCGAGACGAAGGAAGGAGCGTCGGGAGGTGGAAGAGGAGGGGTGCGGAGCGGAGGGTGTCATGAGGGACTCCTTTGAGAAACAAGGGCCGGATGGGGGTGAAGCGATGATTTCACTGTAACGCAACTTTACATTTCAGACATGGAAAGGGTACGTTTGTCGTCTCTGCTTACCGGGAGACCGGCGAACAGCAAAGATCGCTGTCGATTCGACGAGGCCGACAGCATGGTCCAGCGAAGAGTAGCCTCTGCGATAATGAAAGCAGTCTGACAGATTTTCATACATAGAATAAGCCCGGCCTACGAGGCATACGGGTGAGGAGAAACTGATGGCAAGTGCAACTTGTGACATAGGCCTGATTGGCCTTGCGGTGATGGGGCAGAACCTCGTCCTGAACATGAACGACCACGGATATAAGGTGTGCGTTTTCAATCGCACGACGTCGAAGGTGGATGAGTTTCTGGCCGATGAGGCCAAGGGGACGCTGGTGGAGGGTTCGCACTCGATTGAGGAGCTGTGCTCGAAGCTGAAGACGCCGCGGCGGGTGATGATTATGGTGAAGGCCGGCGATGTGGTCGACAAGACGATCGACTCGATTGTGCCGTTTTTGGAGAAGGGCGACATCATTATCGATGGCGGCAACTCGTTGTTTACGGACTCGAACCGGCGGACGAAGGAGCTTGCGGCGAAGGGTCTGTTGTATATCGGGACGGGCGTTTCTGGCGGTGAAGAGGGCGCGCGGTTTGGGCCGTCGATTATGCCGGGCGGCGATCCGGCGGCGTGGCCTGCGGTGAAGGAGATCTTCCAGGCGATTGCGGCCAAGGTGGAAGATGGAACTCCCTGCTGCGACTGGGTGGGCGAAGGCGGCGCCGGGCACTACGTGAAGATGGTGCATAACGGCATCGAGTACGGCGATATGCAGTTGATCGGCGAGGCTTATCAGTTGCTGAAGGACGGACTGGGGCTGACGCCGGATGAGTTTGAGAAAGTATTCGAGGAATGGAACAAGGGCGAGCTGGATAGCTTCCTGATCGAGATTTCGACGATCATCTTCGGCAAGAAGGACGACGACGGCGAGCCGATGATCGACAAGATTCTGGACACGGCCGGACAGAAGGGCACGGGCAAGTGGACGGCGATCGATGCACTGGACAACGGTATGCCGGTGACGCTGATCGGCGAGAGCGTGTTTGCCCGCTGCCTGAGTGCGCTAAAGGAGGAACGTGTTGCGGCGTCGAAGGTGCTGGAAGGTCCGAAGGCGCCGAAGATCTCCGCGGAGCACAAGGCTGAGTTCATCGAAGAGGTACGGCGGGCGTTGTATTGCTCGAAGATGATCAGCTATGCGCAGGGGTACATGCTGCTGCGCGCGGCGGAGAAGGTGCAGGGTTGGAACCTGAATATGGGCGGCGTGGCGCTGATGTGGCGCGGCGGCTGCATCATTCGGTCGGCATTCTTAGGTGACATCAAGAAAGCGTTCGATAAGGACCCGAAGCTGACGAACCTGCTGATGGACGACTTCTTCTCGGGTGCGCTGAACAAGTACCAGGCGAGCTGGCGGAAGGCGCTGATCCATGCGATCGAGCTCGGCGTGCCGACACCGGCGTTCTCTACGGCGCTGGCATTTTACGATGGCTACAGGACTGCGCGGTTGCCGGCGAACCTGCTACAGGCGCAACGCGACTTCTTTGGCGCGCATACGTTTGAGCGCATTGACAAGCCGCGGGGTGAGTTCTTCCATGTGAACTGGACGGGGCGCGGAGGCAGGGTTTCGTCGTCAACCTATAACGCTTAGTGGCAGACAGAGACAGAGAAAGGCCCGGCCAGAAGATGGCCGGGCTTTTCTCTGTTGGGTGAAGTTCAAGCAGGAATGCCGCGCGCGGGTTAGAAGCGGATGTTGTGGATATTCTTCGCCACGTATACGCCCACAAGGAGAACGCTGACCAGTGCGGCTGCACTGCCGAGTCCATTGCAGAACGGCTGAATGAAGGTAGCGCGACGGACGACATCGTTGTGCTCTTCAACGAGGATTTCGTTGGCGTTGTCGCTGAGGAAGAGTTGATCGGTTTCGTGATTGTTGAGGTGGCCGCGATAGACCATGAGAGCGGTGAAGGCGGTGAGAAGAAGTGCCCAGATGATAAATATGACATGAAAAACGTTCATTGTGATTCCCCCAGTGTTGAAGTCTCTGGGTCCGGGGTACCGGTGGATTTGCAAAGGAAGATCCAAGGGGGTAACAGGGCCCGACTACTTTGTTAAGCATACATCTTAAGTCGTATCACGACAAACTCTCGAGGGATTGTCCCGAAGAGGGAAGTCGTGGTTGCCCTGAATATAGAGGGCGACGAAAAATTGGATGCAGGACAAAAAAACAAAGCCGCCCCGGAGGACGGCCAGTTTAAATTTAGTGCGCATCACGAATCAGATGTGCCAACCAGGGGGCAACGTCACAAGCTGCAGGAGGTTGGGAGGGTTAGAAGCGGCCCATGGCGCTGGCCAGATACACCCCGACCAGCAACACCGTGGCCAGCACGGCAGCTCCACCGAAGCCTTTACAGAGCGGTTGAACGATATTGACGCGGCGCAGGATCTCGTTGTGCTCTTCCTCGCTGTTATGGCTGGCGTTTTCGTTGAGGAAGAGCTGGTCGGTTTCATGTTGCGTCAGGTGGCCGCGATAGACCATCAGCAGGACGAAACATGCAGTAAGAACGACCCATAGAGTGAAGGCGATGTTGACGGCGTTCATGGTTTTCCCCCAGAGTTTTGTGACGTCTGGTCCGGGATACCGGGCGGCTCCGTCGGAGACGGCTGCCGGAGGGTAGGCTGGGCCTTGGTGAAAAAGCATACTCCTTAAGTGGTAAGCCGGGCAACCATTTTTGATTGTCGATTAGTGGAGGATGTGGTAGGCAAGAGCGGTGATGCTGGCGATGGCTGTAAGTGCAAGCAGCAGCAGGGCGAGCAGGAACCACGCCGCGCGCCGCTGGTTCCGGGGGGAGGGCTGGGTGATGCCGAATGTCTTGAAGAAGATAGAAGCCAGGGCTTCGAGCAGGTGCATAAGTTCATGCTACGCGCAGCGGTTAGGGATGAGGGTAGACAGGTCAATGACGGCAGAATCCCTGGTGGCGCTGGAGCATCTAACCGGTCAGCAGGGTGAGCCTTGCTACGGGTGAGGCCCGCGACTACACTTATAGTTGAAGCAAGTTTTGAAGGAGACTCCATTTATGGCAACTGCCGCTGTTACTCCCACTGTTGAAGTTGTGAACGCGCCTGCGCCGTCGTCCCCCGTCGTTTTGACGGCCGCCGCCATTGTGAAGGTGAAGGAGATTATGGCGACCCAGGATCCGATTCCTGCCGGTCTGCGGATCGGCGTGGTGGGTGGTGGATGCTCGGGGTTCCAGTATTCGATGTCGTTTGAGAACGCCGCCGGGATGATGGACAAGGTCGTCCGGTTCGAGGACCTGAAGGTGTTCGTGGACGCGACCAGCGCGATGTATCTGAACGGCTGCACGGTGGATTATGTGGAGACGCTGGAGGCTGCGGGGTTCAAGTTTGAGAACCCGCAGGTGAAGTCGACTTGTGGATGTGGGTCGAGCTTTAGCGTGTAAGCGCGCAGGCTGACAGAGATCGCAAGGGCGAGCCGTGATGGCTCGCCCTTGCTGTTTACGATGGGCGCTCAGGCTGAGAAGAGCGCGACGAGCTTGTCGACCACTTGGGTCCAGCCCGCGTTGTAGGCCATGACCATGTCCGCGGAGATCCGTTCGTGCAGGAGGGTGATCTCGGTGCCGCCGTCGACGTCACGTAAGATGACGGTGACGAGCGACGGCTCGCCTTGGTTCCAGCTTGCCTTCATGGTGAACTGGAGGCGTTCGCCGGGGACGACCTCGGTGTAGACGACGCGGACTGTGAAGGAGCGTGGCATGCCCGGCGGCCGCACGGCGTGGGGCAGTACCTCAATCGTGAGGCTGGCGTCGCCTCCCTCGCGCACATCCAACTCGGCCGCGGTGCAGACAGCGTCGGTTGGCCCCCACCACTTCATGATGATCTCGGGTTGCGTCCAGGCGTCGTAGACGGCCTGGCGTTTGGCGCGAATGAGACGCGTCTGCTTGACGAACGGGGCGGCCGAAGCCAGGGGTTGGGGCGAGGCAAGGGTGGTCGACATTACGGCTCCTTTTCCAGGGGTGTTTCGAGGGCTGCCTGGAGGCGATCGAGACCGTCGCTCCAGAACTGGTTATAGAAGGCCAGCCAGTCCTGCGCTGCCTCCAGAGGATGGGGATTGAGCGAGACCATGCGGGACTTGCCCTGGCGCTCTCGGCGAATGAGGGCCGCGTGTTCCAGCACGTCAAGGTGCTTGCTGACCGCGGCCAGCGACATGGCATGGGGCGCGGCCAACTCGCCCACCGAAAGCCTGCGCTGGGCGATGGTGTGCAGCAGTGTGCGCCGCGTGCCATCGGCCAGGGCGTGGAAGACGCGGTCGAGGTTTGGATTGATTGATTCAACCATATAGTTGAATGTATAGCTTGCTGGGCCTTTTGTCAACCGACTAGTTGAATAAAGCAGCTTTGGAACGCCTCGCTGCGGCGGGGTTTTCTGTTGGTGCGTGGGGGCTATGGGAACGTGACAGAATAGAAGGCGCTATGTCTGAAGAGATTTTGGAACAACCGTTGCCCCTCGTCGAAGAAGCCATTGAAAACACAGTTGCCGCCGGAGATCCGGCTACGGCACCGCCTGACGATGTTGCACCTTTGGTGGCAGAGGAGCTGGCGGAGTCATTTGGGGATGCGTTTGCGGAGTTTGAGCGGACGCACTCGCGCAAGGCTGAGGGTGAAGGGCCGCGACAGATCGATGCGACGGTGGTGACGATCGATGCGGAGTCCGTGATTCTGGACATCGGATTTAAGACTGAGGGTGTGCTGGCGCGGTCGACGTTTCCTGACAATGGAGACGATGTGAAGCCGGGCGACCGGATGCTGGTTTCGGTGCGTGGACGGAACGAAGAGGGGTACTACGAGCTGTCGCGGATTCGGGTGGCGACACCTACGGATTGGAGTTCGTTGCAGAAGGCGTTTGACGAGAAGACGCCGGTGGTGGGGATCGT
>Ga0302310_10002145_pt1 | contig 16154 bp, 9 predicted proteins | sample III_Palsa_N1_2_FD_200451 | JGI IMG/M metagenome (GOLD analysis project Ga0302310, IMG submission 200451) | Peat permafrost microbial communities from Stordalen Mire near Abisko, Sweden - III_Palsa_N1_2 | ecosystem: Environmental > Terrestrial > Soil > Palsa > Peat permafrost | place: Sweden...
GTGATGGTCTTGATCACGGCGTAAACCAGGCGCAGGTCGCCGGCGGTGGGCTGGCGCCGCGCCAGGATGCCGCTGCATTCCTCGTCGATCAGCACTTCCAGCTGATTGACCTTGAAATCGTTGCGCGACACTTCCTCGCCGAGGATGCCGTCGTTCTCCATCAGCGCCCGGGTGGCATCGACGATCTGCTGTTCCACCAGCCCGCCCATGGCCAGCACGCGCTGCCGCACATCCTCCAGCTCCTCGTTGTACTGGCTGGAGATATGCGATTTGTATGAAAGTGTCGTCATGGCGGGAACAATCCGCGGTCGGTCGAATGATGAAGAAAGCCGCAGCCCCGAATCCACCCGACATTGTCGTCAGCTGGCTCAAGGAGACCGGCTGAACATGCAAGCGTCGGGTACAGCAAACCGAATAAATTCAGGTCCTTAAGCGTCAGGAATAGCCCGCACGCAGCAAATTACCAATCCATGATGACAGCCCGGTTACATCAGCGGACGGCGTGCACGACACTTTAGGATGTGGCGCGGCCAAGGACAAGCCGCAGCAACGCGGGACCGCGCGAAAGCTCAGTGCGGAGCGAGCCCGCTGTCGGGACCGTTGCCGGCCGCGGGGCCGTTGGCGCGCTCCATCATCTCCCGCTGCTGGCCGGTGGCGGCATTCGGATCGTCGTGCGCCGCCGCATAGCGGCCCAGCGCCGTGGACGGCGCCTTGGCCTGAGTTCCCGGCAGGGATTTCTTGAGCCGCGCCAGCCTGCGATCGGAACGGGCCAGGGGATCGGCCTTGCCGTTGACGATGACCGGCGCGGTGGTATGGACCTCGCCCTGCGCCGCCGGCGGCTTGGCGTCGGTGCCCGCTTGCTGGGACTGCTGGGCCGGCTGCGCCCGCAGCCCCGGACTGGCCAGCGCCGTGAGCATGACCAGGGCCAGCAAGGCCCGGGCGGCACCCTGCGATTGAACCGATTGCCGCAACGACATGGTGCCTCTCCTGGCCGATGAGCGCATTGTGCGCGAATTTCGCGGCGGGAACCTATTGCGGGGCCGCAGCGGCAACCGCCGCCGGCCGCGCATTCTCGTCCGCCGTGGTCCAGCCTCCGCCCAGCGCGCGGATCAGGTCGACGCTGGCGCGCAGCTGGCGCGTCTCCAACTGCAGCTCCGCCTCCTCGGCGCTGAGCGCGGCGGTTTGCGAGTCGACCACTTCCAGGTAGTCGACGCCGCCGTCGCGGTACTGGGTCATGGAAATCTCCAGCGTCTTCTGCGCCGCCTGCACCGCCGCGTTTTCGTCCACGGTCTCGATCTTGTAGTTGGACAGCAGAGCCAGGTTGTCCTCGACCTGCTGGAACGCTGTCAGCACCGTCGAGCGGTAGCGCGCCGCGGCTTCGTCCAGTTTGGCCCGCGCCTGCGCCAGCTGGGCGCTGTGCAGCCCGGCGTCGAAGATGGTCTGGGTCAGCATCGGCCCCACTGCCCAGTAAGTGGACGGGGCCATGAACAGGCTGCCGGTGCTGGTGCTCTGCACACCGATCGCCGCGCTCAGGTCCAGGCTGGGGAAGAACGCGGCGCGCGCCACGCCGATGCTGGCGTTGGCCGCGGCGACGCGACGCTCCGCCGCCGCTACGTCCGGCCGGCGCTGCAGCAGCGTGGCCGGCACCCCGGCCGGAACCTGCGGCAGCGCAATGCGGCGTGCATCCGGCGGCAGCGAAAAGGCCGCGGGCGACTCGCCCACCAGTACGGCGATGGCATGCTCAAGCAGGGCGCGCCGGGCGCGCGACTCCGACACCTCGGCCCGGGCCGTATCGAGCTGGGCGTGCGCGCGGCTGACGTCGAGGCCGGACACGACGCCGCCGCCATGCAGGGTCTCGGTCAGGGTCAGCGCTTTCTCGTAAGCGGCCACGGTATCGAGCAGCAACTGGATCTCGCGATCCTCGCTGAGGATCGCGACGTAGTCGTCGGCCAGCCGGATCTCCAGGCTCAGCTTGGCCGAAGCCAGATCCCCCGCCGCAGCCTGCGTTTCAGCCTTGGCGGATGCGACTTCGTTGCGCACCTTGCCCCACAGATCGACTTCATAGTCCGCCTGCAGGCCCACCGAGTCCGAACCGTAGATGTCCGGCTGGCCGCTACCGCGCAGCGGGCGCGTATCGGACTGGCGGTTCTCCGACAGGCCGAACAGTCCCGACAGGGTCGGCCACAAGCCCGACTTGGCCTGATCCTCGTAGGCCTTGGCCTGCCCATACAGCGCCAGCGCGGCGGCAAGGTCCGGGCTGTTGGCGTCGAGGCGCGTCTCCAGCTCGGACAGCCGCGCATCGCCGTAAAGGCTCCACCAGGCGCCGCGCGGCAGCGCATCGGCGGGCTGGGCATCGGTCCAGGGTGCCGCCTCCTTGAAGTTGGCGGGGATGTTCATCGCCGGCACCTGGTACGTCGGCGCCAGTGAACACCCGCCGAGCGCCAGCGTCGCCGCCAGCGCACTGAGCGCGTGTTTAATCCGGTTCATGCCCGGCTCCCTCCTGGCTCGCGGCGGCTGGCGCGGCAGACGGGGCGTCGGCGGCCGCCACGTGCACTTCGTCGCCATCCGACAAGGCATCCGGCGGACTGTCGATGATGCGATCTCCGGCCTTGACGCCCGAGCCTACCTCGATCCAGCGCCCCAGATCCTGCTTGACGGTGATCGACTGCAGCCTGGCGCGGCCGGTCGCATCCACCGTGGCCACCTGCAAGCCGGCCGAGCGGAAAATCAGGGCGCTGGCCGGCACCCGGATGACATTGGCGTCGGCGGACAGGTCGAAGCGCACGTTGGCGAAATCCCCCGGCATCAGGGCGCCGGAACTGTCGTCCAGCGACAGCTCGACCAGCAGGGTGCCCGATTCGGCGTTGACCGAGCCGGAGGTGCTGTCGACCTTGGCGGTGAACTTGGTGTCGCCATGGCCGGGCACCAGCAGCTGCGCCGTCATGCCCGGATGGATCGCCGGCGCCACGTCCTGCGGCACGCTGACGTAGACACGCAGCAGGTGAATGTCGGACACGGTGAACAGCTGCGGCCCGCGGCCGCCGCCGGCGTCGATCAGGGCGCCGACATCGGTATCGCGCGAGGTCACCACGCCGTCGAACGGCGCGACGATGCGCTTGAAGCTTTCCAGCGCCTGCAGCCGTTCGACATTGGCCGCCGCCGCGTTGACGATGGTCAGCTTGGCCGCGAGGTCGCCGTTCTTTTCATCGGTCGCCTGCTGCGATACCGAGTCGGATTTCAGCATGGTCTGCCAGCGTTTCGCCGTGGTTTCGGCCAGGGACTCGTTGGCGCGGGCGGTGGCCAGATCGGCCTTGGCCTGCTCCAGCTGCTGATCGAGGTCGGGCGTTTCGATGATGCCCAGTACCTGCCCGGTTTTGACCCGCGCGCCGATGTCGGTGTACCAGATCTTCAGATAGCCGCTGACCCGCGCATAGATCGGCGCGCGGTAGAAGGCTTCGAGCCGTCCGGGCAACAGGATCGATTGGCCGACGCCGCTGGTGGAGGGCTGGATCACCGTCACCGTGGGGATCGCCTCGGCGGCGGTCCACTGCTTCAGGCGCGATTCGTCGGCGGCGCGGCTGGCAATGCCGTAAGCCACTACGACGATCGCGACGACGATGGCGACGATGGCAGCGATCTTCAGCCGCCGCGGCGTGATGCTGCGCGGGGTGGAACCTTCAACCGACATGGGAAACTCCGGACTCGATTGGAAACGTAGGGGGCTCGGTTTGGGGCTCGTTATGGGGTTCTGCCTTGCGCCGGTGCACCATGCTGAACACCACCGGCACGAACAGCAGCGTGGCGATGGTGGCGAACAGCAGGCCGCCGATCACCGCGCGTCCAAGCGGCGCGTTCTGCTCCCCGCCCTCGCCCAGGCTCAGGGCCATCGGCGCCATGCCGATCATCATCGCCAGAGCGGTCATGCACACCGGGCGGAAGCGGGCGAAGCCGGCGTCGATCGCCGCAGTCAGGGCGTCGCCGCATTCATCCAGGCGCGAGCGGGCAAAGCTCACCACCAGGATGCTGTTGGCGGTGGCCACGCCCATGCACATGATGGCGCCGGTGAGCGCCGGCACCGACAGCGTGGTGTGCGTGGCGAACAGCATCCAGACGATGCCGGCCAAGGCGGCGGGCAGCGCCGTGATGATGACGAAGGGGTCGGCCCAGGACTGGAAGTTGACCACGATCAGCAGATAGATCAGCACCACCGCGGCGAGCAGGCCGAACAGCAACCCGGAAAACGCGCTGTTCATGGTCTGCACCTGGCCGCGCAGCACCACCGTCGAGCCTTTCGGCAAACCGGCCGCGTTGTCGTGAATGACTTTCTGGATGGCGCCGGCCACCGCGCCCAGATCCCTGCCCTGGGTGGTGGCGAAGATCTCGACCATGGGCGAAATATTGTAATGCGACACCACGGCATCGCTGCGGCCGCGGCTGATGTTGGCAATGCCGCCGAGGATCTGCGAGCGCTTGCCGTCGGCGCTGGTCACCTGGAGATTCTTCAGGTCGGATAGCGAGTCGAGCCGGTACTGCGGCGTCTGCGCCACGATCGGATAGGAAATGCCGTTCTTCGGATTAAGCCAGAAGGTGGGCGCCACCTGTCCGCTGCCGGCCAGGTTCACCACCATGCTGTTGGTCACATCGCGTTCGGTGATGCCGACTTCGTCGGCACGGGTGCGGTCGACGTCGATCTTGAACGCCGGAGTGGCTTCGGATTGCTGAATGCGCGCGTCGGCCACGCCGGGAATCTCCCTGATCTGATGCAGCAGCTTGTCGGCGTAGTGGTAGTTGTCCCGCAGCCTGGGTCCGGCCAGCTGCAGGTCGATGGGCGCCGGCGCGCCGAAGTTGAGGATCTGGCTGATGATGTCGGCCGGCAGGAAGGCAAAGCTGGTGCCTGGAAATGCACGCGGCAGCTGCTCGCGCAAGCGCTTCACATAGCCCGCTGTGGGGCGATGGCCTTCCTTCAACGCGATCTGGATGTCGCCGTCCTGCGAACCGATGGTGCCGGTATTGCTGTAGGCGTTGTTGATGCCGCTGTAGGGCAGGCCGATGTTGTCGACGATGCTGTCGAGCTCGCCCGGCGGAATGGTGCGGCGGATCGCGTCCTCGACGCGCGCGAAGGTGAAGGCGGTCTCCTCGATGCGCGTGCCGATCGGCGCCCGCACATGGATATTGATCTGGCCGGCATCCACCGTCGGAAAGAAATTGCGGCCGAGCCACGGCACCAGGGCGAACGACAGCAGCACCACCGCGAGGAAGCCGATGATGAAGCCGCGGCTGTTGGCCAGCGCCAGTTCCAGCAGCTCCTTGTAGCCGGCGCGCACCGCTTCGAACTTCTGCTCGAAGGCGCGCTGGAAGCGTACCAGCGGATTGCGCGGCACCGTATCGGCGGCATGATGGTTCCTGATCTCCTGCATGTCGTATTCCAGCTCGCCATGCGGATGACCCTGCGGCACGTGCGGCCGCAGGATGAACTTGGCCATGGTGGGCACCAGGGTGCGCGACAGGATGAACGAGCTGATCATGGCGAACACCACCGCTTCGGCCATCGGCACGAACAGGTAGCCGGCGACGCCGCCGAGGAAGAACATCGGCACGAACACGATGCAGATGCACAGCAGCGAGACGAAGGCCGGCGTGACGATCTGCGCGGCGCCGTCGAGAATCGCCGGCTCAACCTGCTTGCCCTGCTCCAGGTGCCAGTTGATGTTTTCGATGGTGACGGTGGCATCGTCCACCAGGATGCCGACCGCCAGGGCCAGGCCGCCCAGGGTCATGATGTTGAGACTTTGCCCCATGGCAGACAGGGCGATGATCGAACCCAGGATGGCCAGCGGGATCGAGGTGGCGATGATCACCGTGGAGCGCCAGCTGCCGAGGAACAGCAGGATCATAAGGCTGGTCAGCGCCGCGGCGATGACGCCCTCGCGCGCCACGCCGCTGATGGCGGCCCGCACGAACAGCGACTGGTCGTCCACCGCCTTGATCTCGAGGCTGTCCGGCACCACCGCCTTCAGCCCGGGCAGCAGGCTCTTGACGCCCTGAATGATGGCCAGCGTCGAGGCCGATCCGCTTTTCAGGATGGTCATCAGCACCGAGCGCTTGCCGTCGACATGCACGATATTGGTCTGCGGCGGATAACCGTCACGCACATGCGCCACGTCGCGCATCAGGATGGTGGTGCCGTTGACCGCCTTGATCGGCAGGTCGTTGAGCTCGTCGATGACCTGCGGACTGTCGTTCAGCTGTAGCGTGTATTCGAAACTGCCGATCTTCTCGGTGCCCACCGGAATGATCTGGTTCTGCGCGGCCAGCGCCGTCTCCACGTCCTGCGCCGACAGCCCGCGCGCCTGCAGGGCGTTGGCGTCGATATCGATCTGCACCTGGCGGGTCTTGCCGCCGTACGGCGTCGGCGTGGCCGCGCCAGCCACCGTTGCCATGATCGGACGAATGATGTTGTTGCCCAGATCGCCCAGGGTCTGCTCCGGCAGGGTCTTGCTGGACAGCGCCAGCTCGATGATCGGCACGGTCGAGGCGTTGTAGTTGAGAATCTGCGGCGGCGTGATGCCCGGCGGCATCTGCTTCAGCACCGTCTGCGAGATCGAGGTGACCTGCGCGGTGGCGGTGCGGATGTCCACCGTCGGCTGGAAGAAGATCTTGACCACGGCGATGCCCAGCACCGATTGCGATTCGATGTGCTCGACGTCGTTGACGGTGGCGCTCAGCGAGCGTTCGTAATAGGTGACGATGCGGCCGGCCATGTCCGATGCCGGCAGGCCGGTATAGGTCCAGACCACGGCGATGACCGGGATCTTGATGTCGGGCAGGATGTCGGTCGGCGTGCGCACGGCGGCCAATGGCCCGAAGATCAGGATCAGCAGCGCCAGCACCACGAAGGTATAGGGGCGCTGCAGGGCTACCCGGACGAACCAGATCATTTAATCAAGTCTCCAAATCGGCATCGGACTCCGCCTTGCCCTGATGGCAGGTTTTCATACACAGAACGTTTCACGCGCAGGCATATACGACGCCCCCCCCAAACAAGCCTGATTTCAAGGCGCAGCACCGATCCGCACCGCGAAACTCCGCGATGAGGGAAAATGTACGGGTGGGGTCCGTCGGACATTGGCGGATCATCAAGCACGCTGATCTTGACAGGAGAATCCCCGAACAGATTCTCACGAATTTCCCACGAATCCATTTCAAATAGTAACTGGATGATCTTGAAGGACAATTTACCGGATTCCAGCAGCATTCCCGCGGCGCTCTGGTCGTTCGGAGAGAGCCTTTTCGACGAGTTCAAATGGGAGCTGCGCGTCCGCGGCGGCGTGGTCGACCTGGAACCGCGCCCGCTGGAGATACTCCTGCTGCTGCTGCGGCATGCCGGCGAGACGGTCACCCGCGAGGAACTGCTGCTGTCGGTGTGGGGCCACGCCCACCTCAGCGAGAACACCCTGAGCAACGCCATCGCCAAGCTGCGCCGGGCGCTTGGCGACGACAACCAGTCGACCATCGTCACGGTGCACCGGGTCGGCTACCGCCTGGCCGTCCCGGTCACGCGCCGCGACGCCCTCCCCGGCGCGGCCGCCGCCATCGCCTTTCATGCCGGAGACGGCATCCCCGGACGCGAGGGCTGGACCCTGCTGCGGCCCCTCGCCCCCGCCTTCAACAGCGAAGTGTGGCTGGGGCAGCAGGCGCAAAGCGGCGAGCAGCGGGTGTTCAAGTTCAGCAACGACGGCTTGCGCCTGTCCTCCCTGAAGCGCGAGGCAACCCTGTCGCGGCTGATGCAAAACACCCTGGAAGGCCGCTCCGACATCGTGCGGGTGCTGGACTGGAGCTTCGAGCAGCCGCCCTTCTTCATCGAGTGCGAATACGGCGGCGTCAGCCTGCCGGAATGGGCCGAGAGCCAGGGCGGCCTGGCCCAAATGCCGCTCGGCCAGCGCCTGCGGCTGATGGCGCAGGTGACCGAGGCGGTGGCGGCGGCGCATTCGGTCGGCGTGCTGCATAAAGACCTGAAACCCGCCAACATTCTGGTCGACCGTCGCGCGGACGGCGACTGGCTGGTGCGGCTGACCGATTTCGGCAGCGGCGGCTTCACCGACGCCGCCAGGCTGGCGGAACTCGGCGCCCTGCGCATGGGTTTCACGCAGATGCAGGCCGGTACCGACGATTCCATCTCCGGCACTCCTTTATATCTGGCGCCGGAGCTGCTCGACGGTCATGCGCCGACGGTGCAATCGGACATCTATGCCCTCGGCGTGATCCTGTACCAGATGGTGGTGGGCGACTTGCGGCGGCCGATGGCGCCGAACTGGGAGCGCAACGTCGCCGACGAGCTGCTGCGCCAGGACATCACCGATGCCGCCAGCGGCGATCCCGCGCACCGCCTGTCCTCCGCCAGGGAGCTGGCGGAGCGTCTGCAAAATCTCGATGCACGCCAGCGGCAGCTCGACGCCGCGCGCGCGCGCCAGGCGCGGCAGGAAGCGACACAGCGGGCGCTGGACCGCACCCGCGCACGCCGCCCCTGGTTGTTCGCCGTGGTGCTGACCATCAGCCTGGGCCTGCTGCTGAGCCTGTGGTTCTTCCGCCAGTCGATCCTGTCGCGCGACGAGGCGCTGCGGCAATTCGATACGGCGCAGGCGGTCAACGATTTCCTCAACAACGACCTGATCGCCGCCGCCAATCCCGACATCGGCGGCTCCGACAGCGTCACCGTGCTGGAGGCGATGCGCAAAGCCGCGGACAAGATCGACGCACGCTTTGCTGCCTCGCCGCTGGTGGCCATCGCCCTGCATCAGACGGTCGGCAATGCCTACCGCACCCTGGGCAACTACGCCGCCGCAGTAACCGAGTTCCGCCGGGCCAAGGCCATCGCCGATGCGGCACTGGGGCCGGACAGCGAAGTCACCATCGGCAACGACCTGCTGCTGGCGCAGATCCTGGCGATCGACAGCCGCTACCAGGACGCGCAGGCGATCATCCAGCGTATCGAGGGCATCGCCCGGCAGCGCGCATTCGAGGATCCCATGATCAGCCTCAGGCTGTGGGATGTGCGCGCCCTGTTCGACAAGCACAACACCAACCAGCTCGCTGCCGCGAAGGACGCCGACCGGTTGCTGCAGACTCTTACCGAGCTGAAGGCGCGCCATCCCAAGATCTACGAAGCCAACACGCAATCGATCTTCCTGGCCCAGCTGCACGCGGCGCAGGACTTCCAGGACGCCGGACGACATCTCGAAGCGGAGACCATCGAGCGCTCGCTGATCAAGGACCTCGCCGCCCGCCGCGGCATGGCCGATCCCATGAGCATCCGCGTGCGCCAGCAACTGCTCGGCAATCTGACGCGGGAAGGCCGGCTCGACGAGGCTGCCGCGATGCTGCCCGGGCTGCTCCACGATGCCGGCCTGACCCTGGGCGGCACCAACCGCATCTACCTGAGCATCCTGCGCGAACAGGCCCTGCTCTGCGAGAAGCAGCAGCGCTGGCCGGGTGCCCTCGCCGCCAGCGCGCAGGCGGAACAGGGATACCGTCAGCTGTTCGGCACGGACAACGACTCCACCGTGCAGTCGATGATCGACAGCGCCCGCATCCTCGCCGCATCCGGATCACCGGAGCCGGCCATCGCCAGGTACCAGGAAGCACGGGCCGCGGCAATCCGCATCCAGGGCGACAGCGGCCTGCTGGCCCAGCTCGTCGCTTATGATCTAGCCGACGCCTACCTGCGGCAGAACCTGCCGGGAGCAGCAGCACCTCTGCTGCAAGGCCTCGATCCAGAGGCACTGACCAGCGCCGCCCCGGATGCGCCCTGGGCGGCCCGGCTGGACTACCAGCGCGGCCGCCTCGATGCGCAGTCCGGCAGGCCGCAGCAGGCGCGCGTCCATTTTGAATCGGCCCTGCGGCAGGCCGGTAACGACACGGCGCTGCAATCCGGCATAGCCGACGAACTGAAAAAGCTGCGATAGACGGACTCAGGTCTTCCCTCCGTTCCGGGCGGGCCCGGAGTCCTCGTTATTCTATTAGGGCATAAAATAATCGTTTATTATTCCTTCTAAATCTCTGCACTTTCGGGCAATTTCTCCCCCACAAGACCACTGCATCCGCACCGCTCCTCGGCGGCCAAGGACAGCAGCGGCTTGAACTTCAATCATTGGGAGAGGAACAAAGTGAAACTTAACGTCAGGAACGGCGTCATTGCCGCCGTTTTCCTTGGGGCGGGTGTGAGCGGCGCGGCGCTGGCGGACAGTGCCAAGACCCTGGGCGGCATCGTCGTAACCTCCGATGACGGCAACTTCGTCGCCTCGCTCGGCGGCCGTATCCAGTTCGACTACACCGGAATTCTCCCGGACAAGGGCAGCGGCATCGACAGCGGCGAAGAGGAAAACGACAGCGGCTTCTACTTCCGCCGCCTCTACGTCACCCTGACCGGCAAGATCTACGGCTGGCGCTACCGCATCGACGAGGACCTCGCCAACACCTCCAACCCGCAGGCCGGCTTCAAGTACGTCTTCGCCTCCCACGATATCGGGCAATACGGCACGGTGCGTATCGGCCAGGCCAAGCCCTGGCGCAGCCTGGACGAACTGGCCAGCGACCTCGATACGACGTTCACCGAGCGCAATGCCAACTCCGCCTCCGGCCTGTTCGGCGGACGCCAGTACCAGGAAGGTGTGTTCTACCGCTATACCCGCTCCAGCATTTTGACGGGGCATGACCACTTCTGGGGCGGCGCCTCGATCTACTCCTTGAGCCAGGCCGGCGGCTCCACGGTTCAGGGCGTCGGCACGCCGACGCAGGGCATAGGCTACAACGCCCGCCTGGCCTATGCGCCTTACGTCGGCAACCGCGAATGGCTACACGTCGGCGCCAACTTCTCCAGCGACCACGCCGACAACGGCGCCACGCTGACCGTCGCGGAAAGCGCCTGGTATTCCTACAAGGGCCTGACGCAGACCCTCGCCAGCCAGACCGGAACCCTGCCTACCGGCGTCAGCACTTCCGCCCCCACCACCGCCAACCTCGGCGGCGGCAACAACCCCAACATCAATATCGGTCAGCTGGAACTAGCCGGCGCCTTCGGCTCGCTGTACCTGCAGAGCGAGCTCGGCCTGGCCAAGCTCAGCCAGGGGGTCGCGGCGAGCAAGACCGTGCCGAACAATCAGAACGTCTATGCCATCTCCGGCGAGGCCACCTACTACCTCACCGGCGAGTCGCGCGGCTACGACCTCGACGCCGCCACCTACACCAAGCCCAAGCCCTTGCATGACTACGGCGCGGTGGAACTGGCCCTGGGCTACAACTTCATCAAGAACCGCGACATTCCCGCTGGCGACACCACCGGGGTGTGCAAACCGGCCCTGGGCACCGTCACCGCCGACATCACCAAGTGCGACGTGACGTTCTTCACCGCCGGCGTGAACTACTACGTCAACTCCAACGTGCAGTTCGCGCTTGATTACGACTATGGCATTTACAACATCGGCGCCGCCGGCAAGGACGAACCGAAGGCGGTCAACGCGCGCTTCCAGGTCAACTTCTGAAGCAGCGGTATCGGGGCAAGGACCGGCTGGCCTGAACCCTTGCCTCAACACAAACCCCGCGGTCGGCAGCAATGCCGGCCGCGGGGTTTTCTCTATATCCCACTGCGCGCCTGCTGGATCAGAACGGCATGCGCGCGGTGGCAAGGACCGCGTGGTCGTAAGTATTGAAGTGGGTAGCCGCAACCTGGTATCCGGCTCCGAGCGTCACGCCCCAGCGATCCTTGATCACGAATTTCCCCAGGACCAAGCCTGGCGTGATCAGAACCTGGGTTTTATTGTCGTTCTCTCCGGCGATGTAATGCGTGTAGTTGACCTCGACTTCCGGCCAGAAATACTGGTAGGCGTGGTACTGCAAGGTCGTGTTCCAGGAAAGCGTGCGTCCGATTTTCTGCACGCGGTCCACTGGTAGCTGGATACCGACGGTGCTCTGGATGTCGAAGTCGCCAAAGCCCTTGCCGCCGGCGATGGTCGGCGTGATCGATACGGCCTGGCCGCTGGTGGCGACGGCGCCAGTGCCGGTGGGCAGGCTGATTCCCAGAAAGCCGGTCACGATGTAGTTGCCGCTCTGCTCGTTGGCGGAGAGAAAGCGGTACTTGCCGGTCATCGAGTAATCGCCGAAGCCGTTTTTCTGCGAAGCGCCGCCGTGCTGGAGATATGGCGGGACGTTCAAAAGAAGCTCAATGTTCTCCGTCGGGATGACCTCCAGGCCTTTGCCATTGCCGTAGTTGCTGAGGTACTGATCTGCCGGCAGGTATTCGTGCAGATAGTCCGTGCGGAACTCCTGCTCCAGCCGGGGGGTGACGGTAGCTACCGGCGTGGCCCAGTGCGGCTGCTCCGCCTGGCTATGGCTGGCCATGGCCAGCCAGTCCCCAACCCAATCCGCCTGAGCTGCCAACGGCAGCGAAACTCCAACCAGGATCGCCCCGACCCATTTTCTTTGCATTTTTCCCTCATCCTCCAGCGTTTAATTGTCGTTCCCAGTGCGTGGCGAGGATACGGCACGTTATATTCTTTTGTATATATCGATGGACCGGATCAAGCTTACATTGAAAGCGGTGGCATCCCCCGATGCTGGCGTGCGGGCCTATCGATCACCGATTCATCAACGTCGCAGCCTGATGAAACAAGGGGATGACACAGCAGCGTTGCGGTAGAGAGCAGGCCTGCTTTGGCGGTACGATAACCAACGCCAAAGAGCCATTGCCAACCATGTCCGTGAAGCCCGTCGCTGCCCTGCTGTTCCTGCTGATTGCCCCAGTCGTCGCCCGGGCCGGCTCCACCGATGACGAAAATGCAAAACTGCGTGCCCAGATCGCCACGCTGAAGGCTCAAAACGAAGCGCTGCAACGGGCCTGCCCCGCCGCGGCGGGCATCAATACGACGTCCGCGACAGCAACCGCTGCCATGGCGACAGCACCGACTGCCCCGGTGGCCGCCGCAATGGCCCCGGAGGTTCCGCCCGCAGCGCCGACCAAACCGCCCAAGCTTTATGCTGACACTGGCTGCGACCGCGGGCTGTTCTCCGGACCGGCTCCGGGCAAATGGCAGAACGGCAAAGCCTGGAAAACGATCGGCAACGGCTCGACTATGGCCGAAGTGGAAGGCGCTCTCGGCGTCGAACACTATGACGAGGAAAAGGGCAAAACCCTGCAGTGGCAATACGGCAGATGCAGCGGCAGCTGGGAAAGCAGCGTCACCTTCGTCAACGGCGTGGCGGTGTCGATCTCGCCGCCGTAAGCGGCGCTTTTCTTCGCGCGGAGCAGACTGGTGGCGCGGCGATGCTCCGCGTCACCACATCGGGCATCGACTGCCGATGATCGACCCGGGATTGCCAGCCTGTCGCGCGCATGCCCGACAGGTACCCGCGCGTACCAATTGGTTCGCGCATCCAGTTCAGGTATGCCTTCGCAACGATACTGAATGATGGCGCCTTGCGCCTGAACAGCGACCGGACCGCTGCTTTGCCCTGCGCATGCCGGGACCCGGAAAGCCCGGCTCCAAAAAGAAAGAGGCCAGCCTGATAAGCAGGCTGGCCTCCGGAACCGCAGTGAAGCTTAAACGCGTTGCCGCTTACTGGAACGGATAGTAGCGGAACGAGACGAAGGCCATCGGGTCCTTGGTCTTGCCCACCTGGCCGAGACCGTCCGCCAGCGTGTCGTTCTTCAGGTAGGTGCCCTGGGCGCCGATCTGGAAGCTGCCCAGGTTGCCCTTGTAAGCCTTCCACCAGCCGCCGAAGGCCACCATGCGCTCGGTGCCGATGAAGCCCGTGCAAGTCAGGTTGGCGGTGCCGGTGCCCGGATTCAGGCCGCAACCACCATCGGAGTTGACGCCGGGCTTGCCACCGTCATGATAGGCCTCCTTCTGGTTTTCCATGCCGGCATAGACGTAGAGGTCCAGCCGCTTGGTCGGATGGCCCACCAAGCCGAGCAGCGCCTGCTCTTCCTGCGTGGCGGACAGCGAACCGTCATACGGATTGGTCACGGCGTCGTTGAGCTGACCCGAACCGTAACGGCCGTTGCCGCGACCGATCAGGGTGCTGGCCTGGAAATCAAGAATCTTCGGGATGACCGGCAGCAGCAGGTCGGCGCCGATGCTTTCCGCGGTCGTGGTGTGATTCTGCTGGGTGGTGTTGGCGGAACCATTGCCGCGGTCGTGCAGGAAGCGGGTCAGGCTGTAGATTTCATAATGGCCGTAGCCCGGGTCGAAAGCCGCCTTGACGACTACGTCCGGCGCCACATCGTCACTATAGCTGGTGCTGGGGTTGAGCAGGCCGCTGCCGTTGCCCGCGCCGCTGGTCGTGGTGCCCGTGCCCGCGGCGGGATTGGAGGCGAGAACGCCTGCGGTCTGCGGCTCTTCCAGCGAGATACCGACGGCGGCGATGTCGCCGAACCTCTTGACCAGGCGCAACTGCGCCTGACGCGCCCAGTTGAAGCCGACGACGTACTGCGCGTCGATGGTCAGCGGGTTGTACTGCTTGCGGATGTCCAGGCCATGGCTGAACGGGGTGACCATGCTCCAGGTCTGGCCGGCCAGCAAGGACCAGTCGTCATGCTTCCAGTCGCCGTAGAAGTGACGCACGCGCAGCGTGTAGCTGTTGCTTTCGTTGGAATTGGAGGTCGATCCGGAGCTCAGGAAGTCGGTCTCCATGTAGTACTCGAACTTGTCCACACCGTCGCCATACTGTGCCAGCACGGCAAAGCGGCTCTGGCGCGCGGACATGCGGAACTCGGGCTCGTAGTACTGCTGCGAGTTCGGCGCGGCGGTGGCGCCCTGGGTGTTGGCGAAGTTGGAAGCGAAGCCCGGGAAGGGAATCTTGTAGTAGCTCGAGCCTACGTCGGCCTGCTCGTCATGGGCGCGGTAGATACCGGCCAGTTCCGTGAAGCCGCCGAGGGTGACTTTGACCGGGCCAGCATTGAATGCCGGGTCCCGCGAATCCATCTGGACCTGGGGATCAGCCTGCGCTGCAATACCCACCCCCGATCCTACATAGACAGCCAGCATGCTGTACCGAACCAGTTTATTCACTTGCATCTCCCATCCCAGTGGTTAAAGGACCAAATTTAATTAGCTGAGCAGCCGGCGCCTTGCCGACTGCCTTGATACCGCATTTCAGAACTTGCGATAAAGCGCCCCCAAGCAATCCCCCCGTGCGATGGCAAACACCGCCCATTCAGCCGTGGAAGCTTTTTGTAAGGTCATCTATATCGTCAACCCTGTGTCTTGCCCGGGCATCCGGTGCAAAACTGCCCTGAGATCGGGGTCATATCCCTGCCTCAGAAGCTTCTATCCATAGATGTTCTGCGCAACGCGTTATAAGTTTAGGAAGCAGCGGTGAAGCTTTTGTGACAACCGTGCCCGTATTGTTTCCGCAGCCCTTTTTTGGGGCCCTTATTCGGGTCGGCCGGAGCCGGGACAGGCCTAATGGCTCTGTGCGCGCAGCTCGTTGCGCAGCGCGCCGCGATGGGCGCGGTGCGGCGGAAAGTGGCAGGTGAAAGTGCTGCCGACCCCAGGCTCGCTCTCCACCGTCAGCTTGCCTTCATGATGCTCCAGGGCATGCTTGACGATGGACAGTCCCAGGCCGGTGCCGCCGCTGGCACGGGAGCGGCCCACATCGACCCGGTAGAAGCGTTCGGTCACACGCGGGATGTCCTTCTCGGCGATGCCGATGCCGGTATCGGCCACCGAGAAGTGCGCGCCCTTGTCGTCGCCCCACCAGCGCACCCGGATGATGCCGCCCGCCGGGGTGTACTGGATGGCATTGCCGATGAGGTTGGTGAAGATGCTTTGCACCTCGGTGTCGCGGCCGAACAGGCGCAGGTCGGGCTGTACCTCGAACTCGAAGCGATGGGCATTGCGCGACATGGCCTTGGCCTCTTCCAGCGACTGCCCCAGCATGCGCGGCACATCGAGCAGGTCCTGCCGGCTCAGCACCACATCCGACTCCAGCCGCGCCAGCTTGAGCATGTCGGCGATGAGCATTTCCATGCGCGTGGCCTGACTGCGCATTTCCGCCAGAGGCGTATGCCAGGCCTTGAGGGCGCCCTCGCCCCGCCCGTCCGCTTCCATCACATCGAGGTAGCCGCGCAGCACGGTCAGCGGCGTGCGCAGCTCGTGCGA
>Ga0302310_10002147_pt1 | contig 16146 bp, 18 predicted proteins | sample III_Palsa_N1_2_FD_200451 | JGI IMG/M metagenome (GOLD analysis project Ga0302310, IMG submission 200451) | Peat permafrost microbial communities from Stordalen Mire near Abisko, Sweden - III_Palsa_N1_2 | ecosystem: Environmental > Terrestrial > Soil > Palsa > Peat permafrost | place: Sweden...
CATCACCGCTGTATGACTCCACGCCCACAGTGGAATCATCGGAATCGATAGCAGCGCCGCGGTAATAATCGCGCGCCTTCTCCCTACCCGCTCCGAGTACGTCCCAAACCATATCCCCCCAAACACTGCCCCCACATTCCCCACAATCGCAATCGTCGACAGCGCCACACCCCGAATCCCATGATCAACCTTCAGAAACGTCGGGTACAGATCCTGCGTGCCATGACTGAACGCCATAAACGCCGTCATCAACACTGTGAGCCCTAGCAGGCTGGGCAGATACTGCAACACCTCCACCACCCTCGACCGCAAGCTCCGCGCAATCCTCTCCCTCACCACCGAATGCCGCACCAGCCACGCCGGCGACTCCTCCACCTTCCGGAACACCAGCAACAACAGCAGCGAAGGCACCGCACCAATCAGGAACAACACTCGCCACGCCGTGAACGAACCCACTCCATGCAGATACGGAAACAGCAGGTACACCAGCGCCGCCAGGATATTCCCAACAACATACCCCTCCTGCAGCAGTCCCGAAAAAAATCCGCGCCCTTCCGCCGGCAGACTCTCCAACGCCAGCGCCGCGCCCACGCCCCACTCCCCTCCCATCGCAACGCCAAACATCGCGCGCGTTACCAGGAACCATCCAAACGTTGGCGCCAATGCCGACGCAATCACAAATACCGAATAGCTCACCACATTGATCATCAGGGTCGGCCGCCGCCCAAACTTCTCCGCCAGCGCACCAAACACGATCGCGCCCACCGGCCGCATCAACAGCGTCCAAAAGATCGCCTTGGTCGCCGTTACCAGGCTCACATGAAAGGTCGCGGCAATCGCGTCCAGACAAAATGTCAGAAGGAAAAAGTCGAACGCATCCAGCGTCCACCCAAGAAAGCACGCCGTATAGGCACGCCGCTGCGCTGAGTTCAATGAACGAAACGGCTGCAATACTGTCATCCTTCAGCAGCCCCCGTCATCATCCCCAGCGTCGGTCAGTGGTTTACAACTTCGCCCGCAGCGGAATCCCCGGATCCACGAACGGCGCCGCTTCCGTAGTCTGCGGATGCGTCTGCAGAATCTTGTGGTGCAGGCAATACAGCGCCAGCTCCAACCGATCCGCCACGCCCAGCTTGTCGTAGATCTTGCGCAGATAGTTCTTCACCACCTGCTCCGTGGTCCCAATCTGGTAGGCAATCTCCTTGTTCCGCATGCCCCGCGTGATACAGGCAATGATCGCCAGTTCTTTATCCGACAGCCGCGGCTGCGACCTGGGATTGGTCAGCATCGACGCCTGCTCGCGATACGCATCAATCACCCAGCTGATCGACTGGTTGTCGATCCACGTCTCGCCGGCCGCAATCTTGCGTACGCACCTCACCAGCAATTCCGGGGAGATCGATCGCGGCACAACACCTCGCACACCTCTGCGGAACAACTCCACCGTGTTGCCCTCGTCAGTCGACGAAATCTGCACGATCAACTTCGCATGAGGAGCCCGCCGCATGAACTCCGGAATCGCATCCACCGTCCCCGCAATCAAGTGGCCTTCCAGCAAAACCACATCGGTGGGAAAGTGCTGCAGTGCCGCATAGAGATTCTCCAGCGTCTCTGCCTGCGCCACCACCCGAATATCGTCTTCCAGCGCGAACACCTTCCGCATCCCCACGCGATAAATCGCCTGGGAATCCGCAAGGATGACCCGTATACCACCCGCAGAGTCCTGGTCGCCGGTCTCGAGCTCGTCTACGTCGCCCGCCAGGTCGTCTTGGTGATTCATTGCCTCGCCATTCGCCAACTCGTCACTCATACCTACTCAGCCCCTAAAAGAGTATTCATCGATGACCGCGGCTGCCGTTAGCTTGTCTGCAAACCGCTGATGTCGAACAATCCGTCCCAAGCAGTGCAGCAGAACGTCGTGCACTCCGCCCATGACCAATGCCGGCATCGTCAGTTCGAACCGGACTTCCGAACCGACCGGCGGCAGCTCGTCGGCGGCAAATAGAAGCCCGTTTGCCGATACGTCTTCCGTGACGCCCGGGTATTCCCGATCCGGTGTGCGAAGCACTATCTCCAGACGCAGCGGAAAGCGCACCGCGGCACGTACGGGAATGGCTTCGTAGGATCGGTACAGGGTCGCCACCGACCCTCCTTCCGGGAGTTACTACAAATCGTTTCTTACTACAAAATCGTTCAATGGTAGTGTTACCAAAGAATTCTACTGCACTATAGCTACCTTTGGGCGAGCATTCCTTAGGGAATCCCCCCGGAATCTTCTTGTATAGCCCCCTGCGACGCATCCGCCCCCGAGGCTCGCGAGCTTTTGCACCGAAATCATGCCAAAAATTCGACTCCAGCCATTGCTAAACCTCTTGAAATCCGCGATACTTAGGTGTTCGGACTCTCGCGTCCGTCGGTCGTGCCGATCATGACCCCTGGCTAGTTTTTCTTTGCTACGTCCAGCGCATTTGACGGCCATCCTGAATACATTTGAGTTTTGAGAGGATCTACCCTGTGTTGATGATTCGTCTGGCGCGCGTTGGCGCCCGCAAGCAGCCCCACTATCGCGTCGTTGTTATCGAAAAGGACCGCGCCCGCAATGGCCGTTCGGTCGAAGTGGTCGGCACCTACAACCCCCGCACCGAGCCAGCTACCGTGGACTTCAAGCGCGATCGCATTGATTATTGGACTGGCAAGGGCGCGCAGCTCTCTGAGACCGTCGGCAAGCTCCTGGCGAAGCACCAGGCCGCTGCTGTTTCCGCCTCCCAGCCTGAAGCAACCACCGCGGCATAAGTAACCATGTAACAGTAACTTCCGTGGTTTTTAAGAGAATCTAAAGAGTACCGCCTCCGCCCTTCGCATTGCAGTAAACTCACACCAGCCAACACTGCCGATTTGACGTTAGTCGTAGACCTCTGAATCTGAATGGATCAGATTTTCTGCCCCGGGCGCGCAACACCTCAGAGCGGTAACTGCGAGACCCTTCCATCGAAGAGAAGCGGCTCCCAATGTAGTGCAGGCGTAACTACTCTCTTGAGGTGTATGTGTGTCTGATCCCATCGCAGCCCCGGACAGCAATCGCGCTGTCGCGGAAATGCAAACCCTAATGACGGAGATTACCCGGGCCCTCGTCGATGATGCCGATGCTGTTCGGGTGGAAGTCCTTACTGACCAGGAGGCAACTGTACTTCGCCTCCACGTCGCCCCCAGCGACATCGGTAAGGTCATCGGAAAGCAGGGTCGCACCGCGCGTTCTCTGCGTACCATCCTTGGGGCGGCCAGCATGAAACTGCAGCGCCGCTTCTCGCTCGACATTGTCGAGGCCGGTCGAACCGACAATCACAGCGAATCCCACGACAACCCTGAGCGCGACTAGCCTCCTTCACACAATGCCTCGTCCCCTGCGCTCCACCAGAGTTTCCATGCGCTCTCCCAGAGGCCCACAGCGTTGAACGGTATCTCCACCTCAGGTTGGTTCCCCATCGCTCGCCTGCTGCGCCCGCAAGGGCGCCGCGGCGAACTCCTCGCCGAACCCCTCAGCGATCTTCCCGGACTCTTCGCACCCAACCGCGAAGTCCTCCTCGCGCCAGCGAACGCCGCCGCTCCAGCCCCCAACACCCTTCCCCTGCACATCGAAGAGCATTTCTTCCCCACCGGCAAGAACGCCGGCCGTGTAGTCCTCAAGCTCTCAGGCTGCGACAGTATCTCCGCCGCAGAAGCCCTCGCCGGCCAGCAGCTCTTCATCCCCACCGGCGAGCTCCCTCCCCTCGACCCCGGCACCTTCTTCGTCGGCGATCTCCTCGGCTGCACCCTTTACGACTCCGCCTCCCCCAACACCCCCGCCGGCACCGTCACCGACGTAGAATTCGCCACCGCCCCCGACGGCCGCACCCGCCTCGAAGACGCCGCCCCCCTCCTCTCCGTCGAACTAGCCTCCCACCCCAACTCCGAACCGATCCTCGTCCCCTTCGTCCTCGCCTGGATCGACACCATCGACGTCGCGGCGCGCCGCATCACCATGCACCTCCCCGAAGGCCTCCTCACCCCGACCGACCTCGCCGACGCCCAACCCAACTCCGATCCGTCCGACTAGGCCTCCGCCGCCATAGTTTTTGCCTCCGAGATAGATCCGGACTTAGCCCGCCACCGTGCCTTTGCCTCTGAGATAGGTCCGGGCTTTAGCCCGGACAATTACCAACACCCATTCACCGGGCTTTAGCCCCTGAGACATTCTTGCCTTCGCCTTTAGCTAGGAAGCTAAAAGCTAGAAGCCCCCGCCACAAAGCCATACACTCAGACCAGCACTATGCGCTTCGACATCCTCACTATCTTCCCGGAGTTCTTCGGCGCCCTCCCCGACCAGGGCATCCTAGGCCACGGCGTCGTCTCCCGAGCCCTCCGCACCGGCCTGGCCAGCGCCCACATCCACGACCTCCGCACCTTCACTCACGACCGCCATCGCACGGTAGACGACCGCCCATTCGGTGGCGGTGAAGGCATGGTCCTCAAGCCCCAACCCATCTACGAAGCCCTCCAGTCCCTCGCCCTTCCCGACAAGCCCACCCGCGAGGCCGCCCAGCCTCAGCGCGAAACCGTGGTCCTGCTCTCCGCGCAGGGCAAGCGCTTCACCCAGTCCACCGCACGCCGCCTCGCCGCCCTCGACCGCGTCGTCCTCCTCTGCGGCCGCTACGAGGGCGTCGACGAGCGCGTTTCGCAGCTCTTCTGCGACGAAGAACTCTCCATCGGCGACTACGTCCTCTCCGGCGGTGAACTAGCCGCCGCCATTCTCCTCGACGCCACCGTCCGCCTCCTGCCCGGCGTCCTCGGCCACGCCGACTCCAGCCGCTACGAAAGCTTCGGCGAAGGCGACCCTGCAGACCTCGCGCCGACAGAGAACACCGCCGCCGTACCCGGACAGCAAGTCCCGCGCTCCACTAACAGCTCCAACGGCATCCTCGACTACCCCCACTACACCCGCCCCGCCGACTTCCTCGGCCTCTCCATCCCCGACGTCCTCGGCAACGGCGACCACCTCGCCATCCGCCGCTGGCGCCGCCAGGCCGCGCTCGCCAAAACCCTAGCCAACCGCCCCGACCTCCTCGCTACCGCGGACCTCAGCGACGACGACCGCGAGTACCTCGCCACCCTCGGCTACAACCCGCCCGCAGAATAGCTGGAAGATTCCCCGCAGGCCTGCTCACCAACGGACCCTCCGCAGCGTTAAACTTCCAACCAGAGGGACCGCCCATGCAGCCACTCCGTCTTTTCGCCGCCAGCCTCCTCACCTCAGCCTGCCTCCTTCCAGCCGCCGCTCAATCGCGCAGCCCGCTGCTGTCTCCAGACGAGGCCTCCCCTGCGAGCCCCCTTGTAACCTCGCAATCGCTCTCGCTCGCACCGTCCACGCCCTCGACCCTCAAGCTCACCAACCCCAGACTCGGCTCGCTTCAACTCAAGGCTTCGCCAAATGACATCAATGTACTGGTACTGCACTCCAGCGCGCAGCCGCTAGGCCCACAGCCTCAACCCCAGGAACTGGCGCTTCTCAAGCCGGACGCAACGCTGCTCCCGCAAACAAATCAACCCTGCGCCAAGCTGCGCTCTTACAACTTCACGCCCCGGGATCTGAAGTCACCCCACCCCCACCCCTCCAGCGAGACCGACTGCACGCCAGCATCCGCCGGGCACCTAAAGACCATCCCCGCAACCGTGGACACGAATACGAAGTAGCCTGCGAACAGAAATTATCTCGAAGCGCCAGCGTCCTTACTGTGTCACCGGCAGTTGGAACCGCACGCCCGCCGTGCGATTCGCCTTCTCGGTAGCCGCCAAATCCAGCGCCGCGATGGGAATCTCCTGCCGCTTGGCATCGGTCACATAAAGCGTTGTGCGCGTCATCGCGTAGTTGTAGATCTTCTCCGGCGCACGCCCATCCTTGAAGATCAGCGTGACCGCGTCGTTGCTATACAACGAAGGCTGCGTAGTCGACGCAGGCTCTGCCACCGACGAAGCCCGCGCCACGGACGATGGCTGCGCAGCTCTCGCCTCATATCCGCTCCCCACTTCTGCACCCTCCGCCGCATACGGCACCGGCGGTTGATCCCGGTCCGGCGCCTGCGCTCCATATCCCTCGGCAGCTACACCCGGCCCATCCTGATACGGCCCAACATCGTATGCCCCATTATCGCCATTCCCCGCGTCGTAGCCGGGATCGTAGCCTGAGTCATCTCCAGAGCCGTATCCGGGATCGTTCGCATCCAGCCATCCATACCCCGGGCCGCCATACCCCACATATCCCACCCCAACGCCATACCCATACGGCACCGCATGCCCACGACGCCACTGCCAGCCACCGTGATAAAACGACGGCCGCGCACTCGCCGCACCCACGCCACCACCCGTTCCATACCGCGGCGCATAGACTGGCCCTCCCGCAGCACCCCGATTCATCGCCCCCGAGAATCCGCCAGGCGCAGCGAATCCACCATGACCAACAGAGCCGCCCCCATGGAATCCCCCACCACCGCCGCCATGTCCACCACTACCGTGCTGTGCGCTTGCCGGAGCCGCCATCACTACAACCACTAACGCAACTGCAAACAGCTGCTTCATGACGTTAATGTACGCGCAACAACTGCAAAGAGTTTCGCGTCACCAACCACTATCACCGCTTGATCGCCCATTTTCTCTTTGCTACACTCACCCCGACGGACGGAGGTGCAATAGATGCAGCGCAGCCTCGGGTTTCTCGTCATTCTCTTCTCCTCCAGCCTGGCGCTGCAGGCGCAAACAGCAACCGGCCCGGTGCGCGGTCCAGACTCCGTCACCAAAAGCTTTACGCCAGGCATCGACGTTTTGCCCTATCCCAATCTCCCCTTCTCCGGCACCGATACCATCGTCGAAACACGTCCGATCGAAGGTGGCGGCTCTGCTGTCAACTCACTCATCGCGCGTGTCGTGCGCGACAGCCAGGGCAGAATCTATCGTGAGCGCCGCCACTTCGCTCCTCAGGGTACCGATCCGGAAAAGACGCTCTATCAGTTCTACATTCTTGACCCCACGACCGGCACCCAAACCGATTGCACCATCGCCACGCATCAATGCGTGATCAATGGATACCATCCGCAGTTTTCCATCAGGCTCATGCCCCCAGGCCCTTTTGATCAGGGGCGGCAAGTGCTCGTGCGCGACAGCCTTGGTGAGCACCCGGTCGGAGATCTCAACACCATCGGCACACGCGAAACCATCACCGTATCGCCAGGAACCTTCGGCAACGACCGGGCACTCACCCTGACCCGAGAGTTCTGGTACTCTCCCGACCTCAAGACCAACCTCGTCGTCACCCGCAGTGATCCTCGCCTGGGCACCTTCGATATCCACCTCGACGTGCAGTCACGCGACGAGCCCTCGCCGGACACCTTCGCGATCCCCGCCGACTACACGATTCGCGACGCACGGCAAGATGCCCACGGGTCCGCCGTCTCGCCTTAGCCTCTACGGTAGTCGGCCCCACGCAAAGCCCCTCGCCGTCCGCGCAGGACAAAGATGCTGCAAAAATGCGGCATCTCATGTAAACTGATACCTGTGACTTTTCGCGCGTGCGTCGCCTTATGGGCACTCTCGCCGTGCGCGTAGCACCTGCGACTTTACGTAAGGAATTCATCATGTCTATTCATCCCATCATGCAGAAGCTGGCCGACAAGCTCCAGCGCACCGATCTTCCTGACTTCGCCCCCGGCGACACCGTCCGCGTGCAGGTGAAGATCAAAGAAGGCGACAAAGAACGCCTCCAGGCCTTCGAGGGCATGGTCATTGCTTGCAAGAAGGGTCCCCAGGGCTCCTTCACCGTTCGTAAGATGAGCTTCGGCCAGGGCGTCGAGCGTATCTTCCCCTACAACTCCAAGGTCGTCGACAAGGTCGAGAAGATCCGCTCCTATCAGGTTCGCCGCTCCAAGCTCTTCTACCTCCGTGGTCTGCGCGGCAAGGCCGCCCGTCTGCGCGAGGTCGAGCGCACCGCCTAAGTTCCACACTAACCTTCAGCAGCAAAAGAGGCGACCCGGTGGGTCGCCCTTCTTTTTATCGCATCGAGCGCCTCGGCTCCCGCCCTACTGCGGCGCTGGAGTTGCAACAGGCGCAGTAGCATTCGGTGCAGGCTCGGCAGCGGCCGGAGCCGGTACCGGCGCAGCCGCCGGAGTCTGCGCAACCACCTGCTTCTTCGCCGTCGGTCCCGATACCGTCGCGGTTCCCTTGGGAATGACAACGCAGGGCTGTGGCGGGGCCTTCTCTCCCGGCAAAACCGGCGGAGCCGCGCGGCGCATCTGTCCCGCCGGGCACGGCGTCAGCAGCAACACTGGCTGCAGGTTCACAGGAATCGGCGGCGGCTTCACAAATGCACCCTTCAAGTCCGCATTCTCATGGCTTCCCGGCCACACATACGGCGCCTTCGTCAGGCCGCCATAGCCCACCACCGGGTACGGCGTCGGCAGGACAAACGTGCGGTCCAGCAGCACATACGCTGGCAACGGCTTCTTGCCCAGAAGATCATTATCCGACGCGACCTGCAGATGATGGTCCCCTGTCGTTACGGTCAGCGTCTTTTCATTGAACGCATTCTTCTGCAGCGTGGCGCCCGGGAACGGCTCATTCGAAATCACCAGCGTCCCAATCCCCGGCGCATACAGGTACATGAACTTGAAGTCGGCAATCGTGTAGTTCAACTCCGCCTTGCCAATCATCCCGTCCACGGTAAACGTACCGCGCGCGATGGTCACCGGCGTCATCTTGGGCGGCTTCACCTTCGACACACGGATCTTCTTCCCTTTCTCGTCGTAACCCATGTCGGTGGCTGTCTGGAAGACCGGCTTGCCCTTATCGTCAAACAGCGGATGCCCCTTCTTATCCCGCTGCTGCCGCACCGCAGGATTGAACATCGGCTGACCATCCGGATCTAACCGCTGCGATCCTACCTCATCCAGCATCGGCGTCGGCGCCAGCACGATCACCGTATTTGGTCCCGTATAGATCTTCTTCTTCGCCTCTTCGGCCTTCTTTTCCTTCTTCTCCTGCTCCGCCTGAGCCTTCGCCGCCTTTGGATCCACCTTCGCGGGCGCGGCCACCTGTGGCGCTGCGGTCGTCGCGGCCTGGGGAGCCGGCACCGCCTGTACGTCCGCAACAGGCGCCGTCGCAGCGGGCGCCGTCGCAGCAGGCGCACCCGCTGCCGGAGCAGGCGTCGTCGCCGCCGGAGTCGCATCCTGCGCCGCTAACACCTGTGCCACCATCAACATCGAAGCGCCTACCAACAGCAGTCTCCAGCTTCTATCCATTCGCATGCGTCCATCTCCAACTAATTCCGTTATTTCGGGCCCAGGTATAGGTGCTGCAAGCATAGGACAAAAGTTTCGTTTTCGCCAGTAACTACGGGCTTACTCCCTCTACCCGATAGTCCCCTTTTGGGACAAACCCTCGCCGTTCCAGCACTCCGCGCCGCGCAGCCCTTCCGCGTTCACGACAAATTCATCCACACCCGCTCCCGCTACACTGAAAGTCCGCCCCACGGGCGCACACGATGGCCGCTCTCTTCCACATCCCCAAGGTCGCCGGCGTGACCAAAGCCACTGCCAAGCAGCAGATGCTCAAGCAGCTCATCTGCTCCGACGCTCCCGAGCAGGCCCTCCGCTACCACGGCTTCCGCATCATTGCCGGAGTCGACGAAGTCGGCCGCGGCGCCCTCTTCGGCCCCGTCGTCGCCGCCGCCGTCATCCTCCCCGTCAAGCTCGCCACCCTCTCCCGCATGGGCCTTAAGGACTCAAAACAGTTAACCCGCGAGCAGCGCGAAAAGCTCGACCGCAAGATCCGCAAGGTCGCCCTCTGTTTCGCTGTCGCCGAAGTCGACGCTGAAACCATCGACCGCGTCAACATCTACCAGGCCTCCCGCCTCGCCATGCTGCAGGCTGTCCAGCAACTTTCCGTTCAGCCCGACCACCTGCTCATCGACGCTATGCTGCTCGACCTCGCGCAGCTCTCGCATCCCTGCGCGCAAACCCGCCTCTTCTACGGCGACGCTCTTTCCCTCTCGATCGCCGCAGCCTCGGTCATCGCGAAAGTCCATCGCGACGCCCTCATGCGCGAGCTCGACCTCCTCCACCCACAGTACGGCCTCGCCTCGCACAAAGGCTATGCCACACCCGAGCACCGCAAGGCTCTGCGCGAGCACGGCCCCTGCCCGCTGCATCGCAAAACCTTCGCACCCGTCGCCGCGTCTGACCCCAACGCCGCACTCGACACGCTCATCGAATCCGGCGACCTCTTCCTCGACGAACTCGAGAATCCGATTGACACTGAAACCCTCAACGCTCTCACCAATCTCGACGACCCCGACGACCCATTGGTCGCCTAGACCCCCCTTCGTCCCCTCATCAAACACATCTAACTTCCGTCCGTTGCATTTCCAACGGCATCCAATCTCCCGGAGGATCTTCCGTGCCCCTCAGGCTTCTCTGCATCACGGCGCATCCCGACGACGAGTGCTTTGCCTTTGGCGGCGCCCTCGCCCTCGCCGCCCAGCGCGGCGTTGAAACCAGCCTCATCTGCATCACCGACGGCAGCGCCGGCTCCTATCACGGCGCCGCCAAGACCCCCACGGAGCTCGGCCAGCTTCGCCGCGCCGAGCTCGCCGCCTCCTGCAAACTCCTTGGCATCCACCAGTACGAGGTCCTCGACTATCAGGACGGGCAGCTCGAGTTCGCCAGCTTCTCCAATCTCGCCGGCGACCTCGTCCAACGCATTCGCATCCTCCGCCCTCACGTCATCATCACCTTCAGCGGCGACGGCGCCATCAACACCCACGCCGACCACACCGTTACCTCCTCCGTAGCCACCGCGGCCTTCCACTGGGCCGGCTCTCCCAAGCGCTACCCCACTCTCGGGGACCTCTACACCCCGCAGCGCCTCTACTACCTCACCACCGACTTCTTCGTCGAAGGTCGCCTCCGCCACATCCCCGCCCCCTGGACCCACACCCTCGACGTAGCCTCCGTCCTCCCCATCCGCCTTGAAGCCATGCGAGCCCACGCCACCCAGGCCCCCCTTATGGAGCGCGCCGGTCCCCTCATCTTCGCCAAGCACGGCGACACCGAGCACTACGCCCTCGCCGCCTCCCCAGTCCCACAACCCGCCACCCAATCCACCGACCTCTTCGAAGGCGTCGTCGAGTAACCACCCGCCGATTCAGTCGCGAGTCGAAGCACAACGCAAGTGGAGACGAGCCGCCCAGCATGTCGCGGTCAGGCAATCTCGTCGTCATTTCGACGGTGATACGCTTAGCTAAACCTTGGACCACGCGGATTTCTTTCCCCATAAAATATGACCTTTTATCCAGTTACAGCGTTCTTGCTCTTCCCCCTCATGATCGTGATGGTTCTGCTCGGGCGCTATTCGCGCGGCAAGCATACCGACGTTGCCATCAGCGCTCCCACCGAAGGAGCCGTATTCGCCCTCTTCGGCTTGCTCCTGGCCTTTACCTTCTCCGGGGCGATCTCCCGCTTCGATGACCACCGTAAGCTCATCGTTGAAGAGGCCAACGACATCAGCACCGCCTATTTGCGTCTCGATCTGCTTCCCGCCGCCGCCCAGCCGGAACTTCGTCAAGACTTCCGCGAGTATGCCGCCATCCGCGAGCATCGCTTTGATGAGGTTCCCGAAAGCCCGCAGTCGATTGATGCGGCCGAGAAGTCCGAACGGCTGCAACGCCAGATCTGGTCCCGCTCCCTCGCCGCTGGAACCTCGCCCGGCGCGAACCCGGATGCAAACAAACTCCTCCTGCCCGCACTCAACGCCATGATCGACATCACCGCCACTCGCAGAAACGCCTTCAACATGCACCCACCCGCCATCATCTTTTTGCTGCTGTACGTCTTCAGCGCTGCCTGCGCCTATATGGCCGGCTATAGCATGGAGATCGGCAAGCAACACTGGATGTACACCCTTTCCCTGGCCCTTACCGTTACCCTCACCGTCTACGCCACCCTCGAAGTCGAATATCCGCGCCGTGGCCTCATCCGCCTCACCACTCAAAATGAAGTCTTCCCTGAACTGATCGACTCGATGAAATAAGAGTCCACCGTGATGCGCGAACGGAACGCCGTGGCCGCAAGCAGAAATCAGCCCTCTGCCGGAAGCCAGGAACGAAAAGCGAGAAGCTAAGTGCCCGCCGAAGCCGCCGCCACGCTCCGCCCCTTCACCCGTTTCATCACCGCATACCCCACCCGCATCAACAACAACACCGTCAACACCGCCGTCACCTTCCACGGCGTGCGCACGCCCGTCTTCACCAGCCACCAATAGTGAATGCAAGCCATGGCAGCCGCGAGGTAAACCAGCCGATGCACACGCTGCCAGTTCTTTCCACCCATCGCGCGCAAAACCCGCTGCGGAGACGTCACGGCCAGTACCAGCAGAATCGTCCACGCGCCCAGACCGACTTGAATAAACTTTCGCTTCTTCAAATCATCCAGCATGGTCGGCCAGATCATCTTCAACTGCGTCCACGGCTGTAGCAGATGTCCCGCCCGCAATCCCGCCATCGCCGCCGGCACATCGTACCCGCTGAAGAGCAGCACGTACGTCAACAGATGCAGCGTGGCGTAGAAGAACGCATACAACCCAATCATCCGCCGCAACCGAATCGTCCAGCTAAGCCCCGACCACAACCGCCGCAACGGCGTAATCGTCAGCGACCCCAGCAGCATCCACAGCGCCCAGTTCCCCGTAAAGTGCGTAATGTAGTTGACCGGATCGGCCTCAAGCGCCAGCGTCCCATTGAAGTACATCCGCAACAGCCACAGCGCCGGCAGCAAACACAGCACATGCACCAAAGCCTTCAAATAAGGAATCGCTCGACTCGGCATTTCGTTCTCAGTTCTCCGTTGTCAACTCTCTGTTCTTAGTTGCAAGGCCCGGTCTCGTTCGCAGTCTCCAGCATCCTCTCACCGATCAATCCATCCGCTCCGCCCAAGCCTGGACCAGGGACAACTGAGAACTGAGAACGGACAACTGAGAACTGCTCTTAATAGTTTTTCTTCAGATCCATCCCCGCATACATCGAAGCCACCTGATCGCCATACCCGTTGAACATCAGCGTCGGCACTACCTTCGGAAAGATGCTGTTGGTATTCAGCAGCCGCTCATGCGCCTGTGTCCAGCGCGGATGGTCCACCGTCGGATTCACGTTCGAATAGAATCCATACTCATCCGACGCCAACTGGTTCCACGTCGTCGACGGCATCTTCTCAACAAACTTAATCTTCACAATCGACTTCGCCGACTTGAACCCATACTTCCACGGCACAATCACCCGCACCGGTGCTCCCTGCTGGTTCGCCAGCGTCTGCCCATAACTTCCAAACGTCAGCAGCGTCAGCGGATTCATAGCCTCATCCATCCGCAAGCCTTCGGAATACGGCCAGTAGATTCCGCTGGGAAGAATTTCCTGCTTCGAGTTCTCGTCCGAAATGAACTGCACGAACTTCGCCTTCGGCAGCGGCTCTACCAGCTTGATCAACTCCGACAGCGGATACCCGTCCCATGGAATCACCATCGACCAGGCCTCCACGCAGCGAAAGCGATACACCCTCTGTTCCATCGGCCGCAGATGAAACAGCTCGCCGAACTGGAACGTCCGCGGCTTCGCCACCAGTCCCTCTACCGACACATTCCACGGATACGTCTGCAGCTTGTAAGCATTCTTCGCCGGGTCGCCCTTGTCCTCACCAAACTCATAAAAATTGTTGTAGCTCTTCGCCTTCGCCTCGGGAGTCGTGTCGCGGTCCGGCACCGCGTACGGCGTCGTCACCAGCCCATCGATCTTCGTCTCCCCGCGCGCCGCCCCTGGCAGTGCCGCCGCCAAACCCACCGCTCCCAGGCCCGCCATCACCTGCCTGCGGTTCACCTGAAACGCCTCGTACGTCGCCTGCGGCGTAATCTCCGAAGACGCAATTTCCTTTTCCCGATCAGTCAGCAAAAGCATAGCAACAACCTTTCCGCATCCCAGCACGTATAGGACTCCCGAACCGGTCTACTAGTTACAACGTGCTCACACTGCTTTCAGATGTTCAACCTCCTTCCGCCGAACCATCCGCCTGCACAAAAACACGATTGTCCCCGCCAGCGCCACAAACCCCGCCAGCAGCAACTCCCGCCGAAAGTTAGGCCTGGACACGACAATGTACCCAAACCCCGCCAGTGCCAGCAGCGGCGGCAGCGGATACAGCCAAATCCGAAACGGCCGCGGCATCTCCGGCCGCCGCACCCGCAACACCATCACCCCCACATGCTGCAGCCCAAACTGCAGCAGAATCCGCAACACCACCAACGCCGCAATTACATCCGCCAACGAGAAAAAGAAAAACAGGCAAGCCATCCCCGCCAGCGCCAACAGCGACACATACGGAAACCCGCGCGTGGGATGCAGCCTCCCAAACACTGCCGGGAAATTCCCATCCCGCGCCGCCGCAAACGGTATCCGCGAGTACCCCAGCAGCAGCGAAAACACGCTCGCGAACGCCGTCACCATCACCAGCACCGCCGCCAGTCGCCCCAGCCCCATCCCCACGCCCGCGCCCCACCCCGGCGTATACGCAACCCGCATCATCTCGCTCAGCAGCGCCCGCCGCGCCCCAATATCCTGCGCCGCCACAATCGCCGGAGCCCCCATCACCGCCAGAACGCTCGCATTCAACCCCAGGTACAACACCGCCACCACCCCAATCGAAATCAGCACCGCCCGAGGAATCGTCCGCCCTGGATTCCGCGCCTCCCCGCCCAGGAACGTCACGTTGTAATAGCCCCAATAGTCATAAGTGGCGATCAACATCGCCGACCCCAGCCCCACAAAGAACCCAGGATCCAGCCGCCACGCCCCCGCCGGAAACGCCACCACTCGCGCCCATTGCCCATGCAGCAACCCTGTCACCATCGCCCACCCAATCGTCCCCAACACCACCACCAGCATCCCCGCCGACAACCCCCGCATCGCCGCCAGCCTCCGATACAGCAGCACCACCGCCAACCCCACCACCGCAATCGCCAGCCACGTAGCCCGCCCCGCCGACACCCCAAAGCTATACCCTGCCACCCGCAGCGCATGCACCGTCCCCTGCGTCACCACCCCAGCCTTAAGAAACCCCGCATACTGCGCCAGCCCAATACACCCGCTAGCCACACTCAGCGGCGCCGACACGCAAAGCTGAAACACAAACAGAAAGCTAAGCCACCTCCCCCACTGCCCCGGAAACATCTTCCCCAAATACGCATACGTCCCGCCAGCCTCCGGCATAGCCGCACCCAGCTCGGCCCACACCAACCCATCGCAAGCGGCCAGCAGCGCGCCCAGCACCCACCCCAGCATCGCCTGCGGCCCACCCATCGCAGCCAGCAGCAGCGGCAGCGTCAAAAACGGCCCCACCCCAATCATGTCGAGCAGGTTCAGCGTCACTGCCCCGCGCAGCGTCAGCGACCGCTCCAGCCCTCTGTCCTCATCTGCCATCCCGCCAGTCTATGCAATCGCCCGCCAATTCGCTCCCTTCCCCGTGCATAGTTCTGTGCTCGAACCCAGCTCGCGCCGCACCCAACCTGTTAATTGGCTCTTTAAGCACCCCTATCCAGCCGGAAGATATATATCTTTCAGACAGCACAAAGAACTCAGGCACTTACCCGAGCTCCCCATCGCCACCGTTTTCGCTCACACCCTAAAGCCCCCTTCGGATTCAGGCCCGTGCCAGCAAGCGCCGGGCGCCCAATGACAGGAACAGCCGCGAGGTGCCGCTAAAGAGCATGCTGATCCCCACCAGGGTTCCAATCACCCATTCGGTACTCGAGGGCCAGCTTCTCCAAATCAGGATCGCCAGAAACAATGTCACGACGCCATCAAACAGCACCCAGGCCGATCCTGCCATCGGGCGCAGCCGGAATCCCAAAATCAACTCCAGCACCCCTTCCACGAAAAGGTAGATCGCGAGCACCAGCGTCAGAGCGGCCAGGCCCGCCACCGGGTGCACCAACACATCCACGCCGATCACAATATAGAGAACGCCCAGCAGCAGCTCCCAGATCATCCCGCCGGTTGTTCGGGTTTGCCAGGCAAAGAGCAGATGG
>Ga0302310_10002149_pt1 | contig 16137 bp, 10 predicted proteins | sample III_Palsa_N1_2_FD_200451 | JGI IMG/M metagenome (GOLD analysis project Ga0302310, IMG submission 200451) | Peat permafrost microbial communities from Stordalen Mire near Abisko, Sweden - III_Palsa_N1_2 | ecosystem: Environmental > Terrestrial > Soil > Palsa > Peat permafrost | place: Sweden...
TTAATGAATTCGTCTTGGCATGAAAATTGCTTGCCACGTGTCATTCGCTTTTTCCCTTTCTATAAAACTCTTCACTTGTTATGGCATCTCTCCAAGGAGAACTGATGGGAAATTCTGTAAAGAAGTTTGCTGTTCTGCTCGCTCTCGTTCTGGCCGTGTTCTCTTCTGCCCTGCTTCATGCGCAGCAGGACGCAGCCTCACTGACCGGCACGGTCACCGATTCGTCCGGCGCCGTTGTGCCGGATGCGAAGGTCGTGCTGGCGAATAAGGCCACTAACCTGTCCTATACGGCCATCAGCAATGCGAGTGGTTCCTACACCATCTCGAACATTACGCCGGGCCCTGGGTATACGGAGACCGTCTCTCATGACGGCTTCGAAACTACGGTGCTGAGTGGCCTCTACCTGAACGTCGCCGTGACCCGTTCGCAGAACGTGAAGCTGGCGGTTGGCAACGTCTCCCAGACCGTTGCCGTATCGGCCTCGAACGAGGAAGTGACTCTCGATACGACCGATGCCACGGTGGGAAACAACTTTCAGGTGCAGTACCTCAATGACCTGCCCATCGCATCTCGCGACTCTCCTTCGGCGCTCTTTACGCAACAGCCGGGCATGACGCAGGATGGCTCGGCAACCGGTTCGCGCACCGACCAGGACCGTGTGACGGTGGACGGCCTCGACGTGAACGATATGACCACTGGTGCGTTCGGCACGATTATCGCCAACGCTCCGGTCGACTCGGTGCAGGAGTTCCGCGGTACGACGGCCGGCATGCTCTCGAGCTCCGGCAACGGCGGCGGCGGCCAGTTCGAGATGGTCACTCGTTCGGGAACCAACCACTTCCACGGTGCCATCAACGAGTATCACCGCGACACGGATCTCGAGGCCAACGAGTGGTTTAACAACTTCGAAGGGGTACCGCGCTCTCCGCTGATCCGTAATCAGTTTGGTGGCAACGTTGGCGGTCCTCTCTGGAAGGACAAGGCCTTTTTCTTCTTTGACTACAACGGCCGCCGCGATACCCTTGCCGCTCAAGCCGAACGCACCGTTCCGACATCTACCTTCCTGAACTCCGCAGGCTCCGGAAGCGACATCATCACCTACTTCACCAACATTACGGCCGGAACAACCAGCAGCATCAACGCACCACAGGTGGCCGCCTATGACCCGCAGGGCCAAGGCTTCGACTCAGCCCTGATGGCGCAGTTGAGCGGCTCATGCGGCCCCCGCCCCCGGTGCTACCCTGCCCCCAACGATTTCACTGGCGATAAGGGCGATCTGCTGAACACCGCCGGCTTCCGCTTCAACGCTCCGACTCCCTATATCGAAAACAACTATGTCGGCAAGGTCGACATAACTCCTTTTGAAAAGCACCACCTCTTCGGCCGCGTCACCTACAACCGCATCAACGCGGTACAAAACCCCGTTCAATTTCCCGGCGATCCGGAGACATATCCTTTCCTCGACACGAGCCACGCTTGGGTCGTTGGTTGGGATTGGGCGATCAGCAACAACAAGACGAATAGTCTGATCTGGGGCAATACAGTGGCCAACCTCGGTTTCCCGGTCACCTATAACCCGCAGGGAGCAAACCAGTACAACTGGGATGGAGACCCAACTGGTGGTGACTTCCTCTCCGGCATCTACGGCAGCGCAGCCGGAGCCCAGTCGCGATACTTCCCGGTTCCTGTGATACGCGACGACTTCCATTGGGATAAAGGCCGCCACAGCTTGGCGTTCGGTGGTACCTTCAAGTACCCGAGCCCTCATTTCAGCAATTACTCAGACTACAACAGTCCAAATCTTGGATTGGGCGGCGGCGTTGTCGGCCTGCCCAACACACCGCAGGAAGATACATGGGCGTTTAATCCGTCGGACATTGACCCCAGCCAGACCAGCTTGACGGTCTATGACTCCGCCCTTGTCTTTGGGTTGGGCCGCTACGCCAGCGCTGGCGCCACGTACAACTACACGGCCGCAGGCAGCGTCGTACTGCAGGGCACCGGCTTACAGACCAAGTTCAAATACTACGAGACGGAGGTCTACTTCGGGGATACCTGGAAGGTCAAGCCGTCTCTGACGATCTCCTATGGATTGCGTTACCAGACCTACACCGTGCCCTATGAAATCCATGGCCTCGAGTCAGTTCAGAGCGAGAGCTTCAAAGACTTTATGACCGCTCGTATCTCGCAGAGCGCGGAGGGAGTGGGAGGCGCGAACTCCTTGCCGGGCGGGACTGCGGCAGTGCCGTACATCACCTACAGTCTGGGTGGCAAGGCCAACCATGGTCCTGCCTACTTTAGCCCGAGCCACGGAGACTTTGCGCCGCGCGTGGCCTTTGCGTGGACTCCCACATCGGATCGGAAGCTCGTCATCAATGGCGGCGCCGGCATCGTGTATGACCAGACCGTCGTCAACGCCATTCTGCAAGAGCAAGCGAACTACTCCTACCTCTTTGAGAGCTCCGGGACCAAGAACTATGGCGTTTCCGGTAACGCAGTCCATTCCGCGGCGTATTACTCTCTGCTGGGGAATCCGCGTTTTTCGGCGCTCACTTCACCTCCTCCGGGGCCCGTTGCTCCAGCGATCACCAAGCCCTATTCGCCCTTCATCGGTCCCGCCGATCCAAATTGCGATGGCGCGACCGGTCCTTGCGGCCTCGCGAATGGTGGAGCGTTCAACATCTCGGTGGATCGCTCTCTGCCTACGCCGTACAACATCGTGTACAACTTCGGCATGCAGCAGGAGCTCAAGGGCGGGTTCATCTTCAAGCTTGGCTACGTGGGCCGTCTGGGACGCCGTCTGCTGGCCCAGGCCGATGCCGAGCAGCTCATCGACTTCCCGGATGCGAAATCCGGACAGACACTGAGCCAGGCGATTGCCAATCTGACCACCTGGCTGCGTGCAAATCCAAATGCAAAGACACCCCCACCGACGCAGCCCTGGTTTGAAAACGTGCTGTACCCTAATCCGTCGGGCGGGACCAATACAGCCTATATCGCGAGCAATTTCTCCCCTTACCCGGCACGCGGAGACGTTGCCGACACCGTTGAGTTGATGTCCAACGCCGGCTTGCTGCCCGCCAATGTAGGCATGGCCGGGCAGTTCTCGGAGAATACCTTCTTTACGGACAAGGGTTTCTCCGCTTACAACGGCATGCTGGTTACGCTGCACAAGAATAGCGGTCATGGTTTGCAGTTCGACCTCAACTACACGTGGTCGCATTCGATCGACAATGTCTCGCTGATTGCTAACTCAGAAGCCTACGGCGGCTACGGCTTTGTCTGCGATGTTCTCCGTCCGCGGGTGTGCCGCGGCAACTCTGACTTCGACGTGGCCAACTATCTCAACGGCAACTTCCTCTATCGGTTACCGTTCGGCCGCGGCCGCGACTTTCTGCCAACTGTTCCGCGGTGGGCCGACGAGGCCATTGGCGGGTGGGAGATAAGCGGTTTGCCCATTTGGCATACCGGTACCCCCTACATGGCCAACTCGGTTGCCTTCCTCATGAGCTACTCGAACGAAGACCCTGCGATTCTGACCGGCACCCTGGGACCAATGAAGGCACATGTGACCGTGCAGGATGGCCAAGTCTATGCTTTCAAGAACTACCAGCAGGCCTACAACCAGTACGTCGGTCCTGTGGGCTTTCAGATAGGTTCGCGCAACAATCTACGCGGTCCCGGCTTCTTCGACCTCGATCTCGGACTCGGCAAGACCTTCCCGATCTATAAGGAAGGTGTCAATCTGAAGTTCCGCGTCGACGCGTTCAATGCTCTGAACCATCCGAACTTTGAAGCGCCGAGTTTCGAGAACAATATGAGCCTGGTTGCTCCGCAGAACGAGTTCGGCGTCATTCCGGGAACGGTGATTCCCAACGGCGCCGATCAGTCTGCACGTGTATTACAGGGTTCGCTGCGGTTGGAGTTCTAACCACCTGCGGCTTTGCCGCCAAAACCGATAGAACAAAGGGCGTCCGCAGCACGGAGGCCTCAGACAGAGGCCCGCCATTCTGGTGGGCCTCTGTCTTTTCTGCGTGACTTGTGTTCCTGTAAGCGTGGCTAGCCAGTAGCAACATTTGCCAAATTCACCGGTCGCGAAGTTCCCGGACACTGGCCCCCGGATGAATCACGCAACAGACGCCTGGGTCAACTCTCCGCAATTGGGGCAATCCGGCGATTACCTCACTCCCTGCTTCCTTGCGAGCGAGGGCGATCCATCAGGCACCGGTTCGGGTCTCACCGCCTCCAACACCGGCGTTGATCCGGGCCATTGCGACCAGCGCTCGGATGGCGTTCCCGGCCTAAATTGAAAGGCCGCCGTTCAAACCCGCAACAATTGGATAATCGCGGCAGCATTTACTTGCCCAGGCCTGCCATCCTGGACCGCCGGCGCGCCCTGCACAACCGTCCTGCACAACCGGCAAGGGCGCGCAGGGTTCTCCGCTTCCAATCGGGCGCTTAGGCGATACCTAGATGGGCTCAATCGAAGGACCGCACTTTGTAAACCTGAACAGCGGACTGGTAAAGACCCTCACAGTCGCCGAGAAAGTCAAATTGCGCTCGGATGGCACCCTCATCAACGTTCTCAATCACCTCAATCTGGATCAGGGCAACGCGGAAATACCGGTTACAACCACCTTAACTTGAGTTCGGCGAGCTTCGGCGCCATCACCTCAGGTTTGGCCGGGCGTACGGACCAGGTCTCTATACGGCTCGAGTTCTAAAGAAACTAACGACCAATCTCATTAGGCGCGTGCCTTCGGGTTCTCGCTCTTTTTTGACCTATCCTGAGGCTCTCACCGATCCGCACACTCGCCTGCTCAATCCCGTCCGATGAGATCAGTAATGCTCATTGGGTGAAGGGCTACGCGCATCAGGTGGTGAATCGCCCGCTACGAACTGAGCCATGAACGGGAGACTCTGGCCACTCGAAAGCGTTTCTTCAAAGATCACGCTCGAAGGGGTCAATCCAGCCTTAAATACAGCAAAGCCGGCCAAAGTCGGCCGGCTCGCTGGTTTGGGGTGAAGGTGCCTTAGAAAATAATCTTCAGCGCGAGCTGGGTGTTGTACGGCTCACCCGAACCGATGCCGGGCGTGCCGTTGGCGACACCGATGGTCGAGGTGCTCCAGCCGAACGCGCTGCCATAGCCCAGGCTGTTGAGAGGTTGGGCCAGGTTTGTACGGTTGAAGACGTTGAACATTTCCACGCGGAACTGGGCGCGAACGCGCTCTTTGTAGATGGGAATGTTCTTGAGCAGGGAGATATCGACGTCTTCAAAGCCGGGTCCGTAGATCTGATTGCGGCGCAGATTGCCGTAGGTACCGTAAGTCGGAACCACAAAGCTGTTGGGGTTGAGGTACTGGGCAAACGAGTGGGATTGCACTGAGCGGTCGCTGTTGATGGCCGGGCCGGTGATATTGGCGCGGTCCTGATACTCGGTGGTGCCGCTGTTGTCCGCGCCGGTTACCACATTGACGGGCTCGCCATCCTGGAACTTGAGGACGCTGTTGACCTCCCAGCCGCTGGTTAGAGCCTTCGGTCCGGCTTTGAGAGTGGGAATCGCGTAGTTCAGATAGGAGGCGAAGTGGTTGCGGATGTCGAGGGCGGCATTGCCCTTGTCTCCCTTCAGATTGAAGGAGTTCTGGGGCGCGGTATAGAAGCCGCTGGCGTCGTCGATGTTGTGACTCCACGCGTAAGCGAACTGGCTGGAAAGTCCATGCCAGGTGCTGCTCTTTAATGTGACCTGGAGGGCGTTGAAGTTGGAGCCGGAGTTGCTGTTGACCTGGTTGACAATGCCAATGTTGGGGAACTTGCTGAAGTAGGGTCGCGAGGCCTGTTGGGCGGAGAAGGCGTATCCGTTCACCGTTACCGTCGCTGTGCTGTCGTCCAGACCGAGGCCGGATCGATTGACGTCCTGTAGGGAAAGGTTGTGCTTGGTCGCCGAGCCGGTGTAGCCAATGTTGAACAGCCAGGACTTGCCGATGCTCTGCTCGACATTGACGCCGTAGAGCTCAGAGTATGCGGTTTTGTAGTTGCGATCGACAGAGTAGACGGAGACGACGTTGCTGCCCGTGGGCTCACCCAGAGCGGGAGTAAAGATGGGCGTCGCCTGGTTGGGGGTCCAAACGGGGCCCGTTGTGGTGTCATACGCGCCGAGAATGATGGAGTAGTTGGGCTGGCTGCCGGCGGGGTTGTTGTTGACGCCGTTGGCGCCACCGTTGGAGACGCCGAGGTTGCCGTAGAAGGCCTGGCCGGCTGGCTGATCGAAGTAGATGCCATAGTTGGCGCGGACCACCGTGCTGTTGTGCAACTGGTAAGAGAGGCCGAGGCGCGGCGAGACATTGAGTTTGTTGCTGGTATAGATATACGCGGGTGCCCCTGACGTACCGACCACCTGCAGGCCGCCGTTGTTGGGGTCAAATATGGAGCTATTGGGCGGGTTGGTGTAGAAGGGCTCCTCGTAGTCATAACGTACGCCGAGGTTGAGGTTGAGCTTGGGGGTGAACTGCCAGGTGTCCTGGGCGAAGGCAGTACCGGTGTGGGTGTAGATGAATCGCTCCTGAACACCCAGAGTAATGCTGGGATGGAAAGCGTAGCCGGCCATGAAATCGGCCAGGTTCTGCACGTTGGGGTCGGTGACGGTTTTATCGCCAGCCCAGGGACCAAGCACGCCGCCGGTACCGAAGCCGAAGGTGCCGCGGCCGCCGAAGTTGTAGTAGAGGTCGATGTAAGCGCGGCGATAATCCACACCGAATCGAATTTGGTGCTTGCCGACGGTCCAGGTGACGATGTCGCTGATCTGGGCCATGATGTCGTTGCGGCCCGAGGTCGGGGTGACGCCGATAGAGTCAAAGCCGTTGATCTGGATGTCGGGGGCACCGGTGATGCCAGCGCCGGTGTTGAGCTCGGCGAGGGTGAGCAGGTTTTGGGTATGCACCTGATCGGCAAAGCCCTGGGTGAAGAAGTTGGCTCCGGCGGAGACCTGGTTGGTGAGATTGGGACGGAGGTTGTAGTTCCAGGTCACGTTGAAGTTTTCGTTGTGCGAAGGCACGACCTGGAAGTAGTTGGAGAGAAGAGAGCCGGCGTAACCGTCGGCATAGCCCTGGCCCCAGTACCAGATTGCGGAGAGGTGACTCTTGTCGCTGAAGTTGTGGTCGAGGTGGACGACGAGGTTGTGGCTGTATCCACTGGTTGGTACGCTGCCGGAGTAGTTGGACGCAGAGGCCGGGAGGTTGGCGATCACCGAGGGCTCCCAGAGGGTGTTGAGAATGTTCTGGGAGACGACGCTGGGAGCGACGTTGTACTTGGCGAGTTCGGCCAGGGCCAGTGTCTGGTAGGCCGGTGAGGGCTCGGTGGCGGAGTTGTCGAGGCCGATGAGGTACTTCTGCTCCTCGTAGGTCAGGAAGAAAAAGGTCCGATCACGGAGGATCGGTCCGCCGAGCGTACCGCCATAGTTCTGGTTGCGCAGTGGCAGCGCGGGCCCCGTCGGGCTAGCGAACGGCGAGGCGACGGCCAGCGCCTCGTTGCGGTTGTAGTAGTAAGCGTCTCCGTGGAACTGATTGGAGCCGGACTTCGTGGAGATATTCAGGTTGCCGCCCGGGCTACGGCCGGATTCGCTGCCGCCGGTGGTCTGGAGCGAGTACTCGTCGAGCGCTTCAACGGGATAGACAACTCCAGCGATGCCGCTGATGCTGCCCTGGTTGACGGCGACGGCGTTGAGGTACAAGTCGTTGTTGTCGGTGCCGTCGATGGTGTAGTTGAGCTGGTTGCTGCGGGTGCCGTTGATCGAGCCGTTGTTGCCATAGCCGGAGAAGGAGACCGAGGTGCCCTGGAGCTGCGTAAAGTCGCGACCGTTGAGCGGAACATCCTGCAGCGACTGACCATCGAGGACGGTGGTCTGCACGACGGAAGTAGTGTCGAGCGAAAGCGCATCGGCGGACACTTCGATGGTGGACGCCTGCTGTGCGACAGTCAGCTTGACCGGCAGCGTATAAATTTTCCCGGCCTCCACCTGCACGCCAGTGACCTCGGTGGTCTGGAAACCGGCGGCCTGTACCTTCACCGTGTAGGTGCTCTGTGGCAGATCGCTAAACAAGAACTCACCGGCGCCGGATGAAACCGTATCGCGAACCACTGCGGTAGCCGTATCGGTGGCCGTCACCTTGGCTGCGGAAACCACAGCCCCCGAGGTATCGGTGACCGTGCCATTGATACTGCCGCGGAAGGTCTGCGCCAGCGATGACACGGAGAGCAGCGTCAACAGGGCAAGCAGCGCTGAAGACGTCTTCATCCAACTTGTAAATTGTTGTTGCATGATTCCTCCTAAGAAAGTGATACAGATAGTCCGGCTCATGCCGCTGATAGAACAGCAAGCAGAACCGCGGATGGTTGATGTAAGTAGATGGATGAACCCGAAGGCTGAGTGAGTGCAGCTCTTACAGGTACAACTTCACTACAGGGTGCTCAGGATTGCAGAAAACGAATCGAAGTTTTGCAGAGAATCGAAAGGGGTTGCCGAAAAGTAGGCAGCAGGGGATTTACAGGCTCACGCGCGTTGATGGGTACAACGATAGCCGCGCGAGTTTGAAGCTTGGATCAACATAGAATGAACAGAGCATAACACAGCCTCTGCGCGGGCTATTCAGACTTCTTTTTGTCTAGCGTACCAGCCCGCAGACGCCGAGCAGGTGGCTCAGAGTTGAACGAGAGGAAATCGGGTGCGCACCACCAACCGCTATTCTCTATCCCCTGTTTTTTTTCATTCCGTACTTTGCGTGGAATTGCGCCCAAAAAGCGCACAATGAAATAAGAAGAGAAAGAGGAGTCGCCACAACGTAAAGGCATGTGCTCAGAAAGCACCCCAAAATTCGCGGCTAATCTTCCATACGCACCGTGCCCCCGCACGCGCAAGCCGAGATAAATCAATAATATAAACACGAATTTCCCCACAAAAGCATGGGTACCCCGGGGTTTGTGGTGTTCTTCTCGGCGGTTCCGCCTGAAACCCAGCGTTGACGGCTTAACCATGATCGAACTCGCAGAGCGTGTTCTTTAGGAGTCGGTGACAGCCAGGCTGTCCTATGCAAAGAGTCCGACTGCACGGGTGGGATAAAGCCGTGCATCTCAACTCCGGTCGCGGCTTGACCCCACTGCCGGTCCGGAAGCCACAACTTGCCGGACGCATATCCTCGGAAGTGTTCCAACACCGCCAAAGGGAAATCGCAAAAAGACGGTCCCCGTTCTAGCCAGACGCTCCCGTCACCGACCTTGTCAACATTTCTAACCACGACGCCGACCGAATGATTCGGAGATTCGCGTGATCTCAGACCTTGACCGGCTTGAAACTCCCAGCAGCTTGTAATCGATCGTGTGCGCCGGCGGTCTGATTTTGTTACACTTTGTGGCACTAATGAATGAACTTGCTGAAGAGACAAAACGATTGGTTCGGTTGCAGGCAGTGGAGTTGGAACGAGCGCGTCTGACCGCAGCTCTGAAGGCGCTGCCGGGTGAGATTGTGGCGGCAGACGGTCAGTTGAAAGCGGCGCAGAAGCGCATCGCGGAGGCCGATGCAGAGCTCAAGCGCGAAGAGCTTTCGCGAGCTTCGCTGGAGCTTGAAGTGGCCACTCTCAAAGCCAAGGCCAAGCGCCATCGCGGGCAGTTGGATGAGGCGCAGAACGCAGCGCAAGCGTCGGCTTTGGAGCACGAAATTGGCTTTGCCGAAGCGGAGGTTCAGCGCCTCGAAGACAATGAGCTGACCAGCATGGAGAATACCGAGGTGCTTGAGGTGGATCGCGCCAAGGCGCAGGAGCTGGCCGCGAAACTGACTGAGACTCTGGGGCTGATTCGGGCGCGGGTGGGCGAACAGGATCTGGAATATCGCGAGCAACTGGCGGCGTTGAAGATCGAGCGCGAGGCTCTGCGCGTCGAAATTGGGAGTTTCGAAGATGGGTCGCGGCTGGCTCACTTTGACCGCATCGCCGGGAGCAAAGGCACCGGGCTGGCGCGAGCCGCTGGGCAGCAGTGCTCGGGATGCCGGATGGGCATTCGACCGCAGGTGTGGAACCAGTTACGCGATGGAATGGTGCTGCCGTGTGAGTCGTGCAACCGGATTTTGTACTACGACCCCGCTATGGATGGGGCTGTACCCAGCAAGGCTGTACAGAATGTTTCTACGGACTCTGCGCTTGGCGGGAACAGCGTGAAGCGACGGGCGGGAGTATAGTGTTGCTGCGAATCTGCGTAGACATGGACGAGGTGATGGCCGACACGCTCAGCGAACATCTGCGCCGCTACAACGAGGCCTTCGACGAGAAGATTGAGGCCCGGGAGTTGAGGGGCAAGGCGCTGTGGGACGTAGTCGGCAATGACCGCCAGCAGCAGTTGCGCGCCTTTTTGGACGCGGAAGACTTCTTCGCTGACCTGGATGTAATGCCGGACGCTACAGAGGTGCTTCAAGATCTGGCCGGACGCTTTGAAGTGTTCATCGCCACGCAGGCGATGTCAGTGCCCAATTCTTTTGGGCCAAAGTATCGCTGGCTGCAGCGTCACTTCCCTTTCATGCCGCCAACTCACTATGTGTTTTGCGGAGACAAGAGTATTCTGCGCGCCGACTACCTCATCGACGACATGCCCCGCAACTTGTTGCGATTTCAAGGCACCGGATTGCTCTACTCAGCGCCGCACAATGCAACTGCCGAGGGCTTCATTCGCGTAGCAAACTGGCGTGAAGTTGCGGCCTACTTCGCGGAGCTATAAAGCTCGCTGCAGGTCGCCGTGTTTATCGGCTGGCGCCGTTGCCAACTGCAGGGACAGGGCGCAACGGTGTTCCGGGCAGGCTGCGGCCAGGGAGCGACGACCCAAGCGGACGCAGTTGCATCGGCGGCTGAGCAGCGGGAGCCTGATGCATGGTCACGATGAGGGCCACGGCTGCGCATTTGCCGGCACAAAGGTACGCGTGTGGAGTGCTTGCGTCGAAATATACAGAATCGCCGCACTCCATCTGCGAAACTTGATCCCCGTGACGGATTTCCAACTCGCCTTGAAGCACGTAGAGAAATTCGAAGCCTGCGTGGACGTGCGGCCTGATGTCTTGTCCCTTCTTGAGAGGCACGAATTCGGCGAAATAAGGGTCCATCAGACGGTCAGGAACCATGTAACCGAGGCTTTCAAAGAAGTAGGTTGGATCGTCCACACCGGTCTGGGGAAGGCGAACACGCTCCTTGCGGCGGTGGACCCGAAACAGAGCCTGGGGCTCAGTCTCAAAAAAATAGGTGAGGTCTTTGGAGAAAACCATCGCAATCCGGGCCAGGTTGCGAAGCGTGGGCACCACGCGACCGGTTTCCAACTGTGAGAGAAAGCTGGCCGAGAGACCTGTATGGCGGCCCAGTTCGACCAGTCCCATGGATTTCTTGAGCCGGAGGCGTTTGATTCGCTCACCAATGTGCTTTTCGGCGATGAACTGTTCAGCCGTTTCGGCGTCGATGTGAGAATTCATCCCGTTGCTATCGTTGCGGACTAATCCGGTTTCACTCATTGCGGAAATTTCGCCTCCGTTGTTGACTAGATGCAGTGCCTGCGTATTTTGTTGCTAGAGTCAAAACTTTTTCTAGTGGGACGCAACTCATGTTGACACAAATCTGCGATGTTGGTACCCAAAGTGCTCCGCCGGCCGATGCAGATTCCAGAATGAGCTTCTCCAGGCATCACGATAAGGGCGGAAGGGATGCGGGATGTCAGGAGATTGTCAAAGAAATGTCCTCATATTGCGCAATAACTGAGTGATTTGTTATGCAACTCTTGATCGTGGGTAGAAGACCGCCGAGGACAGCGACGTGAATACTGCTAGGATGCAAGCGAAAAGGCCTTCGACTCTCCTGAGCGGCGCGTCCGGGATGCTGGGCACTGCGCTCGCTGCCGTTCTCAGGCAAAATGGCGGGCGCGTGCTGCGGCTTGTTCGGCGGGAGCCGGAGAATGATGACGAGTTGCGCTGGAATCCAATCTCCCATGAAGAAGGTACGAACGCAGCGCCATTTGAGATTGCAAAGCTGGAGGGATTTAGTGCGGCGGTGCATTTTTCCGGGGCAAATGTGGCCAGCCGGCGCTGGACCGCAGCGTTCAAGCGAGAGATAAGAGAGAGCCGCGTACAAACGACACGAGTGCTGGCGGAGGCGCTGGCGCGGTTGAAGGCTCCGCCGCAGGTGCTTGTAGCGGCATCGGCTGTGGGCTATTACGGGAATCGCGGAGACGAGATTCTGGACGAAGATTCTACGGCTGGGAGCGGATATTTTCCGGAGCTGTGCGCCGAGTGGGAAGCGGCGACCCGGCCTGCCGAAGAAGCTGGGATTCGCGTAGTACATCTGCGCTTCGGTATTGTGCTGGGGCCAGATGGGGGCGCGCTGGCGCGGCTGGCGCCCATGTTCCGGCTGGGATTGGGGGGTAAGCTGGGAAGCGGTCAGCAGTGGATGAGCTGGATCAGCGAGACAGATGCGGTTCGGGTAGCCCTCTTTGCGCTGGAACATGATTCCATTTCCGGGCCGGTTAATGTGGTGTCGCCGGAGCCGGTGACGAACGCTGAGTTTGCCCTAGAACTCGGGCGGGTGGTGCATCGCCCGGCGCTGGTGGCTGCGCCCGCATTCGCGCTGCGGCTGGCCTTTGGCGAGATGGCCGATGAGGCGTTGCTGGCCAGCACCCGTGCAGTGCCGAAGCGGCTGCTGGAGGCTGGCTTTAGATTTGTGCACCCTGTTTTGGCGGGAGCTTTTGCGGCAGCGCTGGCAGTGTAGATCCTATTGGCAGATCGCTGGTCGTGCAGTCCCAGTCCTGTTCGATAGACTGGGACGGATGAGATTGCGGAAGAGCCGGAATGGCTGTATCAACGGTGTGTTAGCCGTCGCCTTTATGGCTGGTGGACTGTCGATCACAGGCTGCGGAACGCCTGGCGCGCCGCAAGCACCGTCTCTGAAATTGCCGGAACCAGTGAGCGATCTGACAGCAGAGCGTGCCGGCAGTGAGGTTGAGCTGCACTGGACCATGCCCAGGAAAAACACCGATCACCTGGTCATCGAGGGTTCCATTCAGGCGGCTATTTGCAGGCGCGACGGCGTGGCCGATTGCAAGCCGGCAGGGACGGTCGCATTCGCGCCCGGTGCACAAGCAGATTTTCACGAAACGCTGCCTGCGGACTTGCAGAGCGGGATTCCAAGGCAATTGATTTACTTTGTTGAGCTTAAGAGCCCCAAAGGGCGCTCGGCAGGCTTATCGAGTGCCGCAGTGGTGCTGGCCGGGGCTGCTCCAGCTGCGGTCGCCGGGCTTCGAGCCGAGGTGCGCGCTGACGGGGTTGCGCTGCACTGGAATCGGAGCGAACCGTCGAAAACCGCTTCCGTCCGGCTGCATCGCAAGCTTCTGACTCCGCCTGCGCCGAAGGAGAAAAGAAGCGACAGCGGGTCCAATAGCGGGACGAGTAGCGGACGGGTCAGTACGCCTGCGGAGCCGGTTTTGCGTGACCTGCTGGTGGAGGCGCCGGCAGCGGAAGAAAAATCCGGCGCGCTGGACAGCAGCGCGCGCTTTGGCGAGGTCTACGAGTACACGGCGCAGCGAGTGGAGCAGTTGACAGTGGATGGAAAGGCTCTGGAGCTGGCTGGGGAAAACTCAGCGCCGATCCGCGTGGATGTGGTGGATACATTTCCGCCAGCCGTGCCGTCGGGGCTGGTTGCAGTGGTTGTCGCCGAGGAGAAGAGCATTGATCTCTCCTGGCAGCCGGATACGGATGAAGACCTGGCCGGATATATCGTCTATCGTGCGATGGGTGGGGATGCGGGAAACTCCACGGCGGATTGGGTGCGAATTTCCGGACCGCAGCCCGTGGCTGGACCTGCTTATCGCGACACCACGGTCACGCCGGAGCACAGCTATCGCTACGCGGTGAGCGCGATCGACCTCACAGGCCATGAGAGCATACGGTCGTCTGAGGCTGACGAAGCAGTTCCTGAGGCAAGTCCAAACCAGTGAAGAACATGAGTCGAATTGAGGAGTGAGTCGTGAAGTATTGCAGGTTTGAATCGGAGAATGGACCGCTGCTTGGAGCGGTTCAGGAGCGGGACGGGGAGTTTTGGGTAGTCGGAGACATTTCTGAAGCGCTGGCCCTCAAGGAGGGTGAAGCTGCTGTCAGCTTTGAGCCCAGGCGGCTGAGCGAACTGGCGTTGCTGCCGCCGGTGACGCCGACCAAGATCATCTGCGTGGGGCGCAACTATCGCGACCATGCCAAGGAGCTGGGCAATGAAGTTCCGGCTGAGCCGCTGCTGTTCTTCAAACCTCTTTCGTCTCTGCTATCTCCGGGCGGCGTGATCCGGCTGCCGCAAGTGTCGGAGCGCGTGGACTTTGAGGGGGAACTGGCGGTAGTGATCGACGACGTGACCGCGCGCGATTTGCAGAAAAAAGACGGCCAATGGACGAGGGCCAAGGGCTTTGACACTTTTTGCCCGGTGGGTCCGGTGGTGGACACGGACCTGAATCTGGATGATCTGAGTACGGGGCTGACGATTGAAACGCGGGTAAACGGCGAGGTGCGACAGCATGGTTCCACGGCGGATTTCATCTTTACGCTTCCGGTGCTGCTGGAATACATCACGGCAGCTATCACGCTCGAGCCCGGCGACCTGCTGCTGACTGGCACTCCTGCCGGAGTGGGGCCGATTAAGGCGGGCGATGTGGTTGAGGTGAGCATTCCAGGATTGGGACGGCTTTCGAATCCAGTGCAGCCCGAAGCGGATTAAATGCGGACGAAAATTGGAGACGAATGAAAATTGGGCTGGTGTGCAAAGAAGCGCCACTTCAACTCAGGTATTCGCATCCAAACAGGGGTACACTTTGAGGCGAGGGCTTGCGCTTTCGGGGATTCGATTTCCCCGTTGTACAGGCTGGCTGAGAAATTTCATCCCCTGGAGGGTCATGTGTCAAAGAATTTATTGGAACAATTACGCGAAGTGACCGTGGTCGTGGCCGACACGGGCGACATTGAGGCGATGGAAAAGTTTCGTCCTCAGGATGCAACCACCAACCCGTCGCTGATCACCGCGGCGTCGCAACTGCCTCAATATCAGCCGATTGTGGACGGCGTGTTGCAGGATGCCCGCAAGGAGCTGGGTGACAGCGCCGACGAAAAAGAGGTCGCGAACCTGGCATTCAAGGGGCTGGCCATCGCCTTTGGCAAAAAGATACTGAAGATTGTTCCGGGACGGGTTTCGACCGAGGTCGACGCGCGGCTCTCCTACAACACAGAAGCCACCATTGCGCAGGCACGGGAGATCATCGCGCAGTACGATCAGGCGGGCGTTGGCCGCGAGCGCATTCTGGTGAAGATCGCCTCGACGTGGGAAGGCATTCGCGCGGCGGAAGTGCTGGAAAAGGAAGGCATTCACTGCAACCTGACCTTGCTCTTCGGCCTGCACCAGGCCATCGCATGCGCGGAAGCAGGTGTCACGCTGATTTCGCCTTTCGTCGGACGCATTCTTGACTGGTACAAGAAAGACACCGGCAAGGACTACGAAGGCGCAGATGACCCCGGCGTGCAATCGGTGACGACCATTTTCAACTACTTCAAGAAGTTTGGCTACAAGACTGTGATAATGGGCGCGAGCTTCCGCAACATTGGGGAGATCAAGGAGCTGGCGGGTTCAGATCTGCTGACTATCTCTCCGCAATTGCTGGGCGAGTTGGCTACAACTGAAGGTGATCTGCCGCGCAAGCTGGACCCTGAAGCGGCCAAGAAACTGGACATTGAGAAGATCACGATCGATCACGATACCTTCGTAAAGATGCACGCAGCCGACCGCATGGCGACTGACAAGCTTAAGGAAGGTATCGAAGGCTTCTCGGCTGCACTCGAAAAGCTTGAGACTCTGCTGGCCAAGCGGTTGACCGAGCTTGAGGCTGTGGTAGCGCGGTAGAGATTGCGTATCATCCGCAGTTTAGAATTCGACGAAACATGAAGGGCAGCCAGAACATAGGCCGCCCTTTATTTGTTCTAACTTGATGAGAGGAATGCAGGCATATACTCGTTATTTACGCCATGCTTCAGAGGATCTTGGCGAGTATGAGGGCTTCGATCTTGCTCCAGACGTCCGGGTCGTTTTCGATCTGG
>Ga0302310_10002150_pt1 | contig 16136 bp, 11 predicted proteins | sample III_Palsa_N1_2_FD_200451 | JGI IMG/M metagenome (GOLD analysis project Ga0302310, IMG submission 200451) | Peat permafrost microbial communities from Stordalen Mire near Abisko, Sweden - III_Palsa_N1_2 | ecosystem: Environmental > Terrestrial > Soil > Palsa > Peat permafrost | place: Sweden...
CCGAACGGACGGTAGGACTCCCGCGCCTCCACTGAGTAGGGACTCGGCGCCACCGTCGCGCGAATCTCTAACTGCACGTGGCGCTCTACTGTGCTCTTTGCAGTGCCACCGTTCTTTTCCCCCCAAAGCACAGAGACCTGCGTGCCGGGCTTAGCCTGCGCCTCGTTAACGATGGCCAGCGAGATCCACCGCCGGGCGTTGGAGCTATAAACCGCATAAGTGGAGATACCCACGAGCTCGCCGTCCTGATGAATAGCGTCATACGGGTGGGTCGTATACTGCGAGCCGGGCATATCCAGGTATTTCACTCGCTGCTCCTGGAACATCGTCGAAAAGGCGCTAATCACATCAGCGGGTTCCCATACGAGGGTTACCTTCTTGCGATGGGGCTGTCCAGCCAGCCTCTCAAGTGCCGCTCTCCCGATGAAATCGTGATCAAATTTGACGAGGCGTCCATAATCAATGTCCCATGGTGTCAGGTAATAGGCTTCGATGTTTTGAGTATCAAAGCTACCGCCAAGTGACGCGGTCGCCTCAAATGCGGTCGGCTTAAGCCATTCGCGATAGGGCTTCATCTTTTCCCCAGAGTAGATGGCGGGTAATGGCGAAGGAAGCCATCCGGACTCCATCGCAACGGTGCCATACGCTCGCGCACCAATGGCGCGTAATCCGAACTCCTCGCCCGCCTCCACGATGGCCGCCCGCACGGCAGGGCCTTCACTCACCGGTCCCCACAGCTCAAGGCCGGGGGCCCCGGCGAACCCGTGCCGCAAGGCACGCACGCGGTGCCCCGCAATACCGATCTCGCTCATCTTGAAGAACTTGATGTCAGGAATCGGCGCCCGGTTGCACTTCTCGAGGACTTTCCACGCTGCCGGGCCCTGGACCTGGTACCGATAGGTCAGCTTGGGTTTGTTGCTATCAAGTACCCGCTCGTCGCGCTCAAGTGAGACATCGTAATTTCCTTGCTTTGCGTGGTACTCCACCCAATTGCAGGTCGGCGGACGACCTACTACCGAAACGCTGTTGTCTTCAAGCCCGAACAAAACTGCATCTCCGATCACATACCCGTCGTAGTTGCAGACCACCAACTGCTTTGCCTGGTTGCGCCCATATCCCGCAAAGCTGTTCACACCGAGATCCGAGAGCAGTTTGATGGTGTCGGGTCCCGATATGTAGAGATCCGTCATGTGCACCGACTGATCCATCAATGCGGCGGACTGGCGCCAGGACTCTTGCTCATCACGCCAATTGGTGAACTCCGCCGGAATCGGAAACGCATAAGGTCCAATAGGCGAGCTCCGCAGCATATTCACCGGACCGCCAAGAGCGTACATCTTCGCTTCCAACGATTCATACTTAGTCATAGATACCCTCCTCCAAAGACCCATTGCGCCGCCGCGTGCCATATTGCGCCATGCGCTTCAGAGATCCGCACGAGTCCGTTGTAGTAATATTTCGCGAAGGCGGGACTCAAGAGGACTGCCCCTTGCACTAAGCGAGTGTGGAGCGGACCTATTTCGGCCTCCGGACGTGCAATGAGTATCCTCCGCTTTCGGCATCCACTTTTTGCTGAATATGAACCGACTATTCTCTATAGACGCCATTGTTGCAGCATCAACGTCGGTTGTGCCGCCTGTCCACCTTGTTAAATGCCAACTAAAGCGGCGAAAACGGCGTCGGCGATAGCCCCTTGCGTGACCCTAGTTTCCCATTTACTGTAGCTAAGCGAACGGCGGCGGTGCCTTTCTTCGGGGTTCGGTCACAGCCGCTGGGACGGGCAAGTCAGGTCGTTGGGAGGGGGGATTTGTCGCAACTTAGTATTTGGTCGACCGACGGCAAAGCGCCGCGGCAGCGGGTGGCATATTGGAACGAGTGTGCCGCGCAAGTTCTCCATACCAATATGACGATCGATGCCGCGGAACCCGCACTGTTTTGGGGCCGGATCGCGGATCTGCGCGTGAACGCTCTTCATATCGCTGAGGTCAGTTCCGGTCCCGCTGCCGTACGCCACTCTGCAAGTCAGGCTGCAAGGTCTGGCTCCGGAAGATTCCAGGTCCTGATGCAACTTGCGGGGCAATCCGTGTTTGAGCAAAGCGGGCGTACCGCCGTTTTGTCGCCAGGCGACCTCACGCTCGTGGATTGTGGTCGTCGATACGACTTGGCCTTTGGCGAGCCGGTAACTAATCTTGTGCTGTCAGTCACATACGAGCAACTGAAGTGCTACCTGACTTGCCCAGCGGCACTTGTGGCCTTAAAACTTCCCGGCGACCACGGCCCAAGCGCGTTGGTCTCACGCTTTCTGCGTGAACTTTGGCGACATCCAGACGATCTGGCGGCAGGCAGTCCGTCGCCGTTCCTGGACCGCGCGGTACTGGACATGGTGGCGATGGCGTTTTCGGTGCTGCCACGTGGAACAGACAACGGCTCCGTTGCTGCTTCAAGCCGACGGGTAGCAATCATGTCCTACGTGGAGCAGCATCTGAAAAAGTCGGACCTCACGGTTGACAGTGTGGCCTCGGCGTTTCGCCTCAGTCCAAGATATCTTCACAAGCTGTTCAACTCCCAAACGGAGACGCTGGGGCGCTACATCCGTCGCCGCCGCCTGGAAGAGTGTGCTCGAATGCTTGCAAATCCTTCACAAAGCGGCCGAACCATCTCTTGGATTGCGTACGAACACGGATTTAGCAATGTCGGTCACTTTTCAAAAGTCTTCCGGGAGCAGTTCAGAATGTCCCCACGGGACTATAGACGGAGGGCGTATTGACTATGGCCTGTAGGGTTCGAGGCGCCCACCCGAAACCCGCAGATCGCTCGCTATTAAGACAATCCCTCCGCGGCCCGGGGCTACCGGCGCCAATGTTGGCCATTAAATCGCTTCATTTGTGCCCTTCTCTGCACACCTGGCAGTCACTTGTCCAAGTGGCTTAAAGTTTACTCGCACTAAAAAAAATCCGAGCGCCCGGCCCCTGAAAGGGACGAGCGCCCGGACCCATCCGCCAAGGGGGTGAGGCGGAATTTTGGAACTCAGAAGTTCTTCTTGAACTGCACTTCGATCGAACGCGGCGCGGCGGGCAAGCCATACACCTGGCCCTGCGTGGCGGACAGATCGAACACGGAGGTGTACCAGAGCTTGTCCGTGAGGTTCGTACCCAGCACCGCCAGCTCCCAGTTCCCGGTCGCCGGCTTGTACGTCAGGCGGCCGTTTAGGGCCTGATGGCCAGCCACGTAGCTCTCGGCATCGTTGTTGGCATTGGTATAGAAGCCACTGGCAAACGTGAAGTCCAGGCGCGGCGTCAACGTCGCACCGGCCCACGCGGGGATCTCGTACTGGGCACCAATGCTCCACTTCAGTGGCTCGAAGTCCTGGCCCTGCGCATCCAGCGGAATGCCGGCAGCTGCCACCACGGAGGTGTATTCGAAATGCTGCTTGCTCAACGAGGAATCCACTGAGAACCCGCCGAGGTGATAGGAGGCCTCCAGTTCGGCGCCATAAATATCGGCATCACCGCCGTTGGTCGGGGCAGCGCAGGGCTCAGCCGCATTGCCGCCCGAGAACTCCGGGCAGCTCAGCAGCGTGACCTGGATGTCCTTGTACTTCTCGTAGAACGCCGAGATGTTGACCCGCAGGCTGCGATTCAGGAAGTCGGTTTTGGCACCGAGTTCGTAAGATGTCAGGTCTTCCGGAGCAAATTTCTCGACTTGGGAGGATTCAAACGGACGAGGGTTGACGCCACCGCCCTTGAAGCCGGTTGAAACGCTGGCATAGGTCATGATCTCGTCACTCCAGCGGTAGTCGAGGTTGGCCCGGTAATCGACCTTGGAGCCTTCGAACGTGCCGGTGGTCCCGGAGAAGCCCGGGGGGAAGAAAATGCTGGCGACGCCGAGCACGTCCTGCAGAGCCGGCGGATTCTCGCGGACGTAGGTGTATGCCTTGTCCTGATGGGTGTAGCGCACGCCCGCGTTGAAATCCAGGCCATCAGTTATATGCCAGGTTCCATTGGCGAAGGCGGCGTAGACCTTCTCATGCACCGGATCGTTCCCAATGAACTCGAACGGCGTGGCCGGAATGACATAGTCAAGAATCTGGTGCGTTTGGTAGGTCGTCACCTGATCCAAGAAGAAACCACCCACGGAGTAGTCCAATACCTTGGCGTCGTTGCCGATCAGGCGCACTTCCTGGGTCAGCGTATGGTTGCGCATGTTCGATTCGCCCAGCGAGTTGCCGATCGGCGAGGTGTCATCGTCATTGGTCCAGGTGCTGTTCAGCTCGCGGAAGGCCGTGATCGACTTCAACGCCAGGTCATCGGCCAGCTTCCAGTCCATGGTCAGGTTGGAACCCCAGACCTTCGACTGGGTGTCCGTGCCGAAACACTCGTTAGTGCCGGCGAGCCCCATCGCGCAGAAGTTGGCATAGCTGACATACGGATTGGCGGGCACGAAGGCGTCGTTGTAAGGAACGGTAACGCCGTGTACGTTGGTGGGAGCAGAAATGCCCGCCGCAATCGCCGCGCCGGGCGCAGCGGCATTCACACCCAAGAGCGTGACGGCCGCCGTCTGTGAGTTGTCCACCGTTCCGTCGGCGGTCAGATTGACTTCGAAGTTATCCGAAGCGAGCCAGCGCAGGGCCACGCGCCCGCCGCTGTAATTCGTGCCACCCTCGTGTCCTGAAATGCAGTTGTTCTCGGGTCCCTCTCCGGCGGAAATCCCGGAAGTCGGGAAAGCGCAGCCATAGTCCACCCGCGTCACATAGCCGTCCTGCTGCTTGGACACCACCGAAACGCGCATGAAGAGAGTGTCCTTGATGAGCGCAACATCGGCCATGCCGCGCAGGTCCACGAGACTGCGTGATCCGTAGCCAGCCGTGACAGACCCCGTATCGCTGCCCTCCGGCTTCTGCGAGTACAGCTTGATCGAGCCGCCCTCGGAATTCATTCCGGAAAGAGTGCCCTGCGGACCGCGCAGAATTTCGATGCGGTCTAGGTCCACCAGCGCGAAATCGGAACCGGTCAGGTTCGAGTAGTACACGTCGTCGATATACAGACCGACGCCGGGTGACATGGCCGGATCGAAGTCACCTTGACCAATGCCGCGGATGGTGGCTGTCATGCCAGGCCCGAATGCACCGCCGGTTTGCAGCAGCGTGACGCCGGGCGCCTGGCCGGTGACGTCGGCCAGCGAGTTTTCGTTGCGTTGTTCCAACATGGCCGCGTTGACCGCCGTGATGGCGATCGGTGTGTCCTGCAGGTTCTGCCTGCGGAACTGCGCAGTAACGATGACCTCTTGCAGCTGCCCTGCGTCCGCGGCAGACGCCGCCGCAGACGGTGGACTAGCGTCCGACGCCGCCTGCTGCGCTTGGGCAAGCGGGCCCGCTATCAGCGAACAGGCCACTGCCGCACGGATCATATGGCGAGGACGGGTCGGCGCAATCAAGATCTTGGTGAGACAGGACGTGTACGATTGCATGGAAGCCCCTCGAAAGTGATTTTGAATAATTGGACATGGAAATATCCGCTTGGCGAACCGTAGTTCCGCTTCACACTCGTCAAAGCACTAAATTCGCCTCCAAACCGCGCGCTCCCTCCATAGCGTGTCCCCGAGGCTGCAGCGCAACGGACCACGGCTCGCGAACCCTGATGGCCCAGCATGTGCCGCTAGCCTTTCCCGCCGGGCCAGGCTCGTCCGACAGGCTTCAAATCAGAACGCCGTGGTCTGCGTTGCAGTTGGATAGCAGACGCGTGACGGGCCGAAGCAGATGGTTTGCCGCCGCACTTCAATGACACCGCTTCTTCAAAGGCCGTGCACACCACCTGAAACATCGCCCCTGCAGCGTCATTCCCGCCAAACTTCACGGCAGGCCCACACGATAAGAAGTGACCTTCGATGGCCCGACAAGTGTGATGAGAGCAGCGATTCTCAAGCGCGAAGATCGCGCCATCCAGCTTACGGTACAGCCGAGTCCGTTCATTCAATGAACGTCCGCTCGTACCACTTGGCCGGGTGCCAATTCATGTGCCCACCCGACGACATGCCAGCAGCGCTTCAGAAACACGGCGCCCCCTATAGTCTTACTTTTGGGGCAGCAGACTCGATCCCCGCCCACAGCTCCCGCTCCAGCGGTTTTGTCAGTCGTGCCTGAGACAACCCGCCGCGTTATCGCGGACGGTCTGCCGCGGCCCGACGTGCGATGAGTTTCCGCCCGTTCCAGCATCGGCTTTGTGCCAAATGTGAACTAGCTTTTCTCTAAAGGCGCCCCAGTTGCGCAATCAACGCTGGATTCCGCTGCCTCGGGCCATATTGATTTCTACTGACTCTGCTGAGGCGACGGGGTCGGAACGCCTTGAGTATCGAGACCTTCGTTGCCATAGAGCTTACGCCTCAGAACTTAAGCTCCTTCCACGGCCAACTACGCCGCGCCGCGAACAAATCGTGGCGCTAGCCCGAAGGGAGTTATAGGCAAAACTCTATTGCCAATCGAATACGCAGGAACGCTACACAGCACTTAGAGAATGCTCGGTACCGGGCAATCGTCCCGCATCAGGAGGTATTAGGGCGCTGCGCCTTGGTCGGCAATCATCTCGTCGTCCGCCGAAGTCAAAGCGCTGCCCGCTTAAGAAGTCACCTTTACCCAAGCAGCGGTGTCCGGCCTACAACAAGAGCACCGCAATGGCCGGATCCTCGGAAGCCGTGCAGCAAGAGCGGCACCCGCTGAACTGGAGCCAAAATGACAATATAGTCAAACTCCGATTTCTTTTTTGCCGACCTGCCGCCCATAGACACAATCGATAGATCGAACTCCGCCCCCTCAGCCCTCCAGATGTTACTTGCTGGAACTAGCGTTCTTTGCTTCAATCATACGAACGAGATCTGTTAGCGTCGAGGTGATGGGCGTGGGCACACCAAGGCTAGTGCCGGCGCTCGCGACCGCTCCATTGATACTTTCGATCTCAGAAGGCCTACCCGCTCTTCGATCCTGTAACATCGATGCTTCGTGTGCAGGATGCTTCGCCAGCGCGACGTTCACGGTCTGCCGTATCCCTTCCGCATCCAGCGCAATGCCCCTTGCACGTGCAACCGCGACAGTTTCGTTCACAATTGAATGTGCGATCCGTAACCCTGCATCGTTGTTCATCTGTCCATTCCTGGCTTCCGCGACCATTGCCAACGCGTTGAGTGCCGCGTTAAAGGCCAATTTCTCCCAAATCGCCAGGAGCGGCTCTACCGTGACCGCCGGTTCAAACTTGGCTTTATGCAACAGCCCGGCGGCAGCAGCGGCGTGGGACTGGGCGGCTGTGGTGAAACCACCAAGACTTATGCGTGCGAATCCGTGGGAAATCACCTTGTCTGGCGCCTCGATATCCGCTGGAACATGTGCGGTACCCATCAATACGCGATCCGGCCCGAACGTTTCGGCCAGTATCTCGGCGTTGCCAATCCCATTTTGCAACGTGAGGGCAATCGGAAAGAGGCCGGCAAGGTGCGAGACCGACTGGACCGCTGCGCGACTGTGGATTCCCTTGGTAAACAAGATGACCAAGTCCACCGGGCCTGACAAGTCTCTGGCATGGCTGGCCCGAATTTGCACCCGCCTCTCGCCATGATCGTCCAGCAGCAGCAAGCCCCCCCGATTGATCAGGGACATGCGTTCTTCGTCAACATCGACCAGAGTGACCCCGACTCCCGCCTCGACCATTCGGGCAGCGAACAGTGAGCCCATGGCCCCTGCCCCAATTATCACCACGTCCTTCAAGTCAAGATCTCCACGCTACGGGGCCCCTCAGATCGTGTTCACATCGAGCACAGTAGGAATGAGGTCATTCGCCAGTCGAACAATCTTGCTAGCTATTTTCCAGCCCTCATCGGCGCTCCGGAACCGATGCAGATAGTGCCCGAAATGACAAGATGCCCGGTCGGTGCGCGGGTCATACGCATGGACGGCAAAAGTGGAATGGACAATCGCCTCCCCTTGCCCTTTTTGCTCAATTTCCACGTTGCTGATGAGGTGCGCCACACGCGGGTGTACTCGAGAAGCCGGCGATAACCCGGACTTCAACCGGTCCACGCGGTCGCGAAGGTTTTCACGTCCGCGGTAATAGATCAGCGAAAGCTCCTTGTCCGGATCCTGTGTCTGTGTGTTGTCGTCCCGCCAGGCCGGAATCCAATAGATGGCATCTTCCACATAGAGGTCAATCCACTCTTCGAACTTGCGTTCGTCCAGCAGACGCGCCTCCCGGAAAATGAGCTCCTCCGACTGCGCAAGTGTCGGCGTGCTCATGCCAGCACCGCGCCCATTCGCTTGATCCATTCATGGTAATAGCCTTGGAAGAGTGTTTCGTCGGCTAACTGCGAAGGCCCGGCGATACTGCGCGAAGGCCGCACGCCGATCATCGCTGAATAGGCGTCGCCGCCGTCCACCGTCCCGCCCAATCCACGCGCATGGCCCTGCAACCAAGGCCCCTCCTGTGCGGCGATGCCCGCCTGACATTCTTCATACACCGCGTTATCGTCAGCAACCGCCATCCCCGTAGGATTGAAGAAGTCCTCATATTGGCGGATGCGAAGTCGGCGGGCCTCCGCACTTTCGCCCTTTGGGACCAGACACCAGGTCTCCATTTCCGTCAGGTCGTGGGCCATGGGGCGGATGACACGCAGCTGTGTCGATGCGTTCACGGCTACCTGTACATTCGGAAAGAGAGTCAGGTTACGCATGTTAAACATCCACGCGGTCCGTTCCTTCCCGAATTTCGCCACAAGATCAGAATAGCGATCGAATAACGCCAGACTCGGGTTCGGGTCCATGCGGCCCCACGTGACGACATGGCCGTTCTCGAGGATGAAGGACCCGCCAGCGACGCCCTCCGCGGAACCTTTCCAGAAATCGGCCCCGGCAAGACTCGATTCAACGGCGGCAGTATTTTCTCCTCGCGCGCGCCGCTCCATCACCTTGATGAGGCTGGAGTGAGTGGATGTGAAATGATATTGATCGGAACAATTCTCCAACTGCATCTTCCAGTTGCCGGCGTAGGTAAAGCGTGCCCGTCCCGGTACCACTTCAAGGCCCTGCTCGCTCTGATCGGCGACCAGATCCAGCATGTGCCGGGACTCTCCGAGGTAGTCTTCGAGTGACGGGACATCAGGGGTAAGACTTCCAAATAGAAACCCTCGGTACTCACCGAATCGGGCGATTTCCTTCAGGTTATGGTCTTCTTCATCAAAACCCTTTGCGTAGCAACCGCTCTTCTCCCATTTAACATTCTTGCAGCTGCCCGCACTGTCGAAGGTCCAACTGTGATAAGGACAGACGAACATTCTGGCGTTGCCAGACGTGCGCGAGACAATTCTGGCACCCTTGTGCGGGCAGGCATTGATGAAACACCGTAACTTCCCATGCTTGTCGCGCCCGACGAAAACGGGAACCCGGCCAATCCGGGTTGCGTAATAGTCGTGGATATTCTCCACCTGGCTTGTCAAGCCGATGAAGACCCAGCCCCCTTCAAACACATGCTGCATTTCAAGATGGAATAGCTCTGGATCGTTGTAGAGGGAGCGATTGATGCGAAACACCCCATCCGTGGGACGATCGTCTATCAACGCACTCAAATTGTAGAGTTTCACGGCTTCCTCTTCGGATTTGCTATTGAACGATGACTTCGACGAGAGTGGGCCCGTCTTGTCGGAATGCCGCGGCCAATGCCGCATCGAGTGCGTCGGCGCTGGTCACACGCGTCGCATCGGGCAGTCCGTGACCTTTGGCCAGCGACACGAAGTCCAGTCCAGTCAGACCGGTGCCTACGACTGCGTCCATGCCGAATGTGTGGCCAAACGTCTGCAGGGCCTTGTAGCGAGCGTTGTTGATGATCAAGAAGGTTATCGGCAGGCTAAGCTGATAAGCGGAAAATAGCGCCTGAATGGCGTACATCGCCGAACCATCGCCCATGATCGCGACGATCTTCGTGCCAGGCCGCCCAAGCGCGATTCCAACCGCCGCTGGCATTCCGAAGCCAAGGCCGCCGCTCGCGGTGGTGTAGAAGGTGTCAGGCTGATCGAGCCGCAATTGATCCTGCATGGCGGCCCGGCTGGTCGGTGCTTCTTCGACAATGATCGCGCCCGCCGGGAGATTGGCTGCGATCCGATGCAGCGCCAACTGGTCGGTCAGAGTGTCTCGGCGCGGCACCGTAGGGCGGGCCCGCGAGGCAGGCTCTCTGCGCCGGGAACGCGGAAGCATCGCATCAAGCTGTGTGGCTACCGCGCGTGTGTTGCCGAGAATGGCGCCGCCCTGCGGGGCCCAAGCCAGCACGCCCGGGTTGTCGCCGACGCTCCAGCACTGCGAATCGCGCGGAACATGCGGCCCGACCCCTTCTGCATGGTACAAATTCAGCGGTCCGCCGAAGGACACGATCAGGTCGTGGGGCGCCAGCACATCGACGAGCTTCTCCCGAAACGCGGGTAGAAACCCACGAAATAGCGGGTGGGATTCCGGGAAAACGTTGCGGCTGGCGTAGGTGCCAGCGTACACGGAGGCCTTTTGATGCTCGGCCAGCGAGACCATCGCCTCCCAGGCCTGATCGCGCGCAGTCCCTGCGCCCAATACGAATGCCGGGGAGGTGGCTTGCTCGATCGCCGCGGCGAGGCGTGAGATCGCCGTGGGGTCGCCTGGATTCAGTGTGGCGATCTGGCGCGCTTGAACCCAGTCACAAGGCTGGTCCCAGTCGTCCACCGGAATCGAGACGAATACCGGGCCCTGGGGCGGTGTCATCACCTCGTAGTAGGCCCGTGCGAGCGCTAGCGGGACGTCTGTGGCGCGCGCCGGTTCGCATGCCCATTTTATAAAGGGCCGCGGAAATTCCGTCGGCCGCTCAGCATACAAGAACGGGTCGTAGGGGAGGATTGAGCGAGCTTGCTGCCCGGCGGTTACCACCAACGGCGTCTGGTTCTTGAACGCCGTGAAGATATTGCCCAGCGCATGTCCTGTCCCCGCTGAACTGTGTAGGTTGACGAACGCGGCATTTCGAGTCGCCTGCGCGAACCCGTCCGCGATCCCGATTACCACCGATTCCTGCAACCCCAATATGTACCGGAAGTCATCCGGGAATTCACGGAACAAGGGCAGCTCTGTGGAGCCGGGATTGCCGAAAATCGTGGTTATGCGGAGGTCGCGCAGAAGTCGGACGGTAGCTTGACGCACACTTGGCACGATCCCCCCCTGTTTTTCGATTCTCTCGCCCCAGAATCGCGCAAAATGCACATACCGTCTATTGCATTTTCTCGCTAATCCCATACATATTACGTATGGCCTTCAATAAACGGTTACTTGAATCGTTCGTTGCCGTCGCCGACAACGGTAGCGTTGGGAGGGCGGCAACATTGCTCAATGCGACACAGCCGACCGTTTCCCGACAGCTACGCTCGTTGGAGGACCAGTTGGGCCAGCCTCTGTTTGACCGACAGTTGCAGGGCATGGCGCTCACAGCCGCTGGTTTGGAGTTACTCCCACGCGCCAGGTTGCTGCTTCATGAAATGGCCCGAGCGGTTGAGGCGCTGGATGCGCTTAGTGGGCTCAAGCGCGGTGCGGTTCGCGTCGGCGCGACCGCTGCCGTCACACGCAGTCACCTGCCGCTCATTTTGGCCGATCTTTTGCGCGTCGCCCCGGAGCTCTGTGTTGAGGTGACCGAGGCTTCAGAGGATCTGCTGGAACAGGCTTTGGTGCGCCGTGATGTAGATGTCATCTTCTTGAGTAGACCGCCAGGCGAGATAGACGCAGTCCGGATCGCCACAGCACATTTTAAGGACCGGTGTGTCCCATTCTGTGCAAGTGACCATGCTGTCTTTGAGAGCACTGCACCCAGCCTTCCTGCGCTGTTGGACGAACGATGGGCGATGCCTCATGTTGGCGCCACTCCACGTTTGCATTTTGAGGCGATGATTCGGGCGCTGGGCTTTCGCCCACCGCAGATTGGGCTTGTTACCGACTCCACCGATGCGATCCTGAATCTCGTGGCGCGAAGTTCGATTCTGGGTTGGCTGCCGCTACCGATGCTGCGCTCCGCAATTGATGCGGGCCGAATTCGCTTGTTGAATTTCCCAGAGCTGGAATGGAGGCGACAGTTTCACGCCTACCGCCGCGGCAGCGGTACCTTCCCTCGCGCTGCTCATGCGCTAGTCGAAGCCATGTCGCGACATGCCCCAGGTTCGGCCCGCCGATCTCGGTGAATATGGAATTCCGCCGTGTCGAGGCTCCTACACCGCCCCTAATGAGCTCTCACAGTGCCAGCAACGAGGTGCTTATCCACTAGGCGTATCCCCACGAACATGCAGACCACGCCGAGCATGAGAACAATGAAGAATGGCGCCGAGGTCGCTGGCGCAGCCCCCAGCAGATAACCGCCGAAATAGGTGCTGACAATCCCTCCCGCTCTCCCAGGCATCATTCCCAGACCAAATCCGGCGGTCGTTTGCCCGCGATAACCACGTAAACCGTGGACACACGGTGCGAGTGCCCCCGCCAACCGCTCCCGCAGTGCGTTCAAGAAATCCGCGTAGTGACGCGGCATGGAACACGCGCGCGCTGACCAGTTCCTCGCCGCCCCGCGTCGGGTGGTCCCGGGGAATCGAGACTTCATCGACACCGGCACGGAATCCCGGCAGGTGGAAGTCCATGCCCACCAGTGGATGGCGCGGCCGTGCGCGACCGGCGCGGGCTGCAGGCCATGATGGACCGCGAGGCCGCGGCGGCCCGGTAAGCTGGCGGCAGATGCCGATCAGGCCAGGGTCTTCAGGGGTACGGAGCTGTCGGCCAGCTGGTGCGGATCGGCGTGGCTCCGGTTCAGCACCAAGGTCTTGCCCTGCACGAAATCCCGGGTTGCGTTCATGCAATCTAGGGCGATGACTGCGCCCTGCCGCAGGTACACCACGGAGAACCCCGCCGGCGCGGGGTCACCGCGCACCACCATCTCATCGAACCCCTGGCTAAGACCCACCGTCTGCAGGCGCAGATCGTACTGTTCCGACCAGAACCACGGCACGGATCGGTACGTGGCCGACTGCCCGGTCAGGACTGCCGCGACCGTCACCGCCTGATCGGTGGCGTTCTGGACCGACTCCAGTCGCACGGAGCGGCCGTCGGCGAAATGATTCGGATGCAGCGCGCAATCCCCGATGGCGAATACGTCCGGCAGCGTGGTCCGGCAGGCCTCATCGACGACCAGCCCGTTCGCGACTCGCGCCCCGGCCTGCGCGAGCACCTCAACTTCCGGCTGGATCCCGATGCCAACGATGACTACATCCGCCGGCAGAACCTCCGCCGTGGCGAGCCGAACACCAGTCGCGTGTCCGTTGTGCTCCTCGACACATTGCACCGTCGCGCCAACGCGCACGTCGACGCCGTGCTGCCGGTGTTGAGCCTCGTAGAACGTCGAAAGCGGTGCACCGGCGACTCTCGCCAGAACCCGGTCGCACGCCTCGATCACGGCAACCCGCTTGCCCTGCTTCACGAGGGTGGCGGCGGCCTCGAGACCGATGTACCCGGCGCCGACAATGACCACGCGTCGTGCGGCCGACAATTCCGCCCGCAGCCGATCCACCTCCACCCGATGGCGAATGCTGTGCACGCCGGCCGCGGCATGGCCGGCGCAGGTCAGGTGACGGGCGCGGCCCCCTGCAGCCCAGACGAGGTTGCGGTATCCGATGCGCTGGCCACTTTGCAGGACCACGGTCCGACGCGCCGCGTCGAGCACCACGACCGGACTGCCAAGATGCAGCGAGATCTTCTGCTCACTCCAGAAGCCCTCCGAGCGGATGCGGATCTCACCTGCACTCTTAGTCCCAGACAGATAGTGCTTGGTGAGCGGCGGCCGCTCGTAGGGCAGCTCAGGCTCCGCCCCGATCATGGCGATGGTTCCTGGAAACCGTTTATGGCGTAGCGCGATGGCGGTCTGCGCCCCGCCGTGGCCAGTACCGACGATAAGAACGTCAGCGTCCTGCGCAGGCCCCTCCGCGATCTGGTCGTGCCTCATGATTGGTTGTACTGGCTTAAGCGGGGGGCCACATGATAGCCACAAATGGGGGGGGGGATCGGTCGTACGCTACACTATCCTGCGGCCGCCCCGCCATTTGCGCGGCGGTGTTTCTGCAGCGGCTGCCACGCGAAAAGTAGTTCATCTTTCCCCTGCCGGGGCGGGCGCAGTGACCCCCCGAATCGCCCCGAGCATAATTTTACTATGGCTTGCTCAACATCTGTCGGTGGCCGCCCGCCGCCGCGGCATTCCCGTCGTGCCTTCCCGAGCAACGTGCGGAGCCACCGGTGACCGAGGTCCATATCGTTACATGCGTGCCAAAGTATCGACTCTTTGGGGCAGGCCACGGGAAGCAACATGGACCCCAGGACTTTGCGACGCACGGTGTCGGACAGTACCTCCAGATGGAAGAGACTGGGCTCATCCGGCCAAAAGCACAGATCCACCTCACCGGCTGTCAGCCACCGGCACTCGCGCCGGTGACCGGCTCGACATGCAGGCGGACCTCCGGTGCCGCAACACAGATCTGCGTTAGGATGGACGGCAGCACCGCGGGCGATGAGGAAATCGGCCACCACGATCCGAAACTCGCGCTTCAGTGCATGAGGGCTGAAGGCCAGTTGCGGCCTCAAATACGCCCTCAGCGCGTTGCTAGGCCTCGCGGACCGGCTCAAGCAGAGCTACAAACGCGTTGATGGATTGGTACCTTGTTATTTCGCCGGGCGCTTGCAGCATCATCCACATTAGCCAGCCATTAGCATCCACTCTCCCCTCTCCTAACAGCTTGGGCCCTCACCCGCAGTGGGCGTCAATGAACGGAACGCCCGTCACCGCCCGTACCGCCTCCAGCGTTTCCCCGGGTGCCAGTTCTGTAAGCACCAGTGTCGCCGATCGCTTCTGTACATCGAAACACGCCCTGTTAGTGATAATGCGATCAACGACACCCGCACCGGTCAGTGGCAGAGTACAAATTGGCATAATTTTTGGTCCTCCGCTTTTGTCGGTATGCTCCATCACGACGATAACCCGCCGCACGCCCGCAACCAGGTCCATAGCTCCACCCATGCCCTTGATCACATTGCCCGGGATTGCCCAGTTGGCGAGGTCGCCGTTCGCAGCCACCTGCATCGCGCCCAATATCGCGAGGTCGATATGTCCGCCCCGAATCATGGCGAAGCTGTCTGCCGAAGAAAAAAAACTTGACCCCGGAAGTGCCGTAATTGTCTGTTTACCCGCATTGATCAAATCGGGGTCCTGATCACCCTCAAAGGGGAACGGCCCGATACCAAGCATCCCGTTCTCCGACTGCAGTGTCACGTGCAGACCCTCCGGAACACAGTTCGCTACGAGGGTCGGAATGCCGATGCCAAGATTGACGTAATAGCCGTCTCGTAGCTCACGTGCGGCCACCGCTGCCATTTCCGCCCTGGTCCACGCCATTAGACACGCCCTTGCGGGCGCGGCCGCACGGTCAGTTGCTCAATATGCTTGTCGTAAAAGGGCCCTTCTATGACACGGTCCACGTATATTCCTGGCGTATGCACATGATCGGGATCAATCGATCCAGCCGGAACAAGCTGCTCCACCTCAGCAACCGTCATCTTCCCCGCCGTCGCGATATTGGGATTGAAATTCCGCGCCGTCTTGCGATACACGAGGTTGCCCTCCGGATCGGAGCGCCAGGCTTTAACAATCGATAGGTCAGCTCTCAGGCCGCGCTCGCGCACGTACAGCTCCCCGTCGAATTCCTCAACCGGTTTACCGTGAGCCATCTCGGTTCCCACACCTGTTTTGGTGTAAAAGGCCGGAATCCCCGCCCCCCCGGCGCGGATTCGTTCCGCCAGCGTACCTTGCGGAGTGAGTTCAAGTTCCAACTCCCCACTCATATACAGCGAGGCGAACAGCTTGTTCTCACCCACGTACGAGGAGACCATCTTCTTGATCTGCCCTTTATTGAGAAGCCTCCACAGCCCGACTCCGTCGGCACCGCAATTATTCGAAATCACCGTTAGATTTCGCACTCCTATCTCTTCAAGAGCTGCAATCAGGTGTTCTGGGTTTCCTGACAGGCCAAAACCGCCCGACATAATCGTCATGCCATCGAAGACAAGCTCTGCGAGAGCT
>Ga0302310_10002154_pt1 | contig 16116 bp, 21 predicted proteins | sample III_Palsa_N1_2_FD_200451 | JGI IMG/M metagenome (GOLD analysis project Ga0302310, IMG submission 200451) | Peat permafrost microbial communities from Stordalen Mire near Abisko, Sweden - III_Palsa_N1_2 | ecosystem: Environmental > Terrestrial > Soil > Palsa > Peat permafrost | place: Sweden...
CTAACGGCCTGCCGGGGACTACGGTTCCTCAGCGCATCGTGTCTATCGCGATGAGTGACGGCAGCGCGGTGACGGGTGCTCTGAACGGGCAGACATTGACGAGCACATTTGGAGCCGCGCCCGCAGACTTGGCGCAGCTTCGGATCTCGGTAACGCTAGGCGTTTAAGGAAAAGACATGGCAGCCGTAATTGTCACCCGTATTTTGGAAGACGGGCCGCGAAACACGATTGTCCTCGTGAACGGGACGGAAGCCGGCGGAAGCACGCCTGCCTACCAGCAACTTGTTCTACCGGCCAACTTAGGGTTCGTGAACCAAGCTACGTTGCAGCGCGCAGCGTCCCTTCGCGTCGATAAGATCGAGTGGGATATCCAAGCGGAAGCTGGCTACCAGGTGAACCTTTTTTGGGACGCTACCGTGCCTGTTGAGTTTTACTCGTGCATCGGCCGCGCCAACAAGTATTTCAAAGACTTCGGCGGCTTGTACCAGCAAGCAGGAATCGCAGGAACGACCGGAGGTATCGGCATAAACACCGCGAACCCCTCAGCCACGGTTGCCTATTCGTTCACACTGGTTTTGAAACTGGTTAAGAACGGCCTTAACCCGGCTTAAACCATGGGCCGCGCGGACTACTACAAAAAAGGCCAATGGCTCGTAATCTGCGATGTCTGCGGCATGAAGTACCACTCCAACGATCTGAAAATGCGTTGGGACGGGCTCATGACGTGCCGGCAGGACTGGAATATCCGCCAGCCACAGGACTTCGTGCGCGGCATTCCCGACCCGCAAGCCGTACCGTGGAGCCGACCTGACGTTGCGCCGCCTTTTACAGGGAATCCGGTTAGTATTGCGATAACGGATTTCTACGGCGCTTTCATGATCGACTTCACGAACGATATTATCGTTTCGTTCACGACGACGGCACAGCCGATTGGCACGCGTGCTTCTGTCTCTCCGCTGGTTCCGGGTTCGGAACTGGAAATCCAAGATCAACAGACAGTTCCCGGACCTTAACGCATGTCACTTAACTTCGGACAATTCCCAACGCCCACTCTCCCAATTAACGCGGGGGATTTTGTCGTTGGCTACCAGCTTCTCGGAACCAACGGCGTGCCGACGCTCGCTCAATACACGATGCTGCAACTGGCGGGTATCGTAGGCACGCTCATCCCTTCGGAGCCGCCTAGCGGTCCTGCCGGCGGCGACCTGTCAGGCACTTACCCGAACCCGACTGTCAGCGCCGTGCACGCCACCAGCGGCACGCTGTCAGGCGTTGCGGTGACGGCCAGTACAGGTAGCTTCACATCCCTTTCATCAACCAGCGGGGCGCTTAACGGGTCCCTTGGCGCCACAACGCCGAGCACGGCGGCGGTGACCACGTTAGCCGCTACCGGTGCGGTGAGCGGTGCAGGGTTCACCGCCTTGTTTGCCTCCCCGTTCCCGCTCGGGTCAACGGCCCCTGCCAGCGTTGCCGCGACCACGGTAACCGCCAGTAGCACGATCACCCCCGCCCAAGTGGCGGGCATTGTCGGCACGACCACAAACAACAACGCGCAAGCGGGTAGCGTTGGCGAGTACATCACGTCTTCGGTGCCGTCCGGCGTTTCGCTTACGAACTCGACAGCGGCTAATATCACCAGCATAAGTTTGACGGCCGGCGATTGGGACGTGTGGGGGAGCATCACGTTCTCAGGGACCAGTAACGTCACGACTAACTTGCTTTCAAGCATCAACACGACCACAGCAACTTCGGCAGCCGCGCCTTTCGTGAACAATATGGCACTTGCGTACACGACAGGCGCCTCGTACACGTTGATCGCGCCTACGCAACGTTTTTCGCTAGCCGTGACCACAACTATTTTTCTAGTGGCGAACCAAGCGTTCTCAGCCGGGACCATGGCTGGCGGCGGGTACATTTCAGCTAGGCGCCGGAGATAAGCAATGGCAAACATCTTATACGCGAACAACGCTGCCGGAACGCTCGCATCGGGGATCACGAACGCTTCAACTACGTTGACGCTTACGGCCGCGCCAACAGCATTTCCCAGCCCTACGCCGCCGCAAGTGTTTTACGTGACGCTGACTGACGCCGCCACGCAAACGCTTATCGAAATCGTTCAAGTGACAGCCGTATCCGGCAACATTTTTTCGATAGCGCGCGCGCAGGATGGTACCTCTGCGCTCTCGTGGAACGCAGGCGATATCGTTTCGCTGCGCACGATCGCGCTTGAGTTGCGCGGGTTCGAGAACGCTGCAGAAGGTATTTTCACGGGGGTGACGATAACCCCCTCCTCGACGCTAGGGATAACAGGAACCATCACTTCGGATAACGCCAACACCGGCAAGATAGGCGAGTATTTAACGGGCGCTGCGGGTGGCGTGGCCGTCACTTCAGGCGTACCCGTGAACGCCGGTTCCGTGGCGCTCACTGCGGGCGATTGGGACGTAAGCGGAACTTGCCTGTTCAACCCGTCAGCCGTCATGAGTCTTTATTTGGCCGGAGTAAGCACTACGTCAGGGACGCGAAATACCGCTATCGGTAATGAAAACGTCAACACAATAACGACGGGAGCTGCCACGCAGCAGATAATTAGCACGCCCGTAGTGAGACTGAGCCTGTCTAGCCCCGCCACGGCGTTCTTGGTTATAGAAGCCGTCTTCACCGGCGTGTTAGCGGTCCAAGGGTTTATTCGCGCTAGGCGGGTCCGGTAATGACTACCTACACCTTCACCGTCAACCAGCAAACGCTCATTCAGGCGGCTTTTCGCCTGATCGGCCAGTTCAATGATGACTCCCCGCCGCCGCAGACGGACCTGAACAACGCCGCCCAGGCCTTGAACATGATGATCAAGTACTGGATGAGCAAGAACTATCCGCTGTGGTGCGTGACCGACTTGCCGTTCACAGTCGTTCAAGGCCAGATCCAATATCTGATTGGGCCGACGTCGCCCACGGTTGGCCTTCAGGCGTACCGCGTGCTGCGCATCCCGATGGCGCGTATCCAGTATGTGAACGCCGGACAACCCGCGCTTGAAGTGCCTTTGATCCAGCTTTCGCGGCAGGAATACGACCAGCTAGGGCAGAAAGGCGCGCAAGGCACACCGAACAGCTACTACTACGATCCGCAGTTGAACAACGGCGTTTTGAGCCTGTACTTGGCGCCAAACGCTCAAGCGAACATCGTCACCCTCACGTGTCAACGGCCGATAGCTGATGTGCTCAACTCGGGCGACGCTTTCGATTTCCCGATCGAGTGGACAAATCCTTTAAAATGGGGCCTCGCCGAGCAACTTCTCCCGGAGTACTTCGTGCCTGAAAATGTCGCGACGCGGGTAGAGCGTAACGCGAATCGCTACCTCGAAGACATGCTGAACTGGGACCAAGAGGAAACTTCGACTTTCTTTACGCCGGATAGGCGAGGATACGCAAACTACCGTGGCTGATACCCCGCGCATCCCTTGGGCGCAAACCATTTCGACGCGTGATTCCACGATGGCGTTCGACGCCATCATGTATAACTACTACGCGACGAAGAACAGCGACGGCCGGGTGTTTTCCGAACGTCGTTTCGGTTTGCAACCCGCATTCACAGGCACGGCGAACGCCGCGCTCGGTCTTTTCGCTTTCGGAACCCATATTCTTGCGATTATCGGAGCCGCGTTTTACGTTGACGGTGTAGTTCAGGGCGCCGTAGACACGACGAGTCAATACCAGTTCACGCTTACCGGCCAAGGGGGCACGGCAGTCTTTTTGAAGAACAACGCAGCAGCGTACACCTGGAACGGGACTATTCTCACGAAAGTCACGGACGCGAACTATCCTGCTACCACCGTACCCGGTGTCGCGTGGCTTGATGGCTATGTCTTTGTGCTCACACCCGGCGGCATTCTCACGAACAGCAACCTGAATACGCCCGCCACATGGAACGCGTTGAATACGATCAACGGCAGCCTGTCGCCGGACCCCGGCGCCGTCGTCACGCGGCTTTACAACTACGTGGCGTCGTTCGGCTCGTTCTCGGCAACATTCTTCTACGACAACGGTAACGCGACGGGCTCGCCCTTGCTCCCGAACATCTCGGCAGTTGTGAACGTCGGTTGCGCGGTCGGAACCTCGATGGTCGCGAGTGAGAATACGCTGTTTTGGGTGGGGCAGACGCACCAGAAGGGCCGCAAAGTCTATACGATGAATGGCCTTTCGCCGCAGCCGATTTCCGATGAATTCATAGAAAAGATCCTCAATGCTGACGCGCTTGTCGCGTCTACGGTCTATGCCTATTACATCGAAATCAACGGCGGCGCGTTCTACGTGCTCACGCTCACCGCGAGCAACTGCACGCTTGTCTACAACGCGCAAGCGGGCATGTGGTCGCGCTGGTCAAGTTCGGCGCTCGGCACCGCGCAAGCGGCGGCCGGGGCTTCGGAAACCAGCGGCGTCGTTACGGTCAGTTTACCGAACCACGGACTCCATAACCCGGCTGTAGTGAGTATCACGAGTTCTAATTCGTCGCCTATGTTTTTAGGTACGGTCGTCGTGAACGTGATTGACGCTAACACGATCACTTACGTGCCAAATCCGGCTGCCCTTATCGGCGGTATCAACGACAACACGGTAGACACGTTCACGATCAACGCTGAATCGGTTGGCGCAGGCTCGACCACGGGTTTGGGTCAACTCACGGTTACGCCTTATGTGCAGAACTTCTTTAACCCGCTGTTTTACACGTTTGCGAACAACGCCGACTACCTCCTGGGCGCTACGAACGGCATCACGTATCAAATGCAGCAGGGCGTTTCGAGCGATAATGGGGTGTTCATTTACGGCCTTTTGCGGACTAATGCGGGTGATTTCGGCTCGAATAATGAGAAATTCTTTCCGCATATCGAGGTAATCGCTGACAAAGTGCAGGACACGGCCTACGTCGGGTACTCGGATAACGATTTCGTCAGCTTCGGATCGTTCCGGCCGGTCAACCTCGGCGCCCAAAGGTCAATGCTAAAGCGGTGCGCGGCGTCGCGCCGGCGTTCGTTCTCGCTTTTGTACATCGGCGGATTCCAGGTGCGTTTCTACCAGTTGGAATTGCCGAACATGGCAGAAGGCTCGCTGTGAGTCTTGAATTCTCGGTTGAGGCGTACTCCGACGCGATTGACGAAATGCGCTTGCTGTACCCGGCGCATTGGGCGGAAGTGGCGCACGACACCGACAGCCTGCCGCTTGAGGTAAACTACGAACGGTATTTGTCACTTGAAAGCGCGGGAATGCTGCACGTGGCGGTAGCGCGGCAAGAAGGGCACTTAGTCGGCTACCACATCTTTGTTGTCCGGGCGCCGCAGCACTACAGAAGCACGGTGATGGCGTTTAGCGACGCGACCTACCTTAAACCGGTATGCCGCAAAGGGTTCGCCGGAATCAGATTCTTGCGGTTCGCAGCCGACTCTACGCGCGCGGCGGGTGCCAAGGGTGTGTACATGAGCAGCACGACACGCTTGCCCTTCGGGAAGATACTGGAATGGCTGGGGTTTGCTGAGACTGAACGAATTTACTATAAGGGGCTGTGATGGGGGGCGTAGTTGACGACATTGTGAACCCTATCGGCGCCATAACGGGCATCGACCCGGTTAAAGCGGCGACGGGCTTTACAGGGACGAGCTTCGGCCCCACCGCAGCCCAACAGAAAGCTTCTGCGGCAGCCCAGCAGGGTAGCAGCACACCGGCCGCATCATCAGGCGGCGGGGGCGGTCAGAAGAGTAACGGTGACGCGATGCAGGCGCTTGTCGGGCAGAACTTCGCCAAGCAGCAAGCCGCGCTTCAACAACAGCCCCAACAACAGCAAACGCCTATGGGCTCGTCGTTTGGCAACCAGCTAGCGGCGCTTAGCCAACAGGTTACCGCACCAGCGGCGCCTGTCACGCTACCCGCAGTCGCGTCGCCGTCAGCAACACAACTGGCCGCGAATGTCACCGCGCAGACTGCGAACAAGAAACTGCAAAGTTCGCAGCAACCTCCCGCCGACCCTTGGGGCTTTCCTTCCATTTACGCGCCACGATGAAAAACTTTCTGAAGATCGCCCAGGGTGTTGACGTTACGCCGCTCGCGCTTGAACTGCACCAGCATCCCGAACTGTGGAACGTGGATATGGAACGCCTGGGGCCGAACGGCCCCCACCGGGACAGCGACGACATTTGGGTTCGGTACAACGATAAGACCGAGTACCTGAAGTCGGTCGACTGGTCGAAGTTCAACCACGAGCACGAACCGATCTGGTATCCGGCTTTCTACGCGCTGCCGGCGGTTCGCCAATTGGTTTTCGACCTGGCGCGGCGTGTAGAGGCGGAACGCATCGGCGGCATTTTCATTTGGCGCGTGCAGCCCGGCAAGCAGATCCATCCGCATAAGGACTGGGGATGGCACGTTGACTACTACGACAAGTTCAACATTTGCATCCAGGGGCAACCGGGCGCGGCGTTCGTCTACGAAGACGAGGCGATCGAGGATCGGCCGGGTGACGTGCACCGGTTCCTGAATACGGTTGATCATTCCGTGGTCAACAAAAGCGACCGGGATTACATCGTTATGTGCGTGTGCTTGCGCACCCACGATTACGAAAGGCGGTACAAGCGATGACTTTGGACGAAACCCTCGGAGTGGTACACTACTTTCCTACGAAAGGCAATCCGGTTTATCTGCGCAAAATGAGTGCGCCATCCGGTTTTGTTATCGGCTCCCACAAGCACGCTTACGAGCACTACAGCATTCTGTGCAGCGGCTATGCGAAGGCGGAAGCTGAAGACCGCACGTGGTTCTACCATCCGGGTGACGTGATGGTGGTTCCGGCTGGCGTTGAGCATAAAATTACAGCTTTGAGCGATATCACTTGGTTTTGCGTGCACGGCACGACCGAAACCGAGAACATTGACGAAGTGTTGATCGAGAAGGGGGCCTAAATGCCAGCAGCATGGATTAGCGCGGGGTCCGCTGTTCTAGGCGCCGTCAGCAGCATGTCGAATAGCGGGGGGTCTTCGGGCGCCGGTCAAGTGGCGCAAGGCGCAGCGAACATCGCAGGCGGCGCGCTGTCGGCTAACGAGGCGCAGCAGTTCGGCAATCAGCTTGCTCAAACAGCCAACCCGTTCGGTCAATACAATCAGCAGTTCGGCGCGCAGCTTGCGGGGCAATCAGGCAGTGGGGCTTATGGCAACTTCACCAGCGCTAATCAGGACAACACCAGCAATTACGCTAACAACACCGCCAACGGTGCGCAAAACTTCGTCAACCCGGTCAACCAGGCGGCGCAGCAAGGGCAAAGCGGTCTCAACTCGTTGAATCTAGGAGGCATAAACTCCCAAATCAACAACCTGATTCAGGACCCTAGCAGCATCTACAACACGCCGCAATATCAGGCAGCCTTCGGACAAGGATCACAGGCGGTCAACTCAACCCTAGCCGCGCAGGGGCTCAACGCGTCCGGCAATCAGCTTGCCGCGCTTCAGAGCTACGGGCAGCAGTTCGGGCAGAACGCTTACAACACGCAACTGTCGCAACTGTCGGGGCTTTCAGGTCAAGCAGCTTCGCAGCAACAGCAAGGTTTCGGCCAGTTGCAAAGCGCGGCCGGACTTGGGCTTCAAGCGAACCAACAAGGCTTCAACCAACTGCAAAGCGCGAATCAAAGCGGGCAGCAAGTGCAGCAGCAAGGTTTCAACCAGTTGGCGCAACTTTCCGGTTTGTCTTCAGGCTCACCAACAGCCGCCGCCGCCGCGCAAGCGCAAGTGTACGGCAACGTCAATTCGGCTTATCAGAACGTCGGCCAAGGTATCGGCCAGTTGGCGAGCGGCGCGGGCAACATTCTGAACGGGCTTGGGTCGGGTAGCAGCACGACAAGCGGGGTGAATTCTTCGGGCTTCATTTCAGGGCTCGGCACGACAACGCAATCGACAGGCAGCGCGGATATTAGCGGCAGCGGTTCGCTGTACGGCACAAGCGCAGGCATTGATACCAGCGGGTTCACTTACAGCGGCGCGGGCAACACTTACGGCTTCTAGGGGATTTTAAATGGCAGTGAAGCTATGGGGCCCGATGCTCACCGGTATCGCGCAGGGGTTCGGGGATTACCAGCAGAAACAGGAAGATCTCACCTTCCAACGGCAGCAGCGCGTCAATCAACTGGCGGCGCAGCAACTTGCGAATCAATCGCAGGAAATGCAAAACCAGTCGCAGCAGAATGCGCTGACGCAAGATCAAGCGTCAACCGGCTTTCTTAGCGGCGCGGCGCAGGATACATACGGCCAAGGGCAGGCGCAACCCCAACAGCAGGGCCAGCCTATCTCCGGCGCTATCGCGCAACCGAATCCGCGCGGCGCAGGCGAAGCACTGGACGCGACAAGCGTTCCGCAAATGACGGCTTCGACCGGCGGCCTGCCGGCCACACAGAACGGGCAGATGAACGGCAAGCCGCTCACACCGTTGCAGCGCTCGGTTATGACTTCGGAGTCGAACGGACACGCAGCCGCCGCTTCTCCCGCGAGTTCTGCGACCGGGACGATGCAGACGCTGCAAGGCACTCTTCAGAACCCAGGCTTCGGTGTCCAACCCGCGCAAAACGGTTCGCCGGCGGAGAAACAGCGCGTGGGCGTTGACTACCTCGAAGCGATGCGTCAGCGCTACGGAAACGACGTGGACGGCGTGCTCGCGTACACCTGGGGGCCGGGCAACTTCGACAAATGGGTTCAAGCCGGCAGGAAGCCCGACCAGCTGCCCCCCGACAAGGCGAATTACGCCAAGGTCGTACTTGGCCGCCTTCAGCAGGGTCAGCAGCAGGGCCAACAAGCACAGCAGCAAGACGCGGCGCTGAAGGCGCCGAGCCCTGCTGACAACCTCTCTGCCAAGGTGAACGCCGGCGCGGAAGTGCGCCCGGATGAGTACCAACAAAGCGCGCAGGCGACTTTCAAGCAAGCCGCGATGTACAACGACGCCTCGCAAAAAGCGTTTCAGGCAGGCAACGTCAAAGCCGGACAGATGTTCGCTGACAAGGCGAACGGCCTTGTTGACCAGGCGCTGAAGACGCAGAAAGAAGGCTACGGCGTTCAGAAAGACGCAAACGACGAAACCGCGAAACTGGCGGTGGGCGTGAACGATCAGTCTTCGTACAACGGCTTCCGCACGCAGGTCGCACGCAACCCGGCTATGCAAGCAGCAGTTGCAGGGCTCGGGTTGACGGGCGACTTCAACCAGGATCGTAACAAAATGGCGACGCTCGCGAGCCGCACGGAAACGCTCGCGCAGCAACATAACGATTCGCTCAAGCAGCAGGAGTTTCAGCTTAAACAACAGCAAGACCAGCGCGCGCAGCAAAAAGCCGACATTCCGAAAATTCAGCAGCAGCAAGCGGTTATCGCGGATAACGCGCGCCAGCAGCAAATGGAAAAAGGCGGTATCCCGTTCGCACCTTCCGTTGCTGCGAGTGCGCCTGTAGGAACCACGGAAGTTCAGTTAGCGGCCGCACGTAAACAGGTGCAAACGCAGAACGCCGCCTACGACAAAGCGACAGCGCCCGCAGTTCAAGGTGCGAAGGCGTTGTCCGATTTGGCGGCGCAGGCGTACGTTGCGGTAAAGAATAAAACCGTCAGCACAGGCGGGATCTTCAACAACCAAGCCGAAAACGTCGCCGAGCACAAGGGTTTCGGAGGCGGCTCATACCTACTCTCGACGGACCAGCAAGAATTCGACAAGCTCACTTCCAATATGGTTCAGCAAATGCAGATGTTATCCAGTGCAAACGGCGGTGCACGCTCGGCGTCCACGGCGGCGATGTACGCTAACTATGCTCGTGCCAAGCCCGGTGTTCGCCTGGGGCCCGAAGCTAACTTAGCAGTAGCACACGGACTGTTTGTGGGTGCGGCGGGGCAGGTTCAGATGAATACTTTTCTTGAGAAGTACAGGGCAGCGAACCCGGAAGCGACAGCGCAATCCGGCGTCTTGCAGTGGAACAGATACGAGCGGGCGGCCGGGCCAACGCAAATATTCGACCCGGCCAGTCGGAAGATGGTCCCGAATACCGTGTTGCTGCCTACGCTGGAAGACGGAACGCCGAACCCGGCGTATAAAGACCCTACTAAATTCTTTGAGAACGGAGGGCGCTTCTGATGCCGGATATCGACAACACAGGCCCGATCACCAACCCGACTACTGACGCGCAAGGGCGCGCGACGACAGGCACGCAGGCGCCGAGCGACGAGGCACCGGTAACGGACGGCGCGCGCGCGCCGAAAACCATTCGCGGCGCTATCGGCGCGGATGAGCAGTTGGGGAAAATGAAGAAGTCGGCCGTTTCCGACGCGGCAATCAACAAGGTCTACCAGTCGTTGACGTTTGGCTTCGGCGCTGACCTTGATGGCGCTATCTTCGGCAAGCAAGCCGAGCACGTGACGCGGCAAATGCAGAAGGACTACGACCACGATAACCCAATGGCGGCGTTCGGCATCGACCTGGCTGCCGCTGCGGTACAGAGCGCTGCTATTCCGACTGTTGGCGTGAGCGGAGTGGCGGGTACGGTCGGGCGCCTTATGACCGGCGGCGCGGCTATGGGCGCGCTCCAAGGCGCGGGGCAAGGCGGGGACGCGACGACCCGTGGAATGGCTGCCGCCAAGGGCGCAGCAGTAGGCGGCGTGCTCGGCGGTGCGGCGGGTTACGCCGCCAAGATCGCGAAGCCGGCGCTTGAGAAGATGGGCGCTATCGACGCCTCGAAAGGTGCTTTCGAGAAAGTGAAGATGGCGCTGAAGAGCGAAGGCAAGACGATGGAAGACTTGCAAAACTTCCTCAAGACGAACCCCGACGCGCGGGCGGCAGACTTCTCGCCTAAGGTGGCCGAAGCTGTCGGCAAGGCTGGCGGTGTAACGAACAAGACAAGCCAAGCCTTGGGAACCGCGACGCGTGAAGATGCCGAAGGCCAGTCGGGGCGCATCTCCGGCGAAGTCGCGCAGGGCCAGCCGCTTGATAAGGTAAAGCAGCAAATGATTGATGACCTTGGCAATCTTTCCAAGCAAACGAAAAGCGCGTACACCGCATCGAAGGCTGAAATTGCGCCGATCACGCCGGAATTGCAAAAGACGCTCGACCACCCTGAAGTCGCGCCTTTGCTTGCTAAAGCGTTGAAGGACTACGGCGGCGCACGTGCGGCCGGCGTTGCCGATGTGGCGAATACGCCGAAATACAAAGCCGGCTCGGAAATTCCGTCTGCGGTTCTCGATGACTTGCAGAAGTCGATAGGCAACGCCGCGCAGGAGGAAGGTACGGGGTCGATTCGCTACGGCACGTTGAAAGCTGCGCAGCAAGCGATTAAAGATCAGCAGTCTGACGTCACCAAAGGTGCGCAGGGTTTGGCGGCGCGCATGGGCGGCGATTCGCCTACGGCGGGCAACGCTTACGGTTCGGGCGTCATCGGTGCGCAGGAGTTCGGCCATGCGTTCGCGTTCGGGCTCAAGAAGGCGGATACCGCAGCTTGGGACAGGATCAAAGGCAACCCGGAAATGGTGCAGTACGCGCGCCTCGGCATGCTGAACGGCCTAGATGAGTACCTGTCAGGCAACAGCCGCATGACGGAAGGTTCCCTCACGAAGATCGCAGACAAGCTGCGCACGCCCGAAGTCGAGAAAGTTCTCGGCCCCAAAGGTGCAAACGATGTGCGCAAGGTGTTCGAGAAGGAAGCCGCGCGCCAGCGCGTTACCGCCGACATGTCGAAAGGTGGTAACCGCCAAGCCGCTTTCCACGAAGAGAACGAATCACGCATGGCTTCGCACGCCGCGAACGTGGTAGGCGGCCTCGGCCACGTGGTTGGCACAACCGCACGCTTGCTTACCGGCACAGGCTTGTCCGAAAAGCAGGCGCTCAACATCATTCAGATGGCGGCAAAACCGGGTGGCCTGGCGAAAATTAAAGCCGGTGGCGCACCCAAAAATGTGATGGATATTCTGCTTGCCGGCGCGAACAAAATTGCAGGCGGCGCGGCGGCGTCAACCGACATAAAAGGCAGTCGTTAATTGTTGTCGCACAAGTAGAAAGCGACAAGAAAGGCGACGAACAGGAATGCGATCATCACAGTGCTCCTTTAGTTGACTTACCGGCGGTAACAGGCGTCCAGATAGTGTAATCGTAATCGAGTTCCGTACCGTTCTTGAAGTAAACGTGCATTGACGTAGGGCCTGTTGAAGTCACGCAGCCGGGGACGCCTTCGATAAAAGGCAACTTCAGCAAGACGCCGGCGCGGGTGTTGCACTCGTCCACGTTCTTGAACAGGTAGAGCATCCCGCCTGCGGCATTTGCGGCGGTGCCGATAAGCGTAACATCGGCTTGCGCGGCGGCAGACGCTGCCAGGAGTGCAACTGCTAGAATTCGTTTCATGGTGATCTCCGTTTGAATGACTGCAGTATAGCAAATGCAAAATAGAATACAAGGACTTCCGTGAAAATTCTGCTTGTGGACTGTATCGGCGGCATGCTGGATTTCAGCATGAAGTGTATCGACGCCGGCCACGATGTGCGCCTGTGGGTGATGCCGCGCGACAACGAGAAGCGCAACCCGATCGGCGACGGGTACGTTTCCAAGGTCGCGGACTGGCGCGCGCATATGGGGTGGGCGGATTTGATCGTGACGAGCGACAACGCCAACCTGATGGAAGACATGGAGCCCTACTTCAAGAAAGGCTATCCGATCTTCGGCCCGAACAAGGCTGGCGCGGATCTCGAACTGAACCGGCAAGCAGGCCAGGCGCTTTTCAAGAAGGTCGGCATCAAAACGATGCCTTCGCAGGAATTCAAGGACTACGACACCGCGAAGAAGCACGTCAGCGAAACGATGGAGCGGTTCGTGTCCAAGCCGAACGGCGACGTAGACAAGGCGCTTTCCTACGTGAGCAAGAGCCCGCGCGACATGATCGGCATGCTTGACCGCTGGAAGAAAGAGCAGCCGCAAACGCAGGGGTTCATTCTCCAGCCGTTCGTTCGCGGTATCGAGATGGCGGTTGGCGGTTGGTTCGGCAAAAATGGCTGGTCGAAATGGTTTCTTGAAAACATCGAACACAAGAAGCACTTGCCGGGTGACACGGGCGTGAACACCGGCGAACAAGGCACGGTTATGCGGTACGTGAAAGAGTCCAAGCTCGTTGACAAGCTGCTTACGCCGCTCACGTCTTACCTCCACTCGATTAACTTTCGTGGCTATTTCGATATGGCTGCGATTATCGATGACGAAGGCGTGCCTTGGCCTTTGGAAGCGACGAGCCGTCCCGGCTGGCCGTGCTTCATTATCCAGACCGCGCTGCACGTCGGCGACCCCGCACAATGGATGCTTGACGCGCTGCATGGCGAAGACACGTTAGAAGTGCTTGACGAGACCGCCGTTGGCGTCGTGGTGACGATCCCTGATTACCCCTTCACGTCTTACACCAAGCGCAACGCGACCGGTTACGCGATCTACAACACCGACCGCCTGGTGACGGAAGACATTCACTTCTGCGAAGTGATGCTCGGCGAAGTGCCCGACGAAGAAGACGACAAGATTGTGTACAAGAAAGGGCCGGTTACATGCGGTGATTACGTGCTCGTCGCCACCGGTACGGACTTCGATATCCACGGCGCCGCCAAGCGCGCCAAGCGTGCGCTCAAGACAATCGAGATACCGCATTCGCCCGGTTGGCGCGACGACATTGGTGAGAAGCTTGAACGCGACTTGCCCGTGCTTCAGGAACTCGGCTATGCCTTAGAGTGGCATTACTAAAATGGCAACGCGTGCGCTCAATCCGCCTCCTGACCCGAAGTCGGGTTTCGACAGTTCAGCCTGGCAAGGCTGGTTTAGTTTGCTTTACACGTTCGTCAACCAAGGTAACTACACGGTTGCGGCTTTGCCTAGCCGCAACGTGCTTCCAGGGCAAACAGCATACGCAACCAACGGCCGAAAGGTCGGAGAGGGAGCGGGCAACGGTACGGGGGTGCCAGTCTATTTCAGCAACGGGGCGTGGCGTGTTTACTCAACCGATGCCGTAGTAGCGGCATAAACAAAAGGAGCTTCAAATGACCGGAGTCATGACGTATATGGGCCAGCTTACGAAAGAAGAGGCGAAAGCCGCGATGAAAGAAGCACTGAACGAGTGGTTGGATAAGCAGTTCGCAACATTCGGCCGGTGGACCGTGGCCGGCATCGTGTCAACTGCGCTTGCGGGTTTGGCGTACGCCTATTCGAAAACTCACGGGTTCCTCGGCAAATGAGCGCTTTTGACGACGCCTTCACCGCGCTGATCGGCAACGAAGGCGGTTACGTGAACAACCCGGCCGATCCGGGAGGCGCGACCGCATTTGGGATAACGGAACGCGTCGCTCGAGCGAACGGCTACGACGGCCCAATGATCGGCCTGCCGCTCGCTACCGCCAAGCAGATAGCGAAAACCCAATACTGGGACAAATACTACTGCGACCAGTTCGACGCACGCATCGGCTTCCAAGTGTTTGACGCCGCATACAACGGCGGGCGGCCCGCCGCGTGGCTACAGCAGGCTGCGGGCGTGCAAGCGGACGGTATCATCGGACCGGTCACGATAGCGGCCGTGCAGGCCATTGACGCGCGTCAGATCGTGATGCGCTTCCTGTCCTATCGGCTCACCTATCTCGGTGGGCTATCGACGTGGGCGACCTTCGGCCACGGGTGGGCGAACCGGATCGCCAACAACTTGCTTAAAGGGGCTGCGTAATGGCTGCTTTCGACCCGATCACCGCAGTAACGAACGTTGTCGGCCAGGTTATTGACCGCGTTTGGCCTGACCCCGCGCAAGCCGCTGCCGCCAAGTTGCAACTTCTTCAGCTGCAACAGACAGGTGAACTCACCGCGATCACTGGTCAGATGGACATAAACAAGGTGGAAGCGGGCAACGAATCGATATTCGTTTCCGGCGGCCGGCCGTTCATCATTTGGGTTTGTGGCGCGGCGTTCGCGTGGAACTGGGTTGGGCTTCCGTTTGCGAAATTCGCAATGACGGTTATCGGCCACCCCGTGGTCATGCAGGCGGCCGACATGTCGGAGATGATGCCGGTACTGATGGGGCTCCTCGGCCTGGGCGGCATGCGGACGTGGGAAAAGATACAGACGCAGAAGATCGCGAGCAACTAAACCGGAATCACGTAATTGCGATAGTCGGCGTCTAAATCGCGCTGATCCTGAAGCCTGCGGCGGGCGTTCTCTGCCCGCAAGTCGGCAATTGCCTCTTCGGTATCCCGGTCGTGCTGCACTCGGTCCAGATGCGCCCGTTTGTAGAAGTCGGCTAGTTCGACTTCGGCAAGGCGGCCGTGGAGTTGCTTTTGAAGATGCAGATGGATCATACTTCCCTCTCTTTAAAACCAAGCGCACGGCGCGCTTCGTTGCGTACTTCCAGTGTGACGGCGTAGGCGAAGTCTTCCGGGCTTAGCAAGCGCTTTATAAACGCCGTCATCGTCAGGATCGCTTCTACGTCGCTGCGCATCGGTGCGGTATCGACTGATGCTTGCTGTCCTTGTGCTCGGGCGGCCGACGACTTCAACGCAGCAAGATCGAGGTTTGCAAAGTAGTCCGCTGACGTTTCTTTAAACGAATCGTTTAGTGCTTGCACGCGGGCCGCCGCCGCTTCCGTCATCCGTAGTTCGCCGCGCATCTCGCTGTGCGGATAGTGGATGTGCTTTTCCAACTGGCGAATGCGGCTTTCGTTTTCCCGCACCGTCCGCTCAATTTCTCTTTCCCATGCAGTCATTACGATCTCCTCTTCATTGCTTTCATAAGAATGTCCTGAACGGACGCTTTTGTTTCCAATCGGTCCATCACATCTAAATCGACTGTGTCATGCGCCAAAATGTAATGCAGAAACACCGGCCGGTTGTGCCCTGCTTGTGCCTGGCGAGTCGGCCCGATACGTTCGATAATCTGCTGATGTTCTTCCAGGTTCCAGTTCACTGAGAAAAAGACAAGGATGTTCCCCCCGTCTTGCAAATTGAGACCGTGGCCAGCACTAGCAGGATGAGCAAAAAGAACAGGAATCTTCCCTTTGTTCCAATCCCTGATAGTTTCTGGATTGGCATCAAGCACGCGGCCGCGAGGAAAAGCGGCGACA
>Ga0302310_10002156_pt1 | contig 16111 bp, 6 predicted proteins | sample III_Palsa_N1_2_FD_200451 | JGI IMG/M metagenome (GOLD analysis project Ga0302310, IMG submission 200451) | Peat permafrost microbial communities from Stordalen Mire near Abisko, Sweden - III_Palsa_N1_2 | ecosystem: Environmental > Terrestrial > Soil > Palsa > Peat permafrost | place: Sweden...
TAGCCGCCGCTCGCAAGCATGTTACAGACCACGTCACTCGTGCCGCGAACGATGACTTCATCAACGGCGGGTCCTGCACTCGAACTAAATATCGATACGAGGTGTACGCGACCGATTCTACGGGCAATGGCCCCAACTCCAATATTGCCAACGCGTCGACTTTCGCCTCTAGCGTTGCCGGATCTATCACCTATGCGTATGACGCTCTGGGCCGCTTGGTTCAGGCCAACGTTGCAGCGCTTGGGATCGTCGAGAACTACACCTACGACGCCTCCGGCAATCTGCTGTCGATGACCTCAGAGCCGACCGCGACGCTTGCTATTTCGGATCTGTCATCGCCCGAAGGCGCGCCCGGTAGCACGCTCACCATCGTTGGCTCCGGATTCTCGACCAATCCGTCATCTGACGTGGTGACAATCAATGGAGTCGCGGCCACGGTTGTCTCGGCGACGGCGTCGGAACTGGTGGTCGACGTACCTGCGGGGGCCACGAGCGGACCCGTCCAGGTTCAGACCGGAACCGGAACCGTCACCAGCTCCACCAACTTTACGGTGACTGCTGCGGCTGGCGCACCGACGATTACTTCGTTTCTGCCTACAGACGCTGCGACTGGCGCAACAGTCACCCTCACCGGTACGGGCTTTCAGTCCGTACTGGCTGACAACCAAGTCCAGGTCAATCAGACTGCGGCGACGGTTGTTGCGGCGACTCCGACATCCCTGACATTCGTCATCCCGTCCTTCGACGGTGACACCCAGAATTCCAGTACGTTCTCGGCGATGTCCGCGCCGATCACGGTGACCACACCTGCCGGGTCCGTGACGAGCGCAACGGACCTCGTTATATCTAAGCTCTTAATAAGTGTCCCTCCCATCGCGACGGTAGGCGGGTCGCCTGTCACGATGGCGACGCCTTCGTCCGGTGTCTCTCAGCTCTTAGGCTTCAGTGCGAATGAGGGCCAGCCCGTCGAGCTCGTGGCGAGCAGCCTCAGCACGCCGGGTGGTGTCCTGATTGGCGTAATTGCTCCGAACGGTGTATCGGTCGCTGGCGGCACGCTCACGACCGCCGGGCAAAGTGTATTGGTGCCCACCCCCGTGACCGGCCGCTATTCACTCTATTTCTACGCCGAGGGAAACGGCGGTAGCGTCTCCTGGAGCGTTCTTGGCCCAGTGAGCGGAACGCTCACGCTCAATGGCTCGCCAACGACGGAGACGGTCACAGTACCTGGACAGAGCATAGACCTGACCTTCACCGGGACGCAGGGTCAGAACGTAACGCTGTCGTTCACCGGCGTCACGCTGTCTTCGGGGTCCGTCACGCTACAAAGTCCCGATGGCGCAACAGTCCTCTCGCAGCCGATCACAACAGCTGGTCTCACGGCTTCGCCTACCTTGCCGCTGACCGGGACCTATACGGTCGTTATCACTCCCGGGACGAACGTCACTGGCGCGCTGACTGCCGCCCTGACTTCGGGAGCGGCGACGACGTTAACCCCAAATCAGGGCACGAAGTCCTTACCACTCTCGGGCACCACACCAACCACCCTGACGCTAGCCGGTTCGCCGGGCGAGATTCTGTCGCTGGCCGTGTCAGAAACCGCCGGTGCTTCATCGACTCTGTACGTTACCGTCCTGCAGCCCGACGGATCCACACTGATCACCCGCGGCGTAAGTCTTTGCCTGACCTGCGGCACGACCGTTGACCTCGACCTCGGACCCCTCACGCAGGCGGGCACGTATTCTTTCGTCTTCCAGCAAACTGGCACCGGTAGCAACACCTTCGCGATAAATCTCGCCACTCCGGTCACCGGATCCACAACCGTGGGCAGCACGGCAAATGTGACGGTGGCACAGCCGGGCCAGGGTGCAGAGGAATCGTTCCCCGGCACTGCGGGGCAATATGTGTCCGCTTCGCTCTTTACTACGAGCGCCTCGATTGTTCCGGCCGGGACGCTCTCAATCATCGGCCCTGATGGCACAACGATTGCCTCGGGTATCCTCGCGACCTGCACCACAGGCTGCACCGCGCAGGGTGTGGCCAGCGCGGGTCCTCTGCCCAGTACAGGCACGTACACCGTGCTGTACGAGCAGCAGGCCGGTCAGTCGGCCAGCACCGGATCGCTCACGATTACCACCCTTCCCTTGGTAACGGGAACCCTAACGGTCGGTACTTCGAATGCAGTCGTGGTCGCGGGTGGCCAGGGTTTCGCTGAGACGTTCACAGCCAGCGCCGGACAATCTCTCTCGGTCGGACTTCAGTCCAACTCGACTGGTCCCACGAACGGCACTGCGTCGATCCTCGACCCGAATGGCGTTCTGATAGCTTCGACGGCGTTCAACGCGCGTACAGGCTATCAAACCACCCCAGCGAACGCGGTTCTGAACGTCGGGCCGCTCGCCGTTGGCGGGACCTACACGGTTCTCTTGCAACAAGCGACCAGCGCGGCAGGACTGGGGGCGGGAACCATTACCGTAACGCCTTACGTATCGGCGTCGGGCACGCTGACCCTCGGATCCGGATCCAACGTATCGCTCGCGCCCGGTCAGGGTTTCACGGAGACCTTCACCGGCACGGCCGGACAATACGTCTCCGTAGCCTTGGGTTCTCAGGGTACGACGTCCCCAATTGCCGGAGCAGTTACAGTCTTTTCGGCCGCCGGGACGCAGATTGCGACGGCGACCTACTCCGGAGCCTGCTCGAGTAACTGCAGCGGGGCCGCTATCGTTGACGTGGGGCCACTTCCAGCGAGCGGCCAATATACGGTCGTCTTCACGCAGACTGACGTCTACGACTCATTCCCGGGTGCAGGAAGTCTCACCGTCACAGCGGAGACCGCAGCTCAGGGAACCCTCACGGTCGGAACCCCGATGAACATCAGCCTGGCCGCTGGTCAGGGAGCCCAGGAAACGTTTACCGGCTCGGCCGGCCAGTACGCGACTGTCAGCGTGTCCGAAACCGCCAACCTCGTGCAAGGTGCAGCGGTATCGGTAATCGGGCCCTCCGGGACGTCGGTCGGAACCGGAACGTTCACGGCGACCTGCAGCACGACCTGCAGCGGCACGTCGAGTTTCAACATTGGCCCCTTGCCCTCGGCCGGCACGTACACGGTTCTGCTGCAGCAAAGCTCGCAGCCTTACGGATTTGGCTCTGGGACGCTGACGCTCAGCGTCACCAGCACGACGGCCAACAGCGGCTCGTCACAGAACCTCAGCACCACAACGGCGGGCGCGAGCGCTCAGTTCACCTTCAACGCCGCGGCCCTCCAGAATTTCGAACTGGCGTTCAGCAACATGGTGCTAACCCCCAGTACGGTGACTAGCTACACAGTGAAGGTTGTCGATCCGACAGGCGCCACCGCCACCACCGGCAGCTGCACGAGCGGCACGACCTGCCTCGTAGCGCTCACCTACGCCAAAACCGGAACATATACGGTAACCCTGACGCCCGGTGGATCGGCCACGCTGAGTGTGACAGCGAGCGTCGGGCCGCTCGTGACAGGCATCCTGAGCGCAGGCACGCCGTTCACTCTGAATCTTCCGGAGCCTGGCGAAAACGCCTCGCTTCAATTCACGGCAACTGTGGGCCAGGAGCTGGCGCTCCAACTCAGCGGAATGACCGAGACCCCTAATGGGACCCCCTACACCGTTGATGTGTACGACCCCACGAGTACGCTGGTCGCCGCCTCCTACCCCACGAGCTCGACCACGCTCAACATTCCGACGATCGCGTTGGCGGGCACCTATACAGTCTCCGTCTCTACGACGGTGGGCTCGACGGCGTCCATGCAGCTGACCCTGCTATCAGGTCCCGTTGCATCGGTGCCGGCGACCGGTACGGGTGTCAACATCTCCACTTCGCTCGCCAGCGAGATTGCGTATTACACGTTCTCCGGAACCTACGGACAGCGCCTGACACTCGCTCTCGGCAACGTTGTCCAGACGCCGAGCAACGCGAGCGCGGCCTCGGTTTCGGTCTCCGGCCCGAGCCCAGGCTACTGGGGAGCCACCTGCACGTCCTCTTGCGTGGCGCACTCGCTGCCACTGCCCGCGACCGGCACCTACAAAGCGACACTGACGCCGGGTAGCGGGGCGACGATCAGCGCGACCGCCTATCTCTCGCCAGACGTGACCGGTTCGATCACCGTTGGCACTCCGCTCAATCTGACCCTGAGCGAGCCCGGGCAAAGCGCGTCTTTGACATTGAACGTGACTAATGAAGCGCCTCAGACCCTGGCGCTGTATGTCAACAACCTTACCGCAGCGCCGGCGGGCACGGCCTATAACGTCGCCCTCTCGAATTTCAACGCCCAGGGCGCGTCTGTCGCATCCACGCAGATCACTGCCAGCACGATCTTTAATCTGCCCAATCTCGCGCCCGGCACCTATGTACTCACGATCACCCCCGCAGCGCCCGCCACGGCGACTCTGCAGGTGACGCTCGAGCCGCAGAACGGCGGCAACCTTGCGACGACGAGCTCCGGAAGTGGCAGCACGTTCACCACACCGGCCCCGGGGCAAAACAGCTACTTCACTTTCACGGGTATGGCTGGCCAGAACCTTTCTCTTGCGTTCTCGAACATCTCGCTCACACCGAGCTCAGTGACGTACTTCACAGCGGCCGTCGCGGGGCCAGGCTTCTCGACGAGCACCACCTGCTCGAGCGCGAGCCCCAGTAGCTGCGCATTGGCCCTGCGAAATCTGCCGCAGAACGGGATTTATACGGTCACGGTCAGCCCCAGCGGCGCGGCGGCGATGACTTATACCGCGACGCTTTCGGCGGATACGACGGCAACGCTCACGACGGGCACTGCGCAGAACGTCAATCTGACGGCCACAGGGCAGGATTCGTGGCTCACGTTCAGCGCAACTGCCGGCCAGACGGTGGCACTCAATGTCGCGGGGGTCGCAACGGTCCCGGCAAACACGTCCTACACGATCACGGTTTACAACTCCGCCGAGACGAGCGTCGCGACAGCCTCCACGACCACGGGAACGACGTTCAATCTGACGAATCTTGCCGCAGGAAACTATAACGTCCTCATCAACTCCACCTCCGCGGCCACGGCCAGCATGCAGGTGACGGTACAGCCGCAAACGGGAGGAACGCTTGGGCTGACGAGCTCAGGCACCGGCAGCGCGTTCACTACCCCGGAGCCCGGGCAGAACGCGTATTTCACGTTCTCTGGGACTGCAGGACAGAACCTCACGCTGGCTTTGACTGGCATTTCGTTCGTTCCCAACTCTGTAACGTATCCGACGGTCCTTATCACCGGACCCTCGAGCTATTCCGTGGGCGGCACTTGCTACGCGACGCCTGGCGTTTGCGAGATCCCCCTGAAGACACTACCGGCGACCGGCACGTACTCCGTCACCGTATCCCCCACGGGATTCGCCACGATGAGCTTTGGGATGACGCTCTCGTCGGTTTTCTCCGCGACGCTCACCCCGAGTACCGCACAGACTGTACCGCTGACCGCGATGGGACAGACTGCGCAGCTGAACTTTACGGCTGCGGCCGGACAGACCTTTGCCCTTTATGCAAGCGGCATCACCTCGACCCCGGCAAATGTCTCGTACACGGTGAATGTCTATAACTCCTCAGGAACAAGCGTCGCCAGCGGTTCATCGAGCAGCACGGTAACGCTCAACTTGCCCACGCTGACGGCCGGTACTTACAGCGTCGTCGTCACGCCCGCAACACCGGCTACAGCCACCCTTCAGTTGATACTCGAACCCCAGGCAGGCGGGGCGCTGGCGTTCTCAGGCAGTAGCAGCGCTTTCTCCACCGTTGCACCCGGCCAGGATGCCTACTTCACCTTCTCCGGGACGGCCGGGCAGGATCTGGGGCTGGCATTGACGGGGTTGACGCTGACACCGAGCTCTGGGCAGACCTATGCGCTCGTATCCGTCGTCCAGCCCAACGGCACTCAATTTGCCTATGCCTATTGCTACACCTCTAATCCCGGCGCGGGATGCCAATTGAGCCTGACGAATCTTCCGGTCACGGGCACCTACAGCATCAAAGTAGCGCCGGGTACGCAGCAGACGATGAGCTTCACTCTTACAGGCTCTCAGGATGTAAGCGGGACGCTCGCGCTCAACACACCGCAGAACGTGACGCTTGTGCCCGGTCAGGACACATGGTTGACCTTTACCGCAACCGCAGGTCAGACCGTCGCGGTTAGTGCAACTTCGATCGTCACGAACCCAGCGGGTCAAAGCGTCACACTCACCATCTACAACTCGAGCGGCACCTCCGTCGGGACCAACGCGGGTACCGGCAGTGCGACCGTAAACCTCCCGAATCTGGCGACCGGCACATACTCCGTGCTGGCGGTTCCGGCTTATGGCGCGAGCGCCACCATGCAGGTGACGCTGGCTGCCGGGGTAAGTCCGGCCCTGACCTTCACTGGCTCAACGACCAGCTACTCCACCACAGTGCCAGGCCAGTACGCCTACTACACGTTCTCAGGCACTGCCGGGCAAAGTCTCGGGCTCGCGCTGACGGGATTAACCCTCACTCCCAGCTCCCAGCAGACGTATGCGCTGGTTTACGTGTACGAGCCTAACGGCACCACCATGCTGACGTACGCGTACTGTTACACCAGTAGTCCCGGTGCTGGATGCCAGCTGAGTTTGACGAATCTGCCGGTGACGGGCACGTACAGCATTAGGGTCGAGCCCGGCTCGCTGCAAACGATGAGCTTTAACCTCACGTCCTCGCAGGATGTGACTGGAACGCTCGCTCTCAATACTCCTCAGAACGTGACGCTCGTGCCCGGACAGAACACCTGGCTGAGCTTTACCGCCACTGCGGGGCAGACCGTTGCGGTCAGTGCCAGCTCGGTTGTCACCAATCCCGCAGGTCAGGCCGTGACGCTCACTGTCTATAACTCCAGCGGCACGTCCGTAGGCAGCGCCTCGGCCGCCGGCAGTGCGACGGTCAATCTAATTAACCTGGCTGCGGGCACGTATTCCGTGCTCATTGTCCCGGCCTACGGAGCAAGCGCCACACTGCAGGCGACCCTGGCGGCGCAGACGGGCGCTGCGCTGACTTTCAACGGATCAACGACGAACTACAGCACCACGGTGCCGGGGCAGTACGCCTACTACACGTTCTCAGGTACAGCAGGCCAGGATCTGGCCTTCGCGCTGACGGGACTGACCTTGACGCCTAGCTCCCAGCAGACATACGCACTGGCTTACGTCTACGAGCCTAACGGCACGACGACGCTGACCTACGGGTACTGTTACCCCAGTAACCCAAGCGCGGGGTGTGAGTTCAGTCTGGCAAACCTGCCCGTCACGGGCACCTATACCATCAAGATAATCCCGGGGACCCTGCAGACGATGAGCTTTAGCCTCACGGCCTCGCAGGACGTCACCGGCACCCTCGTCCTCAATACACCACAGGCCATCACCCTGGCCGCGGTGGGTCAGAACGCGTGGTACACGTTCACCATCGCCTCCGCCCAGACCGTGCCTGTCACGACCAGCGGCATTGCGGCTACCCCTGTCAGCACCTCATACACGGTGACCGTATACAACTCGAGTGGGACAAGTGTCGGGAGCACGACTACGAGCTCCGGCAACACGCTGACGCTGACCAGCCTCCCAGCAGGCACGTACAACGTTCTGATCAGTCCGCAGTATCCCGCGACCGCCGGTCTGCAGCTGAGCTACTGATGAGTCGTAAAACGAATATGAGAACTTGGAGTATTGGAATGTCTATTCGTAATCCCGCGCCGCGCAGCGCCCAACGACTCGGTGCCTGGGGCTTCGCACTCGCGGTAGCGACGGCGATGCCCTTCCATCAGGCGCACTCTGACTCTTCCACTCCCGTGCTCGGGGTGCAAGGCATCGGGATCGGGGTGGCTCGCCCAGCCACTGATCCGGGACAGCAGGCCACATTGCTGCCCGATGGGCGCTGGCTGTTGACGGGCGGGGATGTCGACGGTGAACCCACCAATCGCATTCGGGTGTCCACCAACTCGAAAATCATCGCCTTCCCTGCTTCCTTGGCCTCTGCACGCAGCGGTCATTCGGCAACCGTACTGCCGGACGGGACGGTGTTCATTTTTGGTGGCACGGGACTTGATGGCCAAGTGGTGTCCGGTGCCGAGATTATCGATCCGCTGCGGGGCACAGTCGCGCAACAGGTGGCATCCGGGCTCACTGCCCGAACACGGCACTCGGCCACCCTACTGACGGGCGGACAGGTGCTCATTGCCGGCGGACAGGACAACAGCGGTGAAACGCTGTCCAGCGTGCAGCTCTGGGATCCCCGAAGCCAGAGCGTACCGACGCAATCGAATCTTCAAGTTGCGCGCTCAGCTCACGAGGCCGCCTTGCTGTCGAGCGGCGAGGGCCTCGTCTGGGGCGGTCAGAATGCAGCCATCCCGTCCCTAGGCAGCGGGGAGATCTATAACCCGATCACGAATCTGTTCGAGGGACCGGTCGCTAATAATGACGCACGGGTACAAAGCACGCTGACTGCACGCACCCAGCCGCCACTTGTCGCGGAGACGCTTCCCCAACCCGACGCGGTCGATGTCCCCCTGAATAGTATTCTCGCGGTGCGGTTCAGCAAGGCACTTCCCATCGACCGAATAGACTCCAAGTCGGTCGTCCTGGTGGGCCCGTCCGGGGCATTAGCGGGGTCTGTGGTCGGAGCCGAGGGTGGCATGCTGGCGTTCTTCACGCCTGCCATTGAACTCGCGCCAGCGACGACGTACACACTGTTCATTAGGGATCTGGCGGATCAGGAAGGCCGCGCGCTTCCGAGTTCCAGCGTCAAATTCACCACCCATCGAATTGTCGCATTACCGGGTCGGACCCCCTCCGCCACCCCTGCGGCTGCCACCGCCCCGGCCCCTGCGACCGCCGCGTCATCATCAAACGCTTCAACGGAACAAGGACAGAAGACGACGCAGGCGCCCGTAGCCCGCACACCGGTCGCTCGGCAGACGACACCGGACACGCCCCAGGCCGCCATGGCCGAGGATTGGATCCCGCAGGCGCAAAATCGTCACAACGCGTGGCGCGTATTGGGCCTCTCCAACGACCCCCCGCTGCAGATTGATGCCCGCAAAATGGCGGCGCTCCATGCAGCCGCCAATCAGACGGCCATTGCTGGACAGGTGCTGAGACTGAACGGTCTACCGCTGGCCGGCGTCGCTGTCACGTCAGGATCGCTACAAGCCACGACCGACGCGCAAGGCCGTTTCCTGCTCAGCGGACTGCAGGGCGGCGCGGTCGAGTTTAAGGTCGACGGCACGGGGATCGTCAATAACGGGCGCCACTACACTGCCCATTATCTCTTCGTGACCGCGCAGAATGGCACCACCACGGTTCTTCCGTACCCCATCTATCTCGTGCGCGTCGATCCCGTGAGCGAGGTCTCTATCTCATCGCCCGCGGCGCGCGACATCATCCTGACGCACCCCTCCATACCCGGACTGCAGGTCAAGATCCCCAAGGGCGCTGTGATTCGCGATCCGGACGGCAAGATCGTCACCAAGCTCAGCCTCACTCCGATTCCCACGGACCGACCGCCCTTTCCTATTCCAGCGCCGTTCTCGGTGTACTTCACCTTGCAACCTGCGGGCGCCTACGTCGACGGGGACCCGAGCAAAGGCGTCACCGTCATCTACCCGAACTACCAGGGTGCGGCTGCGGGCACGATTGTTGACTTCTGGAACGACGATCCATCGGGCAAGGGGTGGCACGTGTACGGCCACGGGCGGGTCTCACCCGACCAGACGCAGATCCTTCCCGATCCTTCAGTCACCTTCCGGGAGCTCATGCATTTCAGTTGGGCCACAGCACCAACTACTAAACAGGGTTCGGCGCAGGCGACCGGCCCGGTCCCTAACGGCTGCCCGGGCGGGGACCCTGTGGATTGTGGGTCTGGAATCTTCATCCATAATGTTACAGACCTGATGGTCAAGGATGTAATTCCGATCTCACTGACGCGAATGTATCGGACGAACGACAATCAGGTGCGCGCGTTCGGGGTTGGCACCGACCTCTCGTATGGCATGCGTCTATTCTCACCTGCCAGCAGCGCCACAAGCGATCAAGAGATCGATATCGTGCAGGCCGATGGAAGTCGGATCCAATACTTCCTGGGCTCCGGCGCCGCCGACGGACGCAACGACGTCTACTACGCGGCTAATTCGCCAACGGGTTTCGCTGGCTCGAAGATGTGGGGCGATTCAAATCTCGTCTTCCTCAAAGATGGGACGCAGCTGCAGTTCTCACAATCCGCGCCATATCAACTCAGCACAATCACAGACCGCCACGGGAATGTAGTCACCATAACGACAGCCGTTAACCCAAACTCTGTAGAGACCCAAACCGCCCCGCCGGTCACGCAGGTGACCTCGCCCAACGGACGCTACATTCAGTTCTTCTATGATTCCTTCAACCGCGTCGTTAGTGCGGTGGACAGCGCCGGTCGCAGCACGTCCTATGCATACGACAGCCAGAGCCACCTGATCTCAGCAACTGACGCGGGTGGCCACACGGAGCAGTACAGCTACGATCCTACAACCAACAATATGAGCGTGGTTACGGATAAGCGTGGGAACACGGCTACGCAGAATTCATATGACGCGAACGGGCGAGTGTCTCAGCAGAAACTCGCTGATGGCTCGATCTGGAAGTTCTCTTACGTGCTAAATGCTGCCGGGAGCGTGACGCAGACCACCGTCACGGATCCAAGAAATTACCAGTCCCAGCATACTTTTAACGCGTATGGCTATCCGACTCAAACTACCCTCGCAATGGGCCAGCCCGAGCAGCAAACCATTACAACCACCTACAACGCCATGAACCTTCCCTTGCAGGTCACGGATGAGTTGGGCCGCCAAACACTCTACGGGTATAACTCCAGCGGCGATTTGACCAGCATTACAGCTCTCGCCGGAACGGCCAACGCTGTCACATATCAGATGGCGTATGACCCGACGTTTCACCAATTGTCGAGCATAACGGATCCGATCGGCCACACCACAGTTATCACCATTGGCCCTTCTGGGAACGCGGTCGCCGTTGCCGATGCACTGGGTAACTCGGCATCCGCAATCTACAACGCGCAAGGGTTAGTAACCTCGATGTTTGATCCGCTAGGGAACCAAACTCAGATTGGCTATGGAACCGCAGGGAACATTACGTCCGTTACAGACCCCCTGAATCGTAAGACTCAAGTTGGGCAAGATTCCCTGGGTCGCCTGGTTAGTATCATCGATCCATTAGGCAACTCCACGCAGTTCGGGGTTGATGCGATGGATCGTTTGACCTCCTTCACAAATGCAATCGGCGGGAACACAGTTGTAACTTACGATCCCAATGGCAATCTCTTGGAGTTGACCCGTTTCCGTGGACAGTTTTCCGTCTTAGACCCGTGATCTCGTCTCCGTCATCGATCTTACCCCCGAAGGGCGGTCTGCCGCCGCAGGCGGCAGATGTTCTTCTGTCATCCGGACTGAGCGCTCATGGGCACGCTCGTAGTTGACCGGCGAGCGGTAGCCGAGGGAGGAGTGCCTCCGACGCGTGTTGTACCAGCCCTCGATCCACTCGAACACGGCCATCTTCGCTTCCGCCTGGCTCCTGAACCGGCGGCGGTCCAGCAACTCGCGCTCAAGCGTGGCGAAGAAGCTCTCGGCCATCGCGTTGTCGTAGGCGTCACCGACCGAGCCCATAGAGGGCATCACGCCAGCCTCCTGACAACGCTTGCCGAAGGCATAACTGGTGTATTGGCAACCTTGGTCCGAGTGGTGGATCACCGCCCGTGGACGTCGCTGTGTAACCGCCATGTTCAACGCCGCCAGGATCAGCTCAGTTCTGAGGTGTGTCTCCATCGCCCACCCGACGATGCGACGGGAGTACACGTCCAGCACCATCGACAAGTACAGGAAGCCGGACCACGTCGGGATGTAAGTGATGTCCGCAACCCAGAGGCGATCGGGCGCATCGGTGAAGAACTTGCGATCGACCAAGTCGACGGCGCGTTCGACCTTCGGATCCCGCAGCGTGGTCACCACGTACTTGCGCAGTGTGGCACCGCGCAGTCCCGCGCAGCGCATCAGGCGCGCCACGCGCTTGCGTCCAACATGGATCTGGTAATCGTCCGCCAGCTCGGCGTGGATCATCGGCGAGCCGTAAACTCCATTGGAGCCGCGGTGGATCGCCTCGATCTTCCCCGTCAGCGCCAGATCCTGGCGAGCCCGGGCGCACATCGGCCGCTCGAGCCACGCGTAGTACCCGCTTCTCGACACCTGCAGCAGCCGGCACATGGTTCCCACTCGATGGATGGCCTGGTTCACCTTCACGAACCCGAAGAGCGCTTCGACGGACCGCTCTCCGTGGCGAACCAGGCCGCGGCTTTTGAGAGGATCTCGCGCTCCTCCTTCAGCTTGCGGTTCTCCCGGCGCAACCGGACCAGCTCCTCGCGCTCAGCGCTCGTCAGACCGCCGTCGCCCTTGCCGACATTCCGGGCGTCCTGCTTGACCCATAACGCGATCGTCCAGGCACTCGGCCCGAACTCCTTGGACAGCGCAGCGGGCTTACGCCCGCTGCGCACCAGGTCGACCATCTGTCGCTTAAACTCCGGCGTGTACCGGACCGTCTTGTCTGCCATCGTGAACCCCTCCAAACCTTACGTTGAGGTGTCCACGAAACCGGGTCAACTCCATTCGTTCATTTCTCCATTTAAGTGATCTACGCCGCTTCCGGTCATCGTCATGGCGCATCCGAACGGCCTAGCCTGGCCTTAGGATCGATTGCGCGTCTGTGCGCTGTCGTACGAAATGAAGTCGATGACACATGCGGCCACGCTACGTGCTGATCGCGGAAACAATGCGTAAACAGATAAAAGCCCTCGCTATCGCGGCTGCGGAAGCGAGTCTGCTTCATTACCTGTCAGAGCAGCCCTTCTGATATGTGGAGAGCCGAATAGCGGCACATGCGCGGACGGTAAATGTTCATGACGGCCTGCACATTTCTGAAGTAAATGCCCATGCGCGCTAGCTGGCCCAATCAGCGGCTACTGAGATGATGACAGCTACCCTCTTCGCCTACTCTACTGCGCCGCTCCCTCTGAGGCACTCATGCGCATCTCGTGCGCTCGCAGCGTTCGCTTCCAGGCGGGCCGGCCCTGACATCGAACGAAATAGTCCGTGAGTACGCTGAAAGGCTCCATCAAGTCGGTCTTACGAATTTCGCGCAGAACTGTCGTGATCAGGATGTCAGCGACCGTAAATTCTGAACCGGCTATGTAGGGGTGATCTGACAGCTGCTGCTCCAGCACCGTGAACTTTTCTCTTGCCCGCTGCATGAGCTCGGGCCGGCGTTGCGCGCCTGTCGCTTTTTCGCCGCCTCCTTCGATGATCTGGATTTGCAGCAGGGTCGGCTCAAGGTTGTTTAGCGCAGTGAAGCACCATTGCGTAACGAGCGACCGGCCTTTCAGATCTCGCGGCATCAATAGGCCAGCTCTTTCGGCGATGTACAAAACGATTGCGCCAGTCTCGGAGACAATGAACCCGTCATCGTCGATCACAGGCACCTGATTGAACGGGCTGATGCGGCGATAATCCTCAGTCTTTGTGTCGCCCTCAAGGTAGTTCAGCCCATGCACGCGGTACGGCAACCCGGTTTCCTCAAGCGCCCAAAGCGCACGAAGGTCGCGCGTTTCACCAACCACGGGATCTTCGACGCGACTGAAGCCGTATACTGTAATCATCTTTTGACCTTTCAGTTCGGGCGCCGATGTTGATCAATTCTCGCCCGCGCCCATCACTAAAATCTGATCCGTTCTTTCATTGATATTGGACATTCTCTTTTGGCAAGCACCACACGTCTTTGATTTTGCAAAGCCTTGCAAGCATCCCCGCATACTCTTTATTAACGGCCGCTCGTTCCGTTAGCCCGAGAGGCTGGATCATGTATCCGTGGTGGCCGTGGAGAATAATAAAAGGTTCCATGCCACCCAGTTTCCCGCCGCCGATGTCGTCATTGGAAACATCAGGGGCGTAATACATGACGTGTGGAAAATTGAAGGTCGCGATACGCTCGTTTTCTTCCGGGCTCGCGTACGTTCTCAGCACGGGAGACAGCATGTACGAGACACCAGCGCGGTCGGGTGCTTTATAGAACCCGGTTTTGAAGCGGTCTTGGATAATTTTCTTCAGTTCGCCAGGAGGGGTACCCTTCGCTTGCATCTCTGCTGCGTCAAACAAGACCTGCATCTGCGCCTTGCTGCCCGCTTTATCAAAGGAAATGGGATAAAGAATATCAGTTCGGTATTCCGTAAAGGGCCAGGATCCCCTGAACGTGTCATCCCCGGTGCGAACAACCATGGCGTAAAAGTCGCCCCTTCCCTCCTGGGCCACTTCGAAACCTTTGGCAGGGTTTAAAACATACACGGTTGCCTTGTCTCTGAGATGCGCCGGCAGCGCGCTTAAGGCCAGCTGGATTTCCAAATCTCGGGGTAATGGCTCTATTGCATTCGCCACACCAGGTGTCCGCCTATCTGCCGCGCTTGCAGTCAGCGAGCACAAGAGGCCCGCGGTGACTATCAATGTCTGTAACGTTCTCATCGCATTTCCCCTCTGCCCGACCGGAAACCGGTGGATATCTTTACGGGGCCGCCGCGTACTTCTCGATAAGCTGAGCCACGGCATTCGGTTGATCCTGGACCAGGTAATGCACGCCGCCTTCGATCAGACCGGTCGAGACGCGAGTGAACCCATTTGCGCGAAGATCATTCGCCATCTTGGGAATCAGCTTTGCAAACGGAGATTTGTCTCCGGCACCCAGAAACAGCGGTACTGGATTTGCGCCGTGCTGGGCGCGATTCCATAGTGCGTTCTCAGGAAACGCACGGTACATTTCAAAGGCGCCGTGAAGTTGTGCGCGAGTGGCGTATGAGCTCACAAAATGGGTGACTTCGCTGGGTGAGAATTTACCGAAGCTGAAGAAGTAACTGAAGTATGCCGCCTGTCGGCCGTCGACAAGCTTTTCAGCGAGTCTTGGCACCTACATGAAGTGAAAGTGCCAGACGCTCGGATCCCCTTGAATCTCCTCCCACCCCGCGATCCCGGGAAGTGGCACATCAAGGATCATTGCCCCGCGCGTCGTTTCCGGATGGCGCCGCGCATAAGCAAAGGCCACCATCCCGCCGATATCATGGCCAACCACATAGGGGCGCACCAATTTGAGCGCGGCCGTGAGTTGATACACGTCTTCTGCCATGTTGGCCGCATCATAGCCAGCCGATGGCGCGCTCGAGCCACCCACACCCCGCAGATCAACCGCGATCAGCGTAAAACGCTTTGAGAGTTGCGGCATGATTGCCCGGTACTCCGCCCAATCCTGTGGAAAGCCATGAATCAAAATTACCGCGGCACCGCTTCCGCCACGGACATAGTGAAGGGTGATGCCATTCACAGCCGCGGTTCCGGAAGTAAATGCCCGGCTTAGTCCTGTGGATGTTGAGCGGGATTGCTCTTGGCCGTGTGCTTGAGGAGGCGTCATTGCGCCAATGACCAATATGGCGAGCGCCATATATCCTTTGAATCGCGATCCTATTGCGACGCAGAGTCCGACCGGGCTGTACGTTACAAGAGGCATAAATACTCTCCTCACACTGTTCACTTCGAGAGCAAGGATTTGACCCCGGGAGCGCAGCGGCAATGCGGAGCGACCCGTGCGGCCGCAGATGCAAATGCTCAACACACCCGCCCAAGTTGGCGGAGTCTGCGAGGGAGTGCAGCGCGCGTCTGTACGCTGTCGTACAGACCCGAAGTTCACAACACATCAAGGATCCACCCCAGAATTTAAAGCCTACGAAGATGCTGACCGCAGAAAAAAGCGGTATAGCGCTCGGCCCCGAGCCACTCTGCAAAGTCTAAGAGCTCTCGGCGCGGAGGGGCGTGACCTGCCGGCTTTCTTCGGACCTAAACATCTTTGGAGATGGCCAGTATTGACCGGCCCGGGAAAGTCGGACCACTGCGAGTGCGACTCTGCGACCCCTATGAGCCCGACTTCAGCGCAAATTCCCGGGGTGTCAGACCCTCGAGAGAGCGGTGAGGTCGATGCTCATTATAATC
>Ga0302310_10002160_pt1 | contig 16098 bp, 16 predicted proteins | sample III_Palsa_N1_2_FD_200451 | JGI IMG/M metagenome (GOLD analysis project Ga0302310, IMG submission 200451) | Peat permafrost microbial communities from Stordalen Mire near Abisko, Sweden - III_Palsa_N1_2 | ecosystem: Environmental > Terrestrial > Soil > Palsa > Peat permafrost | place: Sweden...
GGATCCGGCCGATCCACTCGGGCGGCTACTGGCGAAACGGCTCGAAGAACTCTCGGTGACGGTGCGCTCGAGCATCACCGCGCAGTCGTATCACTCGCTCATGGCGCTTGCCGCACGTTCGAAAGTCGTGACCATCGTCGACGAAATCGCGGCGCTCTCTGCACCTGCCCAGGGGTTGAATGTTGTGCCGCTGGCGCCGGAAATCGCGATTCCAATCGTTGCCAGTGTGGCCATCAACGGAGAGAGGTCGGCGCTGGTCGAACAGTTTATGCAGGTGTGCAGAAAGTCGCTTCGCATACTCGGATGAACCAGCGCAGGGCGTTGGTTGCACCAAGCGCTTTTGATTACTCGATACGCAGTGAACCTGCCATTTGCTTGACTACGGGCGACCAGGTTGCCTGCTCCGCGACGGGATAGGTGAACTGCACGATGGCGAGCGTACCGCCGTGAATCAGCATCTTTTCGTAAACGATTTCGTTGTTCTGCGTCTGGCAAGAAAACGCGACGAGATTCCGCTTGCTGACCTCGTAGCTTGCGCGCGAGCCAGCACAGGGGCGCTGTTCGTCGCTGTGCAGGAGTTGCGCCGGCGTATCGTCGGGCGAGCTGAACCTGCCCCAGACGGCGACCTGCGCTTTGCCCGACTTCGCTGAAAAGACGAGACCATCGCTATTGTCAGCTTCCCGGCCAGCAACCAGCAAGTCGCCAGGATATTCAATCGTATAGCCGTAGCGCACGTTCGCGTAGGTTGAAGCCGGTTTGTCCGACTGTTTGCGCGGGGGATACGCGAGCTTCGCCAGCGGGCTAACGTATGCTTCGAACGCGATGCCGTCAGCGCCGATGCAACGAGGCATGGCCGCCGAAGGATGCGACAGATCGAAGTCGACAAGGCGCGGATGCGAGCCATCGACGTCGACCGCGAGTTCAACGAGGCCGTTGGCACCCTCATCGCGGAACTGGTTGATCGTGGCCCGCTCGCCGTTCGGCAGTGCCGCGCCGGCGGCCACGCAAGCCGGGGCGTTCGCGATAAGAGCGGTCGTCAGGAGGCAGGTCGTCAATGCATTCCGGATCAGCATATGCAAACAGATGGGCCGAAGGGGTGGGGATGATCGCACAAAGACCACTCTACTGCCCGTTTCGAGTCGCACGATCGCCTTCGATGTCTGCATCGTGACGGCATTCATAGGCGCCTTCCTTGGTATTGCCATACCAACGCTGCCCTTTGAAGTGGTACACGCCGGTTTTTGTATTGACCCATACCACGGCGTCTTTTGGGCAATGCTGCGTGGCTTGCTGCTCGCTCTGGAATTGCGGAGCTGATTGCGCATAGGCCGTGTTTAGAGGCGGGAGAGACGACGCCAATAAGAACAAGATGTAAAGAACAGGTTTTCTGAAGATCTTTGGCAAAAACGATACCTCGTTTTTTATCCTGTGGACCTCCCCATTATTTCCCCGCCAGCAGGTGGTGACCACCTTTTTTTGCGGTAGCAATCCTGGGAATGCGCCGCTGCGTGCGTTGGAAATGGCGGCTGCGCTTGCAAAAGCACAGCAATGCGTTGGCGGCAGGACAAGACACCGACGCATCGCTGTGCAACCGCGGACCGCTACTGTTTCAGAAGCTTCACGATAGTCAGTGTGCCATCCACGTTTTCAACGCGAACCTTGACCTTTTCGCCCTCCTTCGCCTGTTTGACCATCGACGTATCCTTCGCCTTGTAGGCCATCGTCATCGCCGACATACCGATGTTCTTCAGTTCGCCGTGCTGAAGCGTCACCATGCCGGTCGCTGGGTCCACCTTCTTGACAACGGCGTCGGTGAGCGCGGCGTTGTTCGGCGCCCCGGCATCCATTGAGCCGCTGTTCATTTTCATGGCCGCCATATCGTCCACCGCCAGCGCCGCGCTGGCGAGCGTAAGACCGGTACAGAATGCAGCCGTCAGGGTAATCAACTTCTTCATGGATTTTCTCCGGAGTGGGTTTGCGGCACAAACGTGCCAGTGGGTACTACTTGAGGTTGAAGCGGTTCTTGAGGGTCTAGTTTCATGAGGGCAACACGGCGGCGTTGCAGTAGCAGCCAGGCGGCCGGAATGATGAGCATGGACAGGAGCGGTGCGGTCACCATGCCGCCGACCATCGGCGCGGCAATCCGCTGCATCACTTCGGATCCCGAACCATGACCCAGCATGATCGGGATGAGCCCCGCCAGCACGACCGCGACCGTCATCGCCTTGGGTCTCACCCGCAGAACTGCGCCTTCGCGGATGGCGTCGACCAGGGTCGCTTCGGTAAAGGGCTGACCTTCGTCGAGCCGGCGATTGAGCGCGCCCTTCAGATAAAGCAGCATCACGACGCCGAATTCGGCCGCCACGCCCGACAACGCGATGAATCCCACCGCCGTGGCGACGGACACCGCGTGCCCGAGCATCCAGATCAACCAGAACCCTCCGACGAGTGCAAATGGCACCGTCGACATCAGCAAGAGCGCGTCGGCCGCCGAGTTGAAGGTCAGGAACAGCAGCACAAAAATGACGACCAGGGTCACAGGAATGACCGTTCGCAGCTTCGCAGCCGCCCGCTCCAGATACTCGAACTGGCCCGACCAGGCGATCGAATAACCAGCGGGCAATACAACATGCTGCGCAACAGCGATCTGCATGGCCTTGACGGCCGATTGCAAGTCGGTATCGCGAATGTCGACGTAGACATACCCCGACAATCGTGCATTCTCGCTACGGATCATCGGCGGCCCATCGGAGATCCTGATAGTGGCAACGTCTCCCAGCGTGATCTGCGCGCCGCGGTCCGTTACAACCGGCAACTGACGTATGTTGTCGACGGAGTCCCGGATCTCCCGTGGATAGCGGATGTTGATCGGAAAGCGCTCGCGACCCGCGATCACCTCGCCGACGTTATCGCCGCCCACAGCAGTCGACACGACAGACTGGATGTCGCCCACCGACAGGCCATAGCGGGCGGCCGCGAGGCGGTCGATATCTACGTCGATGTAGTGACCGCCGTTCAGGCGTTCCGCCAACGCCGAGGTGACGCCCGGAACGTTCTTCAGGACGGATTCGACTTGCGTGGCGATCTTGTCGATCTGCCCGAGGTCCGCGCCGGAGATTTTCACCCCGACGGGTGTCTTGATGCCGGTCGACAGCATGTCCAGACGATTGCGAATCGGTGGTACCCAGACGTTCGAGAGGCCCGGGATCTTCACCCTCGCGTCGAGTTCATCCACCAGCTTCTCCGGCGTCATGCCCGGCCGCCATTCGCTGCGCGGCTTGAACTGGATGGTGGTCTCGAACATCTCGAACGGCGCTGGATCCGTCGCGGTGTCGGCACGTCCCGACTTGCCGAACACGGTCTTCACTTCCGGAACCGTCTTGATAAGGCGATCCGTCTGCTGCAGCAGTTCGGCGGCTTTATCTGCCGAGATGCCAGGTAAAGCGGTGGGCATGTAAAGCAGGTCGCCTTCGTCGAGCGGCGGCATGAATTCGCCACCGAGCCGCGACACGGGAATCATCGTGACCGCGAGCGCGACGACCGCTAGCCCGATCGCGACCCACGGTCGGCGCAGCGTCGCTTCGAGCAATGGACGGTAAAGCCGGATCAACACACGGTTGATCGGATTGGCGTTCTCATGCGGAATCCGGCCGCGGATCAGATAGCCCATCAATACTGGCACGAGCGTCACGGATAAGCCCGCCGCAGCCGCGATGGTGTAGGTCTTCGTGAACGCCAGTGGCGCAAACAGCTTCCCTTCCTGACCTTCGAGCGAGAACACCGGAATGAATGACAGCGTGATGATCAGTAGCGAAAAGAACAGGGCCGGCCCGACCTCAGCGGCGGACTGCGCGATCAGCTCCCACCGCTGGGCGGTCGTGATCGGCGTATCGGGGTGCTTGTGGTCGTATGCTTCCAGATGCTTGTGAGCGTTTTCGATCATCACGATCGCTGCATCGATCATCGCGCCAATCGCGATCGCGATACCGCCCAACGACATCAGATTCGCATTGACGCCCTGATAGCGCATCACGATGAATGCGGCCAGCACCCCGAGCGGCAGCGACAGGATCGCCACGAATGCACTGCGCAGATGAAACAGGAACACCGCGCAGACTAATCCGACGATGATGAACTCCTCGATGAGCTTGTCCTTGAGGTTGTCGACTGCTCGCTCAATCAGCTGCGAGCGGTCATAGGTGGTCACGACCTCCACGCCCGGCGGCAGAGACTTCTTCAGGTCGGCGAGCTTCGCCTTGACCGCTTCGATGGTCGTCAGCGCGTTCTTTCCCGAGCGCATGACGATCACACCGCCAGCTACTTCGCCTTCACCATTCAGTTCGGCAATGCCGCGACGCATTTCCGGCCCGATCTGGATACGGGCGACGTCGCCGAGCATCACCGGGGTTCCTGTGTCGTTCGTGCGCAGCACGATGTGGCGAAAGTCGTCGAGAGAGTGCAGATAGCCCGATGACCTGACCATGTACTCGGACTCGGCCAGCTCGACCACTGAACCACCCGATTCCTGGTTCGCCTTACCAATAGCATCCGCGACAGCACCCTGCGTGATGCCGTAGGCGCGCAGCTTGTCCGGGTCGAGAACGACCTGATATTGCTGGACCATGCCGCCGATGCTGGCGACCTCCGATACGTCCGGCACCGCTTTCAGCTCGAATTTCAGAAACCAGTCATTTAGGGCGCGGAGTTGCCCGAGATCGTGTTTACCGGTGCGGTCGACCAGTGCGTATTCGTAGACCCACCCCACGCCCGTAGCGTCAGGCCCCAGCGAAACGGTTGCGCCCGCGGGCAAACGGCTCTGCACCTGATTCAGGTATTCGAGCACTCGTGAGCGGGCCCAGTACTGGTCCGTCTTGTCATCGAACAGCACGTAGACGAAGGCATCCCCGAACGACGAATAGGCTCGGATGGTGGTGGCGCCTGGCACGCCGAGCAGCGTTGTGGTGAGCGGATACGTCACCTGGTCTTCGACGACTTGTGGCGCTTTGCCGGGATAGGAGGCCTTGATGATGACCTGCGTATCGGAGAGATCAGGCAGCGCATCCAGTGGCGTCTGGATCAGCGAGTACACGCCCCACGCGGTGACGAGCACCGTCGCAAGCAGCACAAGGAAGCGGTTGTAAATCGACCATCGAATGATGCGCGCGATCATTTCGTGCCTCCCATCGGTTCGACTTGCGTCAACTGGTAGCCATCGTCGGATGGCTTGAAGACGAAATGCACGGACTCGCCCACCTTGACGTCCGGAAAGGCGGTTGGAGACGGTTTGCCGAAGGTCATGGTCATCGCACCCCAGCCCAGCGCCGGCACGGGCTGGTGTGAGAACGTGATGTCGCTGGCGGTGATTTTTTCTACCTTGCCGGTCGTTTCGTAGGTTTGCGCGCCAGCAGGCACAGGGGCAGAAACAGGTGCCGGAGGCGACGCCCCGGGTGCCGCGCTGCCTTCGAGTTTCGGCAGCACGGACGTCAGGCTCGCTTCCGAGTCGATCAGGAACTGGCCCGACGCGACAACCTGCTGGCCCTCGGTCAGCCCGCTCGTCACTTCGGTGCTGTCGCCGCTATCGTTGCCGACTGTGATCTGGACAGGTTGCAGCCGTCCGTCGCCATTCCTGACGATGACGATCGACCGCTTGCCGGTCGTGATGACCGCTTCGGACGGCACAAGCAGCCGCGAGACCGGTTTCGCCCCACTGACCCTTGCGCGCATCAGCATCCCGGGGGTTAGCCTCTGACCCGCGTTATCGATTTCGAGGCGCGCCTGCAACGTCCGGCTGTCCGGACTGATGCCCGGCAGGATTTCACGGATGTGGCCGCTAAAGTGCTGCGAAGCGTCCCCAGCGAAGGTCGCGTCGACCAGCATGCCGGGCTGCACCTGCAACGCGAGCGACTCAGGTATTTCGACGATCAGCCACAACTTCGAAAGACCCGCGATCTTGGCGAGCGTCTGTCCCGGCGACACCATCGCGCCATCGCGCACGTTGAGTTCCGTCAGCACGCCGGCTTCCCGGGCGAAGAGCGTGACGTGGGTCTGCGCCTTGCCGCTTTGGTCGAGGCTCGCAATGAGCCCGTCCGGAATCGACAGCGCCTGCATGCGCGCACGTGCTGCGGCAAGCAGGCTGGCATCCATGCCCCCTCGCTTGAGTGCCAGGTACTCTTCCTGGGGCGCCAACCAGTCGGGAACGAAGAGCGACGCAATCGGCGCCCCCTTCGCGACGCGTTGCATTGGGGCGCTTGCGTACAGGTGGTCGATATAACCGGTCACCCGCGACTGGACGACATCGGCCATCGACTCGTCGAACTGGGTGGTTCCGATCGCGTCGAAACTTTCAGCGGTGTCCTGCCGGACCACCGTCGCGTATCGGATGCCAAGATTCTGTTGCAGCGTGGAGTCGACCTTGATACCGTTTGAACCGCCTTCATCTGCGAAGACGGGCTGAAGCTGCATGTCCATAAAGGGCGATTTGCCGGGCTTGTCGAAGTGCTGGTTCGGCACCATCGGATCGTGCCAATAGAGCACCTTGCGACCCGTCTTTGGGTCGACCTTGTCTCCGGGTACGGAGGGGGTCGCAGCCGAGGCTGACGCCATGGGTTCATCTGTTACTGCACGACGGGTGCCGATCACATAACCGGCGCCTAGCAGCACGACTGCAGTGAACAGCGCCGTCACCGCGCGTACGATCAGTTTCTGGTTCATGTTGTTCTCTCTACTGGCCGGAGGTCATGTCGGGCGGCAGAACCTGGTATTCCAGTTGCGCCCAGACGAGGGAAGCTTCCCGCTCAAGGTTCAACACCTGAAGGTCCGCTTCGAGCTGTGTGTGTCTCGCATCCAACGCATCGGAGAGCGTGCCGGCACCCGACCGGTAAGCGGCATTGGCTAGTTGCACCTTTTGTTCGGCCGCGGGAAGAACGGTCTGTCTCGCATTGGCCAGCCGCTCCTGGCCACTGGCGAGCTTTGCCGTCAGACTCTGGATATCGGCGACGACTTGCCGCTCGGTGTCTTCATAGGTGAGCCGCGCCTGGGTACCCATTTCGGACTTCTGCTCGACGTCGCGGTCTTCGACGTTCGTGCGGTGGATCGGCAAAGGAATGGAAACACCTACGGACACGTAGTCCGGGAACCTTCCGCCACTCTTGAAGTAGGTCAGTCCCCAGGTCCAGTTCGGATTTCTGTTGCTTCGGGTAACGTCCGTGTCGGCATCGGCGAGCGAAATGGCCGCGCGGGCCGCGATCAATGAAGGCTGAACCTGAGCGAGTTGCTCGAGGCTCAAACCGGATACCTGTGACTGGAGCTCCGGCGGAGTGCCGGCCACTCCGAGCACATTACCTGCTCCCGTCCAGCGCGACAGCGTGATCAAGGCGGTCTGCTCGTCCTGCTGGGCACTGATCAGTTCGTCACGCGCATTTCCGAGCATCAGGTTCGCCTGGGCGACATCGACTGCCGTCCCTTTTGCGCCTCGGTACGACGCCTGTCTTGCGGTGAGCTCCTGGCTTAGATGATCAACCAGCGCCTGACTCAGGACGACGGCTCTTTTTGCGTAGATGGCGTTGAGCCAGGCCATGGCCGCTTGCTGACGAACCTCGGCCACCTTTTCGAGGTACGTCGACTGATCGCGCTCCACAGCACGATCGGCCAGCGTTGTCTGCAGCCGGCGCTTTGCAGGAGAGACCCATTCCTGCTGGATGCCGATGCCACGCATCGTGAAGTTGTCCTGCCCAATGGTGAAAGCATTGGGTCCATTGATGGGCAGGTCCTGGACACTCAGATTCAGCGTGGGATTGGGCAGTTGCCCGGCTTTGACGACCACGTCCGAACTTCCCCGCACCGAGGCTTGCGCAGCCTGGATCGAGGACGAGCGGCTCGTGGCTATCTGAAGCGTCTCGTCGAGCGTCAAGCCCGCGTCCTGGGCGTGCGCCGCGCCGCCAGCCAACAGGCCGAACGCGAACAAGACGGCGCACGAGCGAGTCCAGGCGCGCCGGGATGCCGGCGTGCCAATGATGGAAAGCATGTTCTAACCTCGAATGGTCGAGCCACGTATAGCCGCGCGAGCGGACACACGAACTCACGTCCCGAAACAGGACGACATCACCGCGCGAAAGCGGCGAACCAGAACGATGGAGTTAGAGGGACTGCGGTGGACGCCAGAGGCCATCCGGCGCGCGGATGGAGAGCGACTGTGCGTAGTGGAAGCTGACGGGGACAAACGACCCAGCGGGCCGAGTTACGGTAGGAGAGGAAACGGGGTGATAGAGGCTACCCATCTGACACTGGGCGGTCACCTTGCACAGCGATGCTTTCGACTTGCCGTGTTCGCTGGACATAGGGTTCATCGAATCGCAGCTGGGCATATCAGCCGACATGGCAGCGGTGTCGGCGGACATGGCGGATTCCATTGGGCACGCTCCAGTCGCACCGCTGGCTGCCAGCCCACTCAGGGGCAGCATCACACACAGCAGCAAGACGAGAAGTGTCCGCAAGATTTTCATCGCAGCAAGTATAGCGTAGCCATTTCAATCTGGTTGGCGGCTTTTTAACCCGACGAGTTAGTCGACCGCGTATGCGTTTAAAAGAAACGACGTAGATCAGGAAGCGGGCGAACTCGCTGCGTGATCTACGCCGTTCCGGTTGATTACAGCCGGTTAATCCGGCGCTGCTCCGAGGACAACGCCTGGTTAGCGGGTGGCAGGACACGGCTGGCCGACTCATCCGGGCGCTGCATGAACCACATCATCAGCAGCATCGACAACGGACACAACGCCACCACAGAGAGCGGCGCCAAAGCTAGGATCGCGGCGCGATATTCAGGCAACGCCCAATATGCGACCGCAAGAACCGCCGCCAGCGCGCCGGCGATCTTCAGCAGGAATTTCGCATTGCATTTCATGGAAAGCTCCGGCCTCGGGATCAGGACGATCCCGAGGCATTAGTAAAACGTGGATTGACAGGGCTAAGCGTCGGCGTCATTCAAAAGCATTACGAGGCCGACCGCTACCCGCCTCATTTCGGTGGACGTTGTGTGTCAGCTTTTGCCGCCGGGATGCTGCTGGCTCAGCATCGGACAGTTGCCGTTACTCATCATCGGGCAAGCGTCCATGTTCATCCGGCCATTCCCAGCAGATCCCATCATCGGGGCTGCCCCCGGGGCGGCGAGAGAATCGTTTGGGTACGTCCCGCCGCGTGATCCGCCGCCGGCCATGGCTACGCCGCTGAAACCAGTGATAGACACCAGCAGGAGGGACATCGTCAGTCGTTTGATATTCATTTTGAACTCTGGAAATAGGATGTAATTCGGGTTGTACGTTCGGATCAGGAAGCCGCGGACGAACTCGCGTCCCCGATCACGTTGATCGTCGAGCTGGAGCTTCGCGCGCTCTTCCAATCGACAGTTCACCTGGACGAGCGCGAGCGTCGTCCGGAGATCTGTCTGCAGGCTGCTTGCGGCGATGGGTTACGCGCTTTGTGGTGGACGCTGCGGCGGTTCAGGAACGAACTGCGCGTCCAGGGCGTGATTCACAAGCCGATATTCGGGCAACGAGGTTATTGCCGCGACAACTTGATGTGACGAGGTGAGAACCCCCGGCACGTCGCAACAGAGGCCATTCATGCCGGCTTGACAGGCGGTCTCCAGCTTGACGCATGGCGCTTTAGTGTCGTGTTTGCGACCGTGTGAACCGTCCGTCACCGACTGGTATTCATGCGATGACGAAACCGCCGCCGACTTCCCGGAGCACGTGGGTGCCTGTGCCGGGTAGCCGATTATCGGCAGCCAGGCGATCAGAAAACAGGCAATCAGTTTGGTCAGGAAATTCATGGCTTCGGATTAGGGATCGCGATTTCGTCCATGGGTTGGTTCTTGCGTACATGGTTGACCTTCCCATTGGGGGAAGGTCAAGTCTTTTATTGAGAACGGTCGTGGTGAGTAGAGGGGCCATTGCCAGACGTCTCCTGTCGACCAGCAAGCAGGATTCCATTAACACAGGTTGACGCAAGGTCGCGAATCTTGCCCATACTATGCAGGTGTCTTTGCGGGGACGCTAGTCTTTGGGTCGCTTGTTAGCCGAGCCAGCCGGTCACAGCGGGTTCGCGGATTGCTACCCCTCACGCCGACGTGGCACACCTCACCGATCAATGGCACTATTGTCGCCACCCTGCTAGATTTCTACTCAGCCGACTCATTGTTCGGGAGAGATCGATGGCCGACAGACCGAGTTCCAACGCGTCCGCAGCGCGTTCGCTGGTTCTGATTGCAGTTGTCGTGGTCGCGCTGGTCGCGGCCTTCGCCTTTACGGCCGGCTGGCTCTCGCCGAACCGCCTGACGCCGGCCAGGATCGTCAACGCCCTGGCGCCGCCGGGCGGCGCGGCGCTCGGTTTCCGGCGCAATCACGCCAAGGGCATCTGCTTTACCGGCACCTTCGAATCGAGTGGCGCGGCTGCGGCGCTCTCCAAGGCGCCGATGCTCGCGGCCGGCTCGTTTCCTGTCACCGGACGTTTCAATCTCGCTACAGCGGACCCGAAGGCGCCGGACGCCACGGTGCGGGTGCGGGGCCTCAGCCTGCGCATCGTCGCGCCGGACGGTAGCGAATGGCGTACCGCCATGATCGACGCGCCTTTCTTCGCGGTCTCCACGCCGCAGGCCTTCTACGGTCTGCTAAAGGCCTCGGCCGACAAGAGCGATCCGGATGCCATGAAGAACTTTATCGCCGCGAACCCGGAGTTCGGCAATTTCGTCGCGTGGGCCGGCAGCGCGCCGTGGACGGGTTCTTTTGCGCAAGAGCGGTATAACAGCCTCAATAGCTTCATCTTCACCAATGACGCGGGACAGGACCAGGCTGTGCGCTGGTCCTTTGTGCCGGCAGCGCAACCCGAGGCTGTCACCCCTGACCAGTTGAAAGCGCGTGGCGATGGCTTCCTCGACACGGATATCACGCAGCGGGTGCACAGCGCGCCGCAACGATGGACGCTTGTCGTCACCGTTGCCAATCCCGGCGATCCGACCGCCGACCCCACCAAAGCCTGGCCGGAGGATCGACGCAAGGTGGAAGCGGGCACGCTGGTGGTCAGCGCCATCGAGCCCGAGCCTGACGGGCCGTGTCGCGATCTCAACTTCGATCCCACCGTCCTGCCGCCTGGCATGCACGTGTCCGACGATCCGTTTCCGGCCGCCCGCTCAGCCGCCTATGCCGTCTCGTTCGACCGGCGGACCGCTGAGGATAAGGACTATCCGCACACCCCGGCGGCAGGAGCCACGCCATGACCCCGATCCATGATCGCTTCACACCGTTGCAGCGCGCGCTTCATTGGCTCATGGCAATCTGCATTCTGGCGATGCTGTTTATCGGTGTCGGGATGGTATCCACTGTCCGCCCCGACTATCTCTCGCTGGTGTCTATCCACAAACCGCTGGGTATCGTGATACTCGTGCTGGCGCTGATTCGCCTCGTGGTCAGGTTGGCGTACGGCGCGCCGCCGCTGCCGGCTTCGATGCCGGAACCGATGAAACTCGCCGCCCGCCTTTCGCATCTCGCGTTCTACCTGCTGATGATCGGGCTGCCCTTGATCGGATGGGGCATGTTGTCGGCGGCGGATTATCCCGTCGTGGTCTTCGGGGTACGTTTGCCATCGATCCTGCCGCATAGCAACGGCTTGCACACACTGCTCTGGAACGCCCACAGAGCCCTCGCGCTGTGTTTCTTTGCGCTGATCGTGCTTCACCTGGCAGCGGCGCTTCTGCACGCGCTGGTTAGACGTGACGGTGTGTTTGAGGCGATGGCGCGCTGGCGGTGAAGTGTCCGTCGAGGACGATTACGCGTCAAAGATACTCGACGTTCCCGTCGACGCTGATTGCCTGACCCGAGATGTTCCGCCCAGCGGGAGACGCCAGGAAGAGCGTCAACGCGGCGATATCCTGGACCGTCACCATGCGTCTAAGCGAAATCTTCTCGAGGTACTCGCCCTTCATCGTATCGAAGCTGACACCGAGGGAATGCGCGCGCGCGGAGATGACGCGGTTCATGCGCTCCCCTTCGACGACGCCAGGCAGGATCGCATTGACGCGCACGTTGTTCGGCCCGAGTTCGATCGCCAAAGATTTAACCAGGCCGATGATCGCCCATTTGGTGGACGCATAAGGCGTGCGATACGGATAGCCGAGTCGTCCCGCTACCGAAGACATCGCAATGATGCATGGGTTCGACGACGTTTTCTTCAGCACAGGTACCGCTTTCCTCAGGAAATAGTATTGGCTGTTGAGGTTCGTCGTGATGGTGCGGTCCCATTGCTCAGGGTCCATGTCTTCCACGGCCCCGGTCGGTCCGGCGATTCCAGCGTTGTTGATGAGGATGTCCAGACCGCCGAGTTTGGCGTGCGCGTCGTCGACGATCCGGTCCACCTGTTCGCGGTCTGCAACGTCAGCGACGCCTACGTGGAGCTGCGGATTGTCGGCTTTCGCCTTGTCGATGGCTGCAGGATCGATGTCGCAAATGTAGACGTTGGAGCCCACTTCCAGAAACGCTTGCGCAATCGCAGCGCCAATGCCAGTCGCCGCGCCCGAAATCAATACGCGAAGCCCAGGGGGCGGCTTGAGAAGGTCAGCTGTCCTCATACAATTCCTTGGTGGTGAGCGTTGATCATCGGGGTAACGCGCATCGCTTCAACGCGAAGCGATGCGACAGCCCTCCCAGGCTCATTGTTCGACATTTAACAGGCGCTCACTCAGGCCGGCCGTGCGCCCTTCGGACTGGATCGCTTTTGCCAGCATTGGCACGATGATAAGTCCCAGAACCGACGCGCCGACGATCACCGAAAAGCCTGACGCACTTTTCCCAGATGCGCTTTCCGCCAGCCCGAACAGATACGGACCTACGAAGCCGCCGGTCAACCCGAGGGTATTGATGAACGCCAATCCTGCGGCAGCCTGAATGCCGTGCAGTCTTTTCATCGAAATCGCCCAGTACAGGGGCAACACACCGCCTGCGAAGAAAGCCGTGGCGACGAAGAGGGCAAGTTGCACCGGTAGCCAGTCCGACGAGATGAACAGGATCGCACTGACGATGAGGCCGGCGGTCAGAACGCCGAGGTAGATGCATTCATTGGTCACCCGTCGATGAATGCGCGGCAGTATCAGGACGCCGAACAGAAAGCCGATACCGACACTGCTCGACAGTACCCCGATCATCAATGGAGACTTCACGTGCATCTGCTGGATCATCGCCGGCGTGAAGAAGACGAGACCGACCAATGCCACCTGATTCAGGAAATAGATCAATCCGGTAAGCACAGTAGCGGGGCTTTTCAATGCCGCGACCCAATCGTCCGAGAAGCTGCTGGCGCGCGCGGCGTCTGGGATTGCGCGTGCTTCGAGGATTCGCGCCTCATCATTCGACAGCCATCGCGCGTCGGAAGGCTTTTCCGGCAGTTTGAACCACAGAATCACGCCGACGACGATCGTAGGGAGTCCTTCGAGCAGAAACAGCCACTGCCATCCATGCAAGCCGCCAAAGCCGTCCATCTGCATGAAGGCGCCGCCCACCGGATTGCCGATCACCAACGCAAGGGCAGGCGCGACGTAAATCCATCCTACAGCGACTGAGCGGTCTTTTGGCGCGAACCACAGCGTCACCATGTACATCAGCGCGGGAAACAGGCCCGCTTCAGCGATGCCGAGCAGCACGCCGGACATCTATTCGGAGTACCTGGGTTGTCCGTGCTACTTCGATCAGCCGCAGTGCGAGCTTCATTACGACAGTGGCATCCTCGAGCAAAAGCCTCAACTGGCGCATCGGCTCACGGCGACGCTGTTGCAGGAAACATGTGACAGGCTGATTGGCCAGGCGAAGACTTCGGTGGGTGTTTCGGGTGAGGTCTATCAGGTGTTGATGCGCAAGCCCGGCGAGTTTCCGAGCATGGAAGTCGTCGCGGATGCGTTGAAGATGACCAGCCGGACCTTGCGGCGGCGTCTCGAAGCTGAGGGCACGTCGTTTGTGGCGATTGTTGATGATGTGCGTTGCTCGCTCGCGACCGAGTATCTGAAGACCACCAGTATGAGCACCGACGATATCGCGATGTCGCTCGGATTCAGCGACCCTGCGAATTTTCGGCGGGCGCTGAAACGGTGGACGGGGAAGGGGCCGGGGGAGTTGCGTCGTTAGGTCTTGCGTGATCGAAAATGCGAATCTATTCGTGCGTTGGGGATTTAAAGTTTCTGAGGTGGCACCGACAAACGATGGACGATTGTCTCAACGGCCTGCTCAATCGAAACGTTGGCCGTATCGACTATGAGATGTTCTGATTCCCATGGATCATACTGACGTTCAAGTACATTTTCCCATGTCGGCAGCATGTGACCGGGAATATCGGCGTTTCGTCCCTCGACTCGTTGACGGTGCGTCGCTGCATCCGAACAGATCACCTCGACCTCGAGGATCGGCACATCTGTCTCGATCGCGACATTTCTCCACGCGCTGCGCGTAATATGCAATGAGTTGACCGAGTCCGCGACGACAGTCAAGCCGAGGCGCAAATTGTCTGCCGCGACCGCGTATGCCGCCAGATAGCCCGCAGGTCCAATATCCGCGCCGGCGTCCCCGGATGCGATAAGTGCCTGTTCCAGGGTATCAATGCGTAGATATACCGCGGCGAGTTTGCGAGCGAGCGCTTGCGCGATCGTTGTCTTTCCGGTTCCCGGCAGTCCTCCGAAAGCAATCAACATTTGCGACGTTCCTTACGAGTAAGTGCGAGGCGGCTAGCCGCCCGATTCAAGCCAGCGGCCCCTCTTTGTCTTTCAGCCCCACCGCGACGGCAATAGCACTTCCGACGATGAGCGCAATTCCCGCGAGCGACAACGGTTGAATCGTCTCACCCCATATGACGTAACCGAACAGCGCCGCCCATACGATGCTCGTATAGTTATACGGCGCGAGCTTTCCAGTGTCCGCCTGACGAAAGGCGACCGTCATCAGGAGTTGTCCTGCGGTCGCGAACGCGCCGAGTAGTGCCATAACCAACAGCGCCTCCACGGACGGAGTTCGCCAGTTGAATACCAGGGTAAGGCCAGTAACAAGCGTCCCGACAAGCGTGAAAAACAGAACCGTTGTCGCCGAATCGTCGGTGGACCGTATGCGCTTGATCTGAACGATAGATAACGCACCGAAGAATGCGCTCAGCAGAAGAAACGTCGGACCGAGCCAGCTCGACGGACCGCCGCCCGGGCGCACCACGAGCAGCACACCGAAAAATCCGACGAGCGCCGCGGCAACTCCACTTGCTGTCCATCGCTCTTTCAAGATCAGCGGCGCGAGCAGGATGACAATCAGCGTCTCCGAATACGCGAGCGCCACTGCTTCGCCCAATGGAACGTAAGGCAAGCCCGCAAAAAACAGTCCTGAAGCGCCGAGGAGTGTTAGCGCACGCAGAGTCTGGCCTTTGACATCGATGTTGGACAATCGCTTAGCCAGCGAAACGCGGCCCCGGCAGCACATCGCCAACGCCGGCACGAGGCCGAAGAGCATCCGGAAGAAAGTGACTTCATTCGCCGGATATTGCAGCGCGACCGTCTTCGCCAATGCATCCACCACAGCAAAGCAGAACATTGAAGCAAGTATGCTGACGACGCTGTTCAGCGGAAGCGCGTTGCTGGCTGTTGCGCTGGACGATGGCATAGCGGTACGGAAGTATGAGCGTGTCGGTATCATCTCATGCGCTTGAACACTGCCTATTTTATGCATTTAGAATTACTACTCTCACTTCCAAAGTTCACCTGATGCTTGCAATCCGCCCGCTCACCAACGAGTCGCACGACGACCGCGCTAATGTGTTGCGCATCTTTCTGGAATCGCCTTGGTACATCCAACTCGTTGAAGGCCGCTCACCGTCTGCAGAAGATGTCGAGGATTTTTTCTACGGCAAACCGGACGGCAAGGATGCTGCGGATAAATCGGTCTTCGGCTTCTATGTTGGGTCGGAGATGGTCGGGTGTGCAGATGTGATTCGCGCATATCCGACCGATGACTGCGCGTGGATAGGGTTGCTGTTCTTTGCTGAAGCGTGCCAGCGTCGAGGTCACGGGACGAGCGCATTGGCGTTGAT
>Ga0302310_10002164_pt1 | contig 16068 bp, 14 predicted proteins | sample III_Palsa_N1_2_FD_200451 | JGI IMG/M metagenome (GOLD analysis project Ga0302310, IMG submission 200451) | Peat permafrost microbial communities from Stordalen Mire near Abisko, Sweden - III_Palsa_N1_2 | ecosystem: Environmental > Terrestrial > Soil > Palsa > Peat permafrost | place: Sweden...
CCCGGCGCGATCCTGCTCGGCGCCTACGCGGTGCCGCTTACCGGAGAAATCGCATGAACTCGCCGCTGCCGAAGCCGGCGCCACGCCCCGAAATCCTGACGATTTCGCCCTATGTCGGCGGGGTTGCCAAACTTCCGGGTTACGACCATCCGATCAAGCTGTCATCGAACGAAGGCGCGTTCGGGGTGCCTCCCGGCGTGCTGGCGGCGCTCGCCAAGGTCGGGCCCGAAACCCATCGCTACCCCGAAGGCGCCGCGACTGAACTGCGCGCCGCGATCGGGCGGCGGTTCGATCTCGATCCGGCTCAAATCGTCTGCGGCGCCGGCTCCGACGACCTGATCTATCAACTATGCCTCGCCTACGGCGGCGACGGCACCGAGCTGGTGATGACCTCGCACGGGTTTTCGATCTATGAGATCGCCGGCACCTATGCCGGATCGCGGGTGATCCGCGCACCCGAGCGGGAGCTTGCCGCCGACGTCGGTGCGATTCTCGACGCGGTGACGCCGCAGACCAGGCTGGTGTTTCTCGCCAACCCCAACAACCCCACCGGCAGCGTGCTGAACTCGCAGGAAGTCGATCGGCTGCACCGAGGGTTGCCCGCAAACGTGCTGCTGGTGCTGGACTCCGCCTATGCCGAATACGTGGATCGGCCGGATTACGAGCCCGGCGTCGAATTGGTCTCGCGGAGCGAGAACGTGGTGATGACGCGCACCTTCAGCAAAATCTTCGGCATGGGCGGCCTGCGGCTAGGCTGGTGCTATGCGCCGCCGGCGGTGGTGGACGTCTTGCACCGTGTGCGCAGCCCGTTCAACTGTTCGGTAGTCGCCCAGGCCGCGGGCCTCGCCGCTCTGGCGGAACCCGGCTGGGTCGAGCGCAGCCGAGCGCACAACACGGTGTGGCGCGGCTGGCTCACCGATCGGATCGGCGCTCTGGGTCTGAAAGTCTGGCCGAGTGCGGCGAATTTCGTGCTGGTGGATTTTGGCGCGGCCGAGACCGCCCGCGCCGCCGACACGTACCTGCGCGCCCACGGCCTGATCGTGCGCGGCGTTGCCTCCTATGGCTTGCCGCAATGCCTGCGGATCACCGTCGGCACGGAGGAAGAATGCCGGGCGGTGGTCGAAGCGCTGGCGGGTTGGCGGGATCAAGCGCGTGGGTGAACCGATCTTCAAACGCATGGCGCTGATCGGCGTCGGCCTGATCGGCAGCTCACTCGCGCGCCGGGCGCGGGAGTTTGGCGAGCTGGCGGCCGAGGTGATCGCGAGCGACAGCAGCCAGAAGGTGCTAGATCGCGTGGTGGAGCTCGGCATCGCCGACCGGGTGGAGGTGGATCCGGTGAGCGCGGTGGCGGGCGCCGATCTGGTGGTGCTGTGTGCGCCGGTCGGAGCCTACGCGGAGTTGGCGACCCAGATCGCGCCCAATTTGGCGCCGGGGGTGATCGTTACCGACGTGGGCTCGACCAAGGTCTCGGTCATCCGCGACGTCGGGCCGGTGCTGCCCGCCCACACCCATTTCGTTCCCGGCCATCCGCTCGCCGGCACAGAGTTTTCCGGCCCCGATGCCGGGTTCAGCGCCCTGTTCGAGGGCCGCTGGACCATACTGACACCGCCGCCCGGCACCGACGAAGACGCTGTGGCGCGGCTCCGGCTATTCTGGGAGCGTACCGGGGCGCAGGTGGTGCGGATGGATGCGCCGCGCCACGATCGGGTGCTCGCGATCGTGAGCCATTTGCCGCACTTGCTCGCCTTCACGATTTGCGGCACCGCGGACGACCTCGCCACCGAAACGCGTGCCGAGGTGCTGCAGTTCGCCGCCTCCGGCTTTCGCGATTTCACCCGCATCGCGGCGTCGGACCCGGTGATGTGGCGGGACGTGTTCATGAACAATCGCGAGGCGCTGCTGGAGATGCTGGCACGGTTCACCGAGGACGCGCAGGCGATGGCGCGCGCGGTGCGTTGGGGCGATGCGGATTATATCGTCGATAAAATCAATCGCAGCCGGAAGATCCGCAAGAGTCTGATCGAGATCAAGCAGGCCTGACAGGAAGTCTTCTTTTTTGAAAAAAAGAAGCAAAAAACTTTTGTCAATTCAGGCCTGCGGTACAAATGGCACGGCCTGTGCCGCAGCCGAGCGACAAAGTTTTTTTGCTTCTTTTTGTTCACAAAAAGAAGCCTTGCCTTGCCTTGCCTTTCCATCGGTCACGGTTTGACCTGGTATCAGTGCACCCGCGCGACGCCGCTGCCGTGGATCTGGGTAAAACCAGCTCCGCCGACGCGATTGAAGTGGCCGCCACCGTCGCGGTGCCAATTGTGGAAGCGATCTTCGTACCAGAATCCGCCGGTGCCCCAGTAGCCGTCGATGAACGGCCCGTAATAGCCATCGTAATAGCCGTAGTACGGATCGCCCGCGTATCCATAACCGGGATAAACCGGGCCGGAATAGCAACCGGCCAAGCCCAGAAGAACCGCCAACGCCGGTATTGCAAGTAAAATGCGCATCATCCGCCTCCGCGTAGTTCCTGAATTTCGAACGTGGAAACAACGCCTTAGTTGCATAAACGCGTGGCAGCAATGCGTGAAGCGCCGGTCGCCGCGGCGGATCGAGCCAACGGGAGCCGTGGCACGCGACCGGTGGCTGCCGCAAAAAGCAGTTTTATAATAATGTCGTCAAATCCGCTACCCGCTCCGCCAGGTCCGGTGTGTTGTTGCGGACGTCGCCGACCCGGTCGCTCACCCGGTAAGCGGTAAGTTCCGCGGCGGGAAACGGCCTAAGCAAGCCTGCCGCCGCTTCCGGCGAGCCGTCCAGCCAAGTGGCGTAATCGGCCGGATCGAGCACCACCGGCATGCGATCGTGGATTTCGGCGACCAACTCATTGGCCGGGCAGGTGATGACCGCGAACGAGGTCAGGGTTTGGCCCGTGGCGCGGTCGGCCCATTCATCCCAGAGCGCGCCAAGACCCATGCTGCGCCCGTCACGGCGGCCGATCGAATAGGGTATCTTGGCCTTGCCGCGCGGTTGCCATTCGTAGAAGGCGGACACCGGAAATAGGCAGCGGCGCTGCTTCCAGGCTTCGCGCCAGAAGCCGTTGGTGGCGACGGTTTCGGCCATCGCGTTGATCGGCCGCCGCGCGCGCTTCGGGTCCTTCTCCCACGACGGGACAAAACCCCATTCCATCGGCAGCGCCTCCGCACCATGCGCGCCGGCCCGCTTACGCACGATCAGAAGTCGCTGGCGCGGCGCCGCGTTCCACCGCGGCTCAAGGTTGAGTGCGGTCTGGCCAGTCCACCACTCGACCCGCAGCTCTTGCCAATCAAGCACTTGCCGGGCGCGGCCGCACATCTAGACCTCGTACCAGCGCGAAAGCCCGATCATTCCACCAGGCGGATCACCAACTTGCCGCGCGTGTGCGCGGCTTTGCTGCGATCGAGCGCCTCGGCCACCTCGTTCAAGGAAAAAGTTGCGGCGATTTCAAGCTTGAGCTTGCCCGCATCAAACAGCGCGCCGAATTCTTCGAGGCGAGCGGGGTCGGGATGCATGCGAAAGCGCTTGGCGCTGATGTGGGCCTTTTCGGCTTGTTCCTTATCCGGTTCGGCCACGATGCTGATCAGCGTCCCGCCCGGCTTCAGCACTGAATAGGACCGGTCGAGCGACACGCCGCCGGCATAATCGGCGACCAGATCGAGATCGTGCAGAACGGTCGAGAAGTCGACCGTGCGGTAATCGATCACCTCGTCCGCGCCCAGTCCGCGCACATAGTCGGCGTTGGCGGCGGAGGCCGTGCCCACCACGCGAGCGCCGGCCTGATGGGCGAACTGCACGCCAAATCCGCCGACGCCACCGGCGGCGGCGTGGATCAGGACGGTTTGACCTGCCTTGAGGCCGCCGCCCTCGAACAGAGACTGCCAAGAGGTGAGGGCCACGATCGGGACGGCGGCGGCATGGACATGATCGAGCGACTTCGGCTTGTGCGCGGCGACTGCGGCGTCGACCGCGACGTAATCGGCCCACAGACCACGCCCGGCCGCACCGTAAACCTCGTCGCCGGCTTTGAATCCGGTGACCGCCGTGCCGACCTGCTCGACCACTCCCGAGAAGTCGCCGCCCAGGATCTGGGCCGGCAACGGCGGATCCAGCATCGCGCGGAGGTAGCCTTCGCGAACCTTCCAATCGATCGGATTCACGCTCGAGGCATGGACCCGGACCAGCAGTTGATGGTCTTGAATGGCCGGCAGGGGCACTTCGTCCAGTGAGATGACCTCGTTGCCGCCGTAGCCGGTGATACGGATTGCTCGCATGCGACTCTCCTCCGATTTTTCGATCGACCGATCCTGGTTCGCGCGAACTAACCACCAAACCGATGGGCTGACAATCGCCGGCAGCGGGCGCGACCCATGACGTTCTTTTACCAATCATGCCGATTTCTAATCGAACTCGAGTTCCGGCGGGAGTATGAAGCACTCGGCTTCCCAATCCTGTCTCCATTTCCCTGTCTCCATTTCCCTGTCTCCATTTCCCTGTACGAGGACGGTCATGTCGAAAGAATCCGAGGCTAAGTCCGAACGGAAGGCGCCACTCGCCACGCCCACGGACCTCGAGGCCGCAGCGACCCACGATGTCGGACCAATGCTGAACGCGCTGCTCGCGGACGTGTTCGCGCTCTACCTTAAGACCAAGAACTTCCACTGGCATATGAGCGGGCCGCACTTCCGCGACTACCACCTGATGCTGGACGAGCACGGCGACCAATTATTCGCGATGACCGACCCGATCGCCGAGCGCGTCCGCAAGATCGGGGGTACCACCTTGCGGTCGATCGGACAGATCTCGCGGCTGCAGCGGGTGCTCGACAATGACGCCGAGTTTGTCGATCCGTTGGATATGCTGGCCGAGCTGCGCGACGACAACAAGGATCTCGCGAGGCGTCTGCGCGAAGCCCACAACGTGTGCGATGAATACCGCGACATCGCCACCGCCAGCCTGATCGAGGTTTGGATCGATGAAACCGAGCGGCGGACGTGGTTCCTGTTCGAGACCACGCGCCATATCGGCGGCATCGGGACCTAGTGCCGGTCTGGCCGAGGTAAAGAAGAAAGTCTTCTTTTTGAAAAAAAGAAGCAAAAACTTTTATTCAATAGGATTGAAATACATCGCCCGTGGCACGGCGTGAGCCAAAAACCAAATTGACAAAGTTTTTTGCTTCTTTTTGTTCACAAAAAGAAGATTCTTCCCTACGATTAACCAATTGATTTGACTTCTCATTATTTCGGGCAGACGCCGGGGCGGGATCTGGACGTAAGGAATCGTCGTGCAGCGAATCGGTCACCAAGTTTGCCCCTGCGGCAGCGGCCTTAGCCGCCCGCGTTGTTGTGAGCTCGACCCCGACACGCTTGGAGCAACCGCGGCTAGCCTCCTGTTGGCGCCGCTTGAGGAGCAGGCGGCGAAAGCGTGGCGCGCCGGTGAGACCGAGACCGCCGAACGTCTCGCGCTCGATGTACTGGAACTGGCCCCCGGTCGCACCGTCACGCTCAGGGTGTTGTACGAGACCCGCAAGAGCCAAGGGAGGCGGCCGGCCGCCGAAGCGCTGATCCGCCGCATCGCTACGCTGGATCCCAATAATTTCTGGGCGACCAACGAAATCACTCTGTTGCTGTTGCGCAAAGGCGATCTGCCCGAGGCGGAGCGTCACGCGCGGAACGCGGTCCGCATCGCACCAGATAACGCGCAGTCGCATTATCTGATGGGTCTGGTGCTGACCGAGGCATACCGGCCGGCCATGGCGGAATATCACTATATTCGCGCGCTGGAACTTTCGGGCGGACGCGATCCGGTGGTGCTTGCCAACTTCGCTTTGTGTCTGAAAAACCAAGGCAAGATACAGGCGGCGCGGTCGCTTTATCAGGAATCGCTGAGCGCTGCCCCTGACAGCCTGCACGCGCTGATGGGCGCGGTGCGGCTGGAGGAGGCGGACCGGAACTTGGCGGCAGCGAATTCGTTGCTGGATCGCGCCGAAGCGATCGATCCGGCCAACCCGAGCGTGATGCTGATGCGCGCCGTGGTGTTGGGGCGGATGCGCGACGCGTCGGCGGCGTTGGCGCAGCTGGAACGCATTGCGGCCGCGAAAGCCGAGCTCGACCCCGGTGAATACATGGAGAAGGGCCGGGTGCTCGACCAAATCGGACGGTACGACGAGGCATTTTCCGCTTATGCGGAAGGGAAGCGACGTCTGCGCGAAATTTCGGGCCACGCCTATCTCGCCGAGCACGCGACGCAGCGGGTCGCGCGGCTGCGGAATTTCTTTGTCGCCAAACGCATGCGTGCGCTGCCGCGCGCGAGGGTGCGCGCCGATATTGCACAGCCGGTGTTCGTGCTGGGTTTTCCGCGCTCCGGCACCACGTTGCTGGAACAGACGCTGACCGCGCATCCGCGCATTGCCGCCGGCGACGAATTGCCGATCGTGAACGAAATCGTGGGTTTGATGCCCCGCATGCTGGATAGTCCGCTGAGCTATCCCGAGGCGCTGGCGGAGTTGTGGATGGCCGATCACCGCGACGATCTGGATAATCTGCGCGACTATTACCTGCGCAAGGCGACACAGCTCGGCGTCATCGGCGTTGGCTCGGATGATATCCGGTGGTTTACCGACAAGATGCCGCTGAACGAGACCGATCTGGGACTGATTTCGTTGTTGTTCCCCGCGTCGCCGCTGATCCATGTGATCCGCCATCCACTCGACGTGGTGCTGTCGGTGTTTTCCAATCTGCTCACGCATGGACATTATTGTGCCTATTCGCTGGAGAGCGCGGCCCGTCATTACGTGCTGGTGATGGAATTGGTGGAACACTATCGGCGCGAACTCGATCTTCGCTACCTCGCGGTGCGCTACGAGGACATTGTGCTTGACCAGGAAGCCATCATTCGCCGGGTGATGGCGTTCGTCGGCGAGGAATTCGACCCGCGGTGTCTGGATTTTCACGAGAACCGCCGCTATGCGCGCACCGCGAGCTATGCTCAGGTTTCGGAAAAATTATATGACCGATCGCGCTTTCGTTATCGAAATTATTTGACCGGGCTTGGGCCGGTTATTCCGATTCTGGCGCCGGTGATCGAACGGCTCGGTTACGAGGTCTAAGTGTCTGCACGAACTGCGTTGAAGGCAATTAACTGGTCGGTCCCGGCGGATTGGTGTAAGGCGCAGGAAGAATCTTCTTTTTGTGAACAAAAAGAAGCAAAAAAGTCTGGCGAATGTGCGTTCCAATTCGTTTTATCAAAAGTTTTTTGCTTCTTTTTTTCAAAAAAGAAGACTTCCTTCCTTTTCTAAACTTATTGATTCTACTTCACATCTCCCGCGCCACCCGGAAGTCGCGCTGGTGGTGCCGGCACGGGCAGCGTATTCCCATTCTGCCTCGGACCGCAGGCGATAGTGCTTGCCGGTGATTTTCGATAGCCAGGCGGTGTAGGCGCGCGCTTCATTCCATCCGACGCAGACCACCGGATCGGTGGCGGTCTGGCCGGAGCCGGGGTCGTTCCAATTGCGCCACAAAGCGCGGCGCCAGCCGGGGCGCCCGGAGGCCGCGGAGAAGCCCGCGCCAATGGTGCAATCTTTCGCGTGACGCCACGCCGGCCGCATGCAATTCTGCGCACGGCGCGGCGTTTCAAATCAAGAGCAACGGCGGCGTGCGGCTCGGGGGGGCGGATGCGAAAATTCCATCGTTGGATCATGACGGTGGTCGTGGTGCTGACCACCTATTGGTCGGTGTCGGGGCTCACCTTGGCGATCTATGACGTGACCGACAAAAATCAGACCTGGGCCTTCGACGGCGGCGGCTACGGCGCTGCCGGCAGCAATGCGACCACCCCGCGACTGCCGCAAGGACAGTTGGCAAGCCTGCTGGTTGCCAGCGTAAAAGCCGCCCGCGCTGCCGATCCCGGCGCGCCGTTGACCGCGGCAGCCTTGCGCATCGAGGACGGTAAGCTGCGTGGAGTGATCGATTTCGCCGGCAGCACACCGCGCGAGCTGGTGGTCGATCCCATCAGCGGCCAAATCCTGGCGGATACCCCGCCGCCCGTCCAGCTCAGCGATATGCATTCGCGGATCAAGGCCTGGCATCGCGGCAACATCATCGGCAACACCGGAGTCTGGCTTGCTCTCGCCACCGGACTCGCGCTGTTGTGCCTCATTGTCACCGGTTCGATTCTTTACGGCACCATGTTGGTCGCGCGATGGCGTATCGGCCGGCGCGCACTGTTCTGGCATTAGGAGCGCTGTTATGATGCGCCGTCTTCATCGTTGGATCTCGATCGTCGCCGCAGTGTTTCTGCTCAACGTCGCGATCACCGGCAGCCTGCTGGCAGTCGACGAATTGAAGGATCGGGTGTTCGGCATCAGCCCCGGCGGCCCGCGTGCCGAGACCGCGCCCCGCCCGCAAGCCCCAGGCTTACTGCCGCCGAATGCCGATCTCGGCGCGATGATCAACAAAGTCTACGCCGCTGCTTATGCCGCCGATCCCGATGATCCGATCACCATGATCCGGCTCCAGGTGCAAAACGGCGAACTCGAGGGGCTGGTGCAGTATAACGGCGAAAACCCCAATCAGTTGGTGTTCAACAGCACCACCGGGGCACTGGCGAAATACGGGCCACCCGGCAAGCCGCCATGGGTGCCACAGGTCCTGCCCGCCCGTCCGGGCCAGCCACCGGTCGATGACGGCAGCCGCAGCTATCACCAGTTGCTGAAACATTGGCACCGCGGCGACTTTCTCGGCTGGAATGGGCGCTGGATGGACATCGCCACCGGCTTTTCGCTGCTGTTTCTGAGCCTGTCGGCGCTGAAAATGTACGCCGACCTGCTGATTTCGCGGCGCAGTCTGGGCCGCAAGGGCCTGTTTTGGAGATAGGATAAGCAAAGGGAAAGTCTTCTTTTTTGAAAAAAAGAAGCAAAAAACTTTTATTCGATTGGTCCCGTGCCTGTACTGGGAAGCTTCGCAATCGATTAAATTGATAAAGTTTTTTTGCTTCTTTTTGTTCACAAAAAGAAGATTCTTCCTTACTAGATCAGCTGCGCCCCCTCAGCTGGACATCAACATACGCAGCAAATTTTGCCATTCTTCGTCCGCAATCTGTTGGGCGATCGGGGACGGTATTGGGTTATCAAGGAAATTGGCGATCGAGTGCACTAAAGAAGGCAGCCCGTCTGAGGCGCGAACCATCGGCACAATACTGGCGGCCGAAAGATGGAGATGCGGAATGCCCGCGAGTTCCAGTTGAGGTCGACAGAAGCGCCATGCGACACCATGCCGACCGATGAAAACGACTGGGTGCGTCAAACACTGCATCAAACCCTGCGCGAATGCCTTGCTATGCTCCGCACCAGCTTCGCAGATAAGGGACAGCACAGTGATACCGCGCGCTATGGCAAGCGCATCAAGACAACGCGCAGCAAGATCATCCCAGGCGCACGCCGGTGCCGCTTTTATGACCAGAACCTTCGAGCGATCGAGCTGTTCCAGAGGATCTTTCTCTTCGAGAATCGCCATTCGGCGCAGGGGCCCGATCAAATAGATGGATCGTGTCACGCCAGATCGCATAACCGCAAGATGCGGCGACTCGCAGTGGCGTGCAGTGAATGTCAGCAAGGCAAGATCCCTTCCCGCCCCCTGCGAGGTGCAAACCATCGTGCAAGCTTCGCCGATTCCGCAATCTGCGCACGCGATAACCGCTCCCAGCAGATCCTCTTTACTTGACGCGTCCGAGAGGTCCTGCAACTCCCGCCCAGTCCGAGTGAAGCGTAGCCAGCTCGGCGCGTGAGGTGGCGCCGGCTCATGATCACCGATATAGAAGAGGGTAAGCGGCAGAGTGCGGCCAACAATTTCCACAAAGCGCCACACCCAAGCGGTGAACAACGTGTCTGCTTCCCATAGAGCGACATCGGTGAAGATCGCCAGGCGCGGCGGCGATTGCGGCTCATGGCTCGCATAACCAAAAGTCTTTGCAAAAGTGGCAGTCCGCCAAGCGACCAAACCCTGCTGCCTTTCGCTGAGCACATCGCGAAATTTGCCGATTCGTCCGTCGCCGATGTGGCCGCGGTGCCAATGCGTTTCGTTGTCCCATGTCTGTTCGTCGTTGATAGTGCCCATCTCGGAGAGCGCATCTATCTGTGCCCTGACTGCGTCGGGGTTAAGTTTGGCCAGTATCTCCTCGCGGAGCGCCTGGCTGGGCCGCGCGCCCAAGCGAGAGGCGATCTCATCGAAGGCATCGGTCCGGCCAATCCCGCCGTCCTCGTATCGCAGTATCACGGTCTCGCGCATCCCCTTGAGTTGCAACAGTGCTTTTGCGCTGGTCTCAACCTTCGCAAGCGCCTCGTGGAAGGCCATGCCGAAACGGCAGATTAGTGAGGCTACCGCGTCCAAAGGGTCGCGGATCGTAACGATCACGGTCGCGCGCGAGACGGCCAGCAGTCGCAACAGAGCATCGGACGGCATGTGCATTTTCAGCACAATGTAAGGCCATTCGAGCAGGTCCGCTGGCAACGCGGTCTCTTCATCCAGATACATTGACCTCAGAGCGACCTTCGAACCTGCTTCGGCAAGCCAAAGCTCCCGCATGATGTTGAACACCCATGTCGACCCGCTACCGTAAAGGCCGACGCAAACTGCGATCTTTGGATCGGGTGGCTTCACAACGTCTTGCCTGGCACCGCACTCGGCACGCGGCATCATCATGAACTTCAGCAGATGCAACGGGATGATTTCCTGCGGCATGTAATTCCACGCGGTTGCAACGTGATCAGCGTACATGCAAACTAGATCACTGACACCAAGAGGAACGTTCCGGTCCCGGGCAACAGTTCGAAAATCCGGCCCGAAGCTGATGACGACATTTCCCAACGGATCGAGATAAACGTCGACTGGATGGACACCGGCATTCGCCCGCAGCGCCTGTTGCGCGAAACTGGGTTGAAAATCACGAACACGGCCATTGAATGCGAAGGGCTGGCCTCGGCGACCGTTGAGCGCATCGGGCAGCGTATGAACATGAGTGCCACCGGACAGAGCATCTTGCGCGCGACGCAAATCCCTGGCGCTCTGCAAAATCACCGCGACGGGATCGGCGCGATCCTGTTCTGGGAGATCCCACCGCGATCTGCCAATGACGACCCCAGGTGCGATCCCCGCATTCTTGAGCCAAGTCCAGAATGCCAAGGCAAACGGTGTATGCCGGTGCACGAAAACGATGCCGGTGGATCGCCAATTATGCGGCAACAGCTCAAGCCCGCAAACGTGCAACACCTGCGCGCTATCGGCGGCGGTTAACCGCCGCAGGTCCTCTCCCCAAACAAATTGCCAGATAGCCCTGATTAGCCAAGCCTCAGCGATATCCGGGATATTTTCGCGAGGGAGTCGCAGTTCCGAAAAGCAACGTCGCGCAAGGCTCGATTGGGCAGCCCAGAGTAGCTGCAGCTGAGGTGTCTGGCATAGCTCCTGGATTGCCTTAAGTCCTTGCCGGTAGGCCTCTAGCCCCTCACCTCGCGTAGCGGAATTCTTATAGTATTCCAGTAGTGTTGCGGCGGTCGACCGAAGAAAACGAGTCCGCGCCCGCTCCCGACTTGGCGTATCCTCACCGGCAAAAATTAGAGCCTCAGATAGCGCTTCTCGAATCATGAGCCGACTGCCGCGACGGCCAAGGTGTTCATCAAATCGGCCCATCCCGCATCAGGCATTGGACGAGCCGGGAGAGGTGCGTTGCCATCTAAGAAGCCTTCGATCGAACCTATTAGCGACGGTCCACCCTCGGGCAAGCGAACGAGCGGCACGATACTCTCGGAGGAGAGTTGGAGATACGGGATATCACCCAGATTAAGCAGATAACGGATAAAATGCCACGCCACGCACTCGCGGCCGATAAAAACGGTCGGTTGTGGCAGGTGTGCAATTAGGTCCCGAAAGAATAATTCGTTGCGCAGCGCGTTGTCAGGGCAGCTGATGCTGTAACCCAAGAGCCCGCGTAAGTTTACTATCCTATTAAGCAGAATTGAAGCAGCCATATCCCATTCGCACGGCGGCTCCAGCTCGATCACCAACACTCGCGAGCGGTCCGTCCGCATTCTGTTCCATAAGCGCATTCCGACCTGGTAACGAAAAGGTCCCAGCGGCCAAAGCACTCCGTTCGCTTCCGCACCAATCTTCGGTCCCGCGTCCAATGCGCCTTCTTCCGCTATAAGCGTAAAGCGCCGGCCGGAGGTCAAGTCAACCTGCTTTCCGCAAACATCAATAGCATACTTGCCGAAAGAAACCCGCGTATCAACCTGATTGGCTGGGCCCGCCTTCGAAGCCTCTACACGTTCAAAAACGGTGTCCCTCAGTTCCAGCTGGTCCGCGAACGTGTCTTCAGACATCTCGTCGGATCCGTTGTAAAGAACTACTAAAGGTATGAAGCGATGGAGCCGCTCCAGCCACTGGCTTGCAAATTCATCGTATAGCGTCGCGCGCCGCCAAAATGGCCTTGAGGTGCAAACAATAAGCCGCACTGCCCGTCCAGCCACACTCTGCTCGAGCTTCGTAAAACCCGCGCTCGCACTGAGCTTGGCCGCTTCAGCAGATCGTTCCGCGGCAATCTGTAGCAGGCGCAAGGATAGAGCGCTCGAAGCCACGTGCCCCAGGGCTGTACACAGCTCTTGAAGGGATTTGAGAGCCTGTGTCGGATGAAAAGAGGTAAATCCGTCAAATGCATCACTGGTTGCGATGACAGGTTTGCGCCATGCGAGCGCTTCGGCTGCCTTGATCTTGATGCCGGTCGAAAACTCAAACGGAATTATTATTAGGTCGACATTTCTATAGAAGTCTTCCAGGTTTTCAAGATAGCCAAGGAGGCGAACGAAGGATGGCATGATTCCAAGCCGGCGGCAAACATTGCCAGCCACGGTCAAGACGATCGGATAGTTCGTGTTGCGAAGAAGCTCCTCCAAGAGCGGGACGAATTTTCCTAGGTTTTCGACATTAACACTATTTTCTGAACCGATAAACCCGACATTGAGCGGTCTTTCCTCTCGAAATTCTACACCATCGCAGATTGTATCGACGCTGAGTGTATTGCCAGAAGCATACGGAATACATATCACTTCGGCCCGGGTCGACTTTCGCATCACGTCACAGTCGGACTGTTTAATTGCAATTACTATGTCGGCGCGATCAAAGGCGACGCGTTCCTGCTCTGCATACGTGTAGAAGCCTTCAGGATGGACTCCGTGACGCTCGAACAACTCGGCCCTGCCGGCGAATAGATCATGAATGTCGAGTATCTTGACGGCAGAAATGGGTGCTAGCTCAAATGCTTTCGAGAAATAAATGTAATTGACGAACAGGACATCAAAATGCTTGCGTGCAAGCAACCATTGGAGTTCTGCCGCAATAGTGTCGTCCCACCAGTCGTCGACTTCGTGGTGTTGCGCCGCGGGAGGTCTTCGCCTCGACTCGCCTCTTCGGATAATCGAGATAAAATCTACTATTTCTTTGAGTTCTTGATAGTAAGCTGGTATTTCGTAGGACCACCGCTTCTCAGTCGGGTATAAAAGTAAATAGATCTCGTATCCGGCTTCTTTGAAGTGTCGGAGCGTCTGATGTGCTCTTTGCCAATTACCGTGATTTCGCGGGAGTGGCGGTTGGTCGCTCAGGATTAATACAGTGCGCTTCATACGTCTAGGGGAGACTCTTCAGTAGATACGGCACTGAATGTCGCCTTGAAGAGTCGGAAACTCAGTAGCCTTTGATCCTTTTCGTAGCCGTCATCTTTTGGAGATCTTACCGGCAGATTGTGAATTTGGATTTCGGTCTGGGTGGTGAAAGCGGCAGAAATCTCAAACTCAAATATAGCAAAGCCCTTCGGGAGAATCGTCACTTTTGGAATTACTTGCATCTCGTCGATAATAAAACGGATGCCGAGGAGGTCGATGCCTTTATAAGGGCGTACGAGAAGCTCAGCGTTTTGCTTGCAGCCACGACCATGCGGAAATATCATTTGGACAAGACCGGTTTTCCCAAACCAGCGTGCGATCGTCCCGTCGTTGGCTTTTTCTGCCGAGTAGGCGCCTACCAGCAAGAGCCTGGGGTCGCCCATGCCATACACAACTGAGCCCTGAAGCGCGCTGCTCGGCGCCGAACCGTTGATCTGAGCGGCACATAGGCGCTCGAGCCGAGACACGCGCATTTCTAGAAGTTCGACCGCTTCATCGAGAGGTAAGCCGCTTCGATCTCGCATTCAATTACCGCCTTCGAGTGCACCGGCCGTAAGCTGGAACCAGTACTATTGAGCATCAAGCTAATTATGTCTACCGTCAGTTCGCTTAAGTTATACAGGCCTAAGTCTATCGTGCCAAGGTCGCAACCCTACACGAGGCATTGACGACTGCCGGCGGCGACGCTGCGCCTTGGCCGCGACAGGCGAGCCGTGGTCGGCTGGAGTAAGATGAAATCAGTCGGAATTAAGAAGGGAAGAAAGTCTTCTTTTTTGAAAAAAAGAAGCAAAAAACCTTTGCTCGTTGGTTCGGCTAATGGACCACGAGTATTAGTGAAGCGCCATATTGACAAAAGTTTTTGCTTCTTTTCTTCAAAACAGAAGATCTTCCCGTCACGCGCAGGTCGGATCAGCGATCGGATGGATCGGGCAAACGAGCGGGCTCGATCGATGTTCGCGGGCGGCAAGCGCCTCGAAGTTCCCAACCCGGCCAGTCAAGGTCGTGACCGCCTTCATCAGCGCCTGGGCGCGAGGCTCGAAGAACCCCATCAGGGGCGCCAGATCTGATTCGCGCTCCCCGGTCTCGCGGGTGCCGGGCGTTGCCAGCCCACGCGATAATTCGATGCGGCTTCCCAGTTGGGCCGCGAACAGCGCCTGATATTCGGCGGCGCGCGCCGGGTGGCGCAGACAGCGGTCGACCGCCCAATCCGCGATGCGCGCTCCATACATGCCGAGAACGACCCCGATCGAGAAGATCGGATCGATGAAGCCCGCGGCATCGCCGATCAGGAAATAACCCGGGCCCGCAAGTTTCGACGCGCGATAGGAATAATCCCGCATCACGCTTATCGAGCCCGGAACGAAGCTGGCGCCGCGCAGGAGCCGACCCAGAACCGGCAGCCCGAGGCAGGTCGAGCGGAAAAATTCCTCGACGCTGTTCGGCCCCTGGTTGATCTCCCTGAAGGTTTCCAGCGGCACGATCAGGCCAACGCTAGTCTGCTTCCGGAGCTGGATATGCCAGGTCCAGCCCCAACCGTTCCCGAAGGGCAGCGATCGCACGAACGTCGTGGGCGGGACTTCGCGGACCTCGTGCGACTTGCGTATGCTGCCGTCCGCGGCGATGTAGTCCGCTTCGCGGAAATAGCCCCATATCGCTACGAATCGGAATGAAGGATCCGTGACCCGCAGTTGGTACTGTCGGGCGATGAGGGACATTTGTCCGCTCGCATCGAGCACGTACCGGCAAGCCAAGCGGCCGCGACCGCCCTCGCCATCTCGCCACACCAGACCGGCCGACTCGCCGGCCTGCGGCGGTTCGAACCGCTCGACCGTAACGCCCTCTCGGACCTCGGCTCCCTGGGTTGCGGCGTGGCGGAGCAGTATCTCGTCGAACCGATCGCGTTCGACATGGAGGGCAGGTCGCGTGTAGCCGTATTCGGCAAATGAAAGCCGGTAGAGCTGATCACCCCAGCCGACCGTGCCACCGGATTTCCGGACGAAACCCTCGTCTTCCAACGCCCGGCTGACCCCCGCGGCATCGCAAAATTTCCAGAAGTCCGGTATCAGACTTTCGCCGACACTGGCCCTCGGATGCGTCTGCTTGTCGAGCAGCACCACGTGATAGCCGCGCTGGACGAGATAGGTCGCGGCGAGCGCGCCCGCCGGTCCACCGCCAACAACTGCGACGTCGCATTGCGATCCGCCCATCGGGCAAGCCTCCTCGGGAAAGTGGAAGCAGCAGGAAGCATCTTTTTTGAAAAAAAGAAGCAAAAACTTTTATCGATTAGGCGCGTCGCAAGAATTTTCGGTCCAGTCTCCGAACCAAACGAATAAAGGTTTTTT